>ULMH01013455.1_pt1 | contig 36865 bp, 28 predicted proteins | sample 1951611 | NCBI WGS metagenome assembly ULMH01 (sample SAMEA4835546, study PRJEB28245) | human gut metagenome | biome: gut microbiome; material: fecal sample | place: Denmark | collected 2008 | reverse complement strand
CGCGAGTGTTCAAACACCCCCGCAGAAGATGACAGCTGCGTACTACGAGGTGACCGTGGAATCGGTCATGAATGGTGGAACAAAGATTGAGAAGAGAAACGGCGGCTATACACTGAACTCCGGTATCACGTATGCGGTCAGCCTGAAAGCAGACGGCTCTGTAAGGGAATGCGGCGGCTACTGTCTGATCGAATGCAGCGATACAAAATACTATACGCAAACCTTCAAGCCCGGAGAAAGCATTACGATAGATTTTATTCCGGAAACAACTGGTACATACATCTTCACGGGCGTTTGGGGCAGCCATCCGGTTGGTGTAACTGCGGAGAAAATCATCAACGCTGCCGCAGAAGATACCGAAAATAACGCAGCCGATGAGATTAATAATCCTGTGATTAGTGATACTCCGTCTCCTGCTTCCGACGAGCCGACACAAGATCAAATGCCCGTAAAATGGCATTGCTGATGTAAATTCGATCCGCGTCGGTCAGATTATCAAAATCCCGCCGGAAGGTTGGGAATTTCCTGCCGCTGACTCAACCTCCCCGGAACACCCGGAGACGGATCTGCCGTTCGAACCGATGGAAAGCATTTCGGAGACTTCAGAAGCATCGTAACCGAATCAGGAAAATATGTCGGTGAAACAGGAAGCGACGGAGAATCTTATAGCTTCCGATTCCATATTCAAGGGAGAGCCGGAAACAGATTCTACGCAAGATCCCTCCGCTGCTGAGCAGGAGTAATTCATATAGGAGGCTTGTGTTGTATCACTGCTCACTACGCTCATAATGAGCGCATTTATTATCTTTAGCTGGCCAATGTTTTTCAAACAGCTTTTTGAGAGAATAAAAACTCTGAAATGGAGTTATTGGGGTAAGTATTGTATTTACTCATTATTGTCGGAGTATTGATGCACGAACAACGATCTGCGTATTGCTTCCTACCTTCCCGGCTCAGTGGATAAACCGCTCTTCGTTCCACTGGACATACTTCTGGTGGTCGGGAGGCATGTGTTCCTGAATGGTGCTGTGCTGGTTGAACCTTCCGTACAGCCTGGGGTGGGAACAGATCCGGTTTCCGCCATAGAACACCTCTACCGTCCGCTCTGCACTGGTCGCAGTATTCCAGCCAGAGCAGATTCAGGGTGACACCGCTTCGCTGGAGCTCCTTGTGGATGTAGGCGTAGTCCGGCATTGTAGACAGGCTTCGGGGCAGTTGACGGGAACAGACACTCTGAGAGTTGTTTGTCCGACATTTCCTCCGGCAGTGGCCATTGCAGGCCACAGTTCGCAGCTCGCTGCAGCGTTGCTGCCACGGTGTTCCGAGCGCACTGGCAGCTTGCTGCGATCTCGGTTTTGTTGAGCCCCAGGCTGTGGAGCCTGAGAATCTCGCGGTAATTGGTCATATAGGTGACCTCCTTGTAGATATTACACCGAAAATACGGTGCATATCTACCCGCCGTGCTCAACGCCAGCGGTGAGGCCGCTCAATCTCGCCGGAATAGATGCGCAATCTCAGGCGGAATACTCAACATGTGAATAAATCTCTGAACATATTTTACGCAACTCGTATTCTAATAAACTTAAATAAAGCCTCTCTATGATGTCATCGGTTATGATGATTATTTTTTCCAGCTACATAGTGATTTGATTTCATCAGATATCATCGAAAAATCTTTATGGATAATAATTTCGTGTTTATGTAATGGAATTTCTATTTTTACTTTCTTCATAGTTTTTAGCCTCTCTACATATCAAAAAGTAAATTAAAAATGTATGGAACAGAAACATTTCTGCCCATACATTCTAAATTTTACTATCTTATATTTTTATTGATTAATTGAAGGAATCACAATCTCTTCAATTAAACTGTCAAATCCCCCTCCTCTTCCAACTTCATGATTACCCTGTATCACAACAACCATGTCATATGCAGGAAGAATCGCTATCGTTTGACCTCCCCAACCAGAAGCCTTAAAGTTTCCGTTTTCTAACCACCACATAAACCCATATGACTTAAAGTTTTTTGATGTATTAGGAAGTAAAGAAGATTGAACATATTCGCTTGATACAATTTTTCTTTTGTCCCACTGTCCATTATTTAGATATAAATATCCGATTTTAGCTAAATCTCTAGCAGAAAGTTTTAAGTTGTCTTCAGCTCGATCGCCTGTCCAAACATAATTGTGTGCTATATTATTACAACTTATTTTCCAAGGAGATGATTCTATCCCAAGAGGCTCTAATAAATGCTTTTTTGCAAATTCATAGGCATTCGTCCCGCTTATTTTTGCAATTAGTGCTGAAAGTAATATAAATTCAATTTCTTTATATTGAAATTGGGTGCCGGGCTTATCCTTCTGTGGTAAATCTAATATGGATTCTACCCAATCTTTACTCTTTGCTATTCGCCGTGCTAAAGGCTGATTGTTATGTACTCCTGATACCCAGTATAATCCGGATGTCATTGTTAAAATATTTCGTATCGTAATTTGGCGCTTTACCGGATCAGTATCAGACTTGAAATACTCTGGAAAATATGAAGAAAAACGGTCATCTAAATTTCGAATAAGTCCTTGATCGAAAGCGATTCCTATGAGTATTGACATTATTGATTTAATAATAGACATAATTACATTTTTTTTCGCGCTATTAAATCCATTATAATATTTTTCAAGAACAATATGCCCGTTTTTTACAACAAGTACACTATACAATCTGGAATATCGTTTTGTACGAATATAGCTGTCAATTTCATTTAATTTCAAATAATTCATTCCAACATCTTTTGCAGCTGAAACTTTCCAGTCTTTTGTAGGCCAATATAGTTTCTGTTCCATTCTTTCTCCTTTCGTCAGCGACGTTTTCTCTTTATATGGCTAAATATTTGCCGATTTTAGAAAATGGATTTGATATAATTTCATCAACCATGCCGTGAGCAATAACCTCACCGCCTGCATTGCCTCCATCCGGTCCTAATTCAATAATATAATCGCAAAATGAAAGCATTGATGGATCGTGTTCAATTACAATCACCGTATTGCCTTGTGTAACAAGATCATCTAATAATTGCATAAGACGTGCTGTATCTGAAAAACTCAAACCAGATGTGGGCTCGTCCAAAATATATACCGTCCCTTTTTTCCTCTTTTTGCATAACTCACTTGCCAGTTTTACCCTTTGTGCTTCACCGCCAGAAATTGTTGTGGATTTTTGGCCTAACGTTATATATCCCATTCCTACCTGTTGCAGAATTTTCAGCGTATCTATGATTGACGAATGCTCGGAAAAAAAATCAATTGCTTCATCTACTGTTAATTGCAACACTTCATGTATATTTTTATTGTTATATTTAATTGTTAAAACTTCAGGGCGATAACGAAGACCGGCACACATAGGGCATTTCACCTCCATTATTACACCGTAGCCAACATGTGTACTTAATACTCCTTCACCTTGACACTGGGGGCAAGCTCCGCTAACATTATATGAAAAATCACTTGCAGTAAAGCCAGAAGAAATCGCTTCCGGTAAACCTGAGTATATCGAACGAATTTTATCAAAAATACCAATATAGCTAGCTGGATTTGAAGTCTTAGCTCTCCCAATCGGTTTTTGGTTTACTACAATGCAGTCTTTAACATATTCATATCCTGTTATTTTAGATAATTTTGGTTTGTAAAAAATATCATTATCTTCGTCGTCTTCATTGTCCTTATCATGTTTTGTCTTTATTTTTTCCTCTAAAATCGGCACCAATGTGTCTGAAATCAAACTGCTTTTTCCACTACCCGAAGCCCCTGCCACACCTACTAATACTCCCATCGGAATCTCGACCGTTACATTTTTAAGATTATTTGTCGATACATCATGTAACACGATAGACTCTTTAGATGGTTTTCTGATATGTTTTTTGCGCGGCATTGGCATATTATTGTACAGATATCTTCCTGTAATAGAATCTAAACAATTTTTGAAATCAGACCCTTCCCCTTGATATATTAGTTCACCGCCTTTGATACCGGCTAACGGGCCAACATCTACAATGTAATCTGCATTTTCCATTACGTTTTTATCGTGTTCAACAACAATAACCGTATTACCGTCTTCTACTAATTTTTTTAGTTTTCTGATTAGCGAATGTTTCTCATCTTCATGTAAGCCCATTGTCGGTTCATCAAAAATAAAAATCATAGAATCTAAGTTAGACACTAAATAAGAAGCTAAAAAGGTTCTTTGAATTTCGCCACCACTTAACGTTGTTATTGATCTAGATAACGATAGATATCCTAACCCGACATCAATCATGTTATTAAGACGTTCAATAAGGTTATAGATCAAACTGCCTACCGTTGTTTTGTAATATTCATTTTCTGTCAATCCTTTAATAAAACTCAAAAGTTCGACAATATTTAAATCTGCGAGGTCTCCAATATGTTTTTCTGCTATTGTCGTTGTTAATCCAATTTCACCCAGCCCAGTTCCGTTACATTTTTTACATGATACTACATTAGCAAGTCCATTAGAAACAAGTGTATACTCTCTAGCCTTACCGATTTTTTGATATTTATAACTATTATAAAATGTTAATATTCCTGGAAATTCCATCAATGCTGAACCATATAAAAAGGTCTCACGGGAATCCTCGTTCAAATCTTCTATTTTTTCTGTCCCAGCAAGATGATAATATTTCAGAAATGTATCAAACCGTCCTTTTGCAGTAAACGCTTTGTGCTGACTGACAATATCCCGAAGAGACGTACCAAAACCATTTAATATTTTCTCTGTATCCAATTGTATGTCGAAACGATTGCCTTTACAATTTAAACACATGCCGAGTGGAGAATTTCTCGAAAAGTAAGACACTCCTAGTGGTTCGAAAATTTCTCCACATACTTTGCACTCTAAAGCATTCCCTATACTTGCTCCACAAACCTGGCATATTTTATTTCCGGCAAGCGAGTATAACATCTGTAAATAATAATTGATTTTAGTGCGCGTTCCCACTGTACTATGTGGATTGCTCTGTCTTGTCACCGACTGTCCTACCGCTATCGTCGGAGAAAGCCCTACAATTTCATCAAAAGGTTGATTGTCATCCATCCTAAGGTAATCACCATTGAATTCCAGATATCTATTTTTACCTTCTTCATAAAGGATATCAAATGCTAAACTGGACTTTCCCGAGCCGCTCACGCCAGTTATTACCGTCAGCTTACCTTTCGGAATTTCTACATTAATCCCTTTTAAGTTATGAATGCAAGCATTTTTTATCTCAATATGGTTACGCATATTTTATCCTCCCATATATTTGTCTTTTTATCTGACAGTTATTATAAAATATTGCGGCGCTTTTTCCATGCTTTTAGCCTAAAGATAAAAATTCATTCCGACAATTTCGCTCCACTAATCATACTTATAAAAACCTTGACCTGACTTCTTACCAAGCAATCCAGCATCTATCATTTTAATTAGCAAAGGACAACATCGAAATTTTGCATCCTGATAATTTTCATATAATACATTAAGCGAACGTGCCACGGTATCAAGTCCAATTAAATCTGCGGTTTCTAATGGCCCTATTTTATGACTATAACATTTTTTGAATATGTTATCAATACTTGAAGCATCTGCCACCAGGGCTTACGCATGAAAAGAATTAGGAGAAGGCAGGCAGTAGCACATCGGCCATAAAGTCAGCATGATACGCACACTTGATGTGCCTACGGGTAAGGCTCATTCTTTCTTTAACAGGGTGATTTTTAGATGATAGAAAAAATATTGCGAGTGTAAAAATATCATAAATATGGTAAAATCACTCCTCACAGTGATTTTACGAATGAAAAAATTTTTTGAAACAATCACAGACAAAAGACAACCTTGGAAAGTGAAACACAATTTGCAGGAAATTGTTATTATGACAATTTGTGCTGTCATAAGTGGATGCGAATATTGGGAAGACATCACTGATTTTTGTAAAGTGAAAGAACAATGGTTCCGAGAGAAGATGTCTTTAAGACTGGAAAATGGCATTGCCTCCCATGATACATTTCAAAGGGTATTTGCAATGATCAAGCCGTCAGAGTTGGAAGCTTGTTTTATCTCATGGATAAAAAGTATTCAAAGGCAGATACAAGGAGAAATCGTGAGTATAGATGGAAAAACGCTCTGTGGAAGCCGAAATGAAAAAGATCATGTGATTCATATGGTAAGTGCTTGGGCAAATCAAAATCAGCTTGTGCTTGGGCAAATTAAGACAGCGGATAAATCAAACGAAATCAAAGCAATACCGCAGCTGTTGGATTTGCTGGAAATCAAAGGCTGTCTGGTGACAATTGATGCAATGGGTTTTCAGACAAAAATAGCAGAGAAAGTTGTGGCACAGGAAGCAGATTACTTATTCAGTCTCAAAGAAAACCAGACCCAATTACACGAAGATATACGACGATACTTTGAATCCGCTATGAAAGAGCCCCATTTTTACGAAGATGTACAAAAAACAAAAACTTCGGAAAAGGGACACGGACGTTTTGAAAAGAGATCCTATTTTTTAACGGAAGAAATTGATTGGCTATATAGTCGGGACAAATGGGAAAACTTGAATGCAATTGGAATGGTGCGTTCTGTAGTGGAACGAAAAGGAACGGTGACGGAAGAAACCCGGTTTTTCATTGGGTCTATCCGATTGCCCCAGCATTCGATAATAAATTTCTGGTTTTGAATAGAGCTCACTTCTTCCCTATTTACAACCGAAAGTCGTATGTAGCCTACTACATCAGCAACAGGAGGTATACTAAGTTCTGCGTGTTGGTGCTTTCTGCTTCTTCGTGCCATGGAAAAGCGCCTTTCAATGAAAAAGGCTACGGCGTCAACCGTAGCCTCGACAATATCATACCATATGTCATTTTCCACTTCCACGAGAGAATATCCATTTGTCGCTTCCACGAGCTTAGTCATTCGCACGCTACTAATTTCACTTCAATTTAGTCTTATTTATACCTGATTTCTTCCGAAATGTTCGCCGTTTTTTCTGCTGCATGCTTTTTTATGTGCAAAAAGCACGCAGAACATGGGTAAAATCACTTTTGTCATGAACTTAACGTAAGCAGTGAATCGTAGTAATCTAAATCATGAATACAGATTTGCTCTCTTACCCGAAAACAACCGACTGGGTTTCTCCAATCGGCTGCCTATCATAGTTTCTATTATTTTAAAATCGTGTAGTTTGTGCTTCTTGCTTTCCCATTCTGCTTTAGCAAGTTGTTTTTTACCATTCTCCTGATGACCCTGGAAGCGGTAGATGTGCTCACTCCAAGTAATCCGATCACATCATTTCTTGTAATAACGCCATGAGACCGGGTATATTCCAATACTTTTTCTTCATCGCTTAGGCTTTTTTCAGCCCCTACAGCAGAACTTGCAATTGATTCTGCTTTCGGTACAGAAGCATTTCCAGTTTCATATTTTGCATTAATGTTAGGCAATATGATCTTAAAGACATTTTTGGTAGTTTCAATCGCTGGCCTTTCCTGTATGCCTTCGTATGCCTTCATAATCTTACCCATTCCGGTACCATAAGCCTCAATCAAATGTAGTCGGTAGAACACATTCGCAAGGTCCTGGTTTCTGCATACGGAAATACCTACCATAATATCTTCCAAATCGATTCCCGGCATCAATCCGCCAATCGATACAAATTCAATCCGGTCAGCATAAATACTGATAAGCGCACTGGCACTAAAGGAATAATCGCGGTGAACCAGCAGATTCAGCAATGCCTCCCTGACGGCAATTTCCGGGTAGTCTCTGACATCGATCCTCAGCAGCCTTTCTATGGTTGCACGGGTCTGATTGCGGAAGTCAATAAAGTCATATACTTCGTTCATTTGCTGCATCAGCGACCCTGTAAATTCCCGGCGGTCCTTAAAAATTGTTTGATCCGTTCCCTGAAAAACAGCGACCTTAATCGTATGGACACATTGATCGGATAAAAGCAGACCTAAGTTGCTGTAAAGGTTATCCTTGTCGATCAACTTTAAAGTGCGCATTTGCTGTGAGCTAAAGTCTACTTTCCGAAGCGCAAATTCTTTTTTGGCGGCTTCAAATGTAAGTTCCTGGTTTAAGCAACGCATAGCTTCAAAACGGTCTCCATCTGTTTCCTTAATCATACGGCGGATCGCTGTGTCAGTGGCAGGAACAGAGGAATAGCCTTGTCTAACATATACGCCCTCTGGACGCATCCCTTTTTTGGCAAGATAGTAAGGGCGGTCCGTTCCACGCTGAATGTCCACAGCGACAATTTCTTTTCCATCTTCCTCTATTGTTTGATAATGTAGAAACATTGTCACATCTGGCTTAATGGAATCTCTTACCATATTGCTGATCTGTAAAGAAACTTCGTCAGGGTTATTGAGTCCAACTACTGTACCATCATCCCGAACCCCGATATACAGCTTGCCGCCGTCACAGTTCGCAAAAGCAATGATTTCCTTTTTTATATCGTCTACAACTACTTCCTTCAGCTCTATGGTTTCACTTTCCCGAAAAAGCATAACGCCATCTCCTTTGCTTCGATTCGCTGGCTACATTATAGCAAATCGGGTCAATTGTGTCAATTCGTCTGACCCGATTGACCCGATAAATGGAGCCATTGAAACATTCAAAAATAGCTTTTTCAAAAGGAATTGAATAGACGGCGATAAACGCTGAAATCCCTCGAAAATCAAGGCTTTTTCCGTTTGTCGCTATTATACCGTAATGGCATACATGTGCAACTCTGCTTGTTCTAAATGGAATGTCATTGCTGAACATATCTCGCTGGCCCAGACATAGCAGCACGAAAATAACGGAGAAGTACGATCTGCACTTTGATGTGAAATCTCAGATTGAATTGGCAATTAAAATGGGTGAAATTTTGGCCCCATCAGCTTGCCGAGGATGTCAAGGAAGCATTTCTTGGCGCAGAATAATAAGGTCAATAAAAAAATCGCTGAATCTGATTTCTCAAATTCAGCGATTAAGGCGGGCCGGCAAGGCTTTGAATCGCGATACCTTGCAAATGACTTGGCGGAGAGTCTGGGATTTGAACCCAGGAAACCTCACGGTTTGCCGCTTTTCAAGAGCGGTGCCTTCGACCACTCGGCCAACTCTCCATATTAAATTGCTGTTTACGGTGCCTGAAAACGCCGTTGAAACTGACGCGAAACTGACGCCGCCTCAGCTACATCTGCCTGAGAAGTACCCGCGCCCCTTATCTTTAGGGACTTATAGGATCTTACGGAACTCAAGGGGCTTCTGTTTTCAAGACCAATGCCATCAACCAGCTCGGCCGACTTGCCAAAAGATTGCCGTTTTGCACAAAAACAGCGGTTTTTATTATAGCAAATCAGTCGCCCTCTGTCAAATACTTCTGTCCGCAAAAATTGACCTTAATGAACAAGGCATTGGAGACGGTAAAATGATAGGGAGCTGTTGAGGGGCCCAAAATTCTGCAAAGTGAGATCTGCTCTATTTTGGATTACAAATAGAGATCGATATTACTGTTAATCACTATTATCGGTTCTATAAATATCTGCTCTTTAAGGGGCTCATTACCAGCTATGCAATTATATAAATATATCATTGCTTCCTTTGCCTGTTTATATTGATTCTGGAATATAGTAGCAGTTACATCTCCGTTGTTTAAATATTCTTTCATCCTCGGGAATACATCGGACGCAATAACACGGATATCTTTTGTTTTTTTCATGTCAATCAATGTATCTAAAATAGGAACGGAGTTCGCAGAACTGATATAAATACCGTTTATATCGGGAAAATCCGTAAGCGCTGTTCTGATTTGTTCGGCGGCTAATAATGGATCATTTTTGGTATCATACACACAATCAACAAAAAGCCCCCGCTTTTTTGCCTCTGTAAAAAAACAGCTCAGCAATGATTTGTAAATATAAGTTTTTTGTGGACCGGTAAAAACTGCTATATGCTTTCCATTGATGCATGACGATAATAATTCACATGCCATTTTTCCTTTGAGTTCGGGATTAAAAAACACATTGCACAAGTTTTTAATGCCATTATATTGTTCTACGATAGATGCCATAAAAATATTCATTTCTGCATATTCGTTTAGTTTAGCAATAAACTCGTCCGAATAATCATCTATAGAAAAAAGAATCCCTTGGCATCCGTTTTTTATAAATTCTTCAAACATTCTGATATATTGTGAAGTGGGCGTCCCCGGTTTAACGACTCTGAGATCCATCTCCACTTTATAATCCATTAACTCTTTGTATGCAACATTTAATCCCGCAATAATTTTTGATGTAAAGTCAGATATTGCATCCATGATTATTACTCCAATACAGATTGTACACTGTGTCAGACGTATAGCGGCTTTATTCGGTATATAACCATATTGCCGGGCAATGGATAATATTTTTTCGCGTTTTTCGGAAGATATGCTGGCATCCTTTTTAAAAGCTCTGGATACTGTCATATGAGATACGCCTGCTATTTTTGCTATTTGATAAATGTTTATTTTTTCCAAAATATTTCCATCCAATTATATTCGATTTTGCAATAATATCATCAACATCCTGCAAATTAATATTACAGTACGGATTTTTATTTGTCAAACAGATATGATAAAATAAATATTTTGACTTTAGCCGCTGGTTGTAAAAGCAAGCTTGTTTGCAGTATTTACCATATTTCCGGACAAATATGATGTTAAATTATCTGCCGCTATTTTTAACAATCTTTCCTATCGGTTCCCTTGGCGCCCAAGCAATGTGAGGCATGATGATATCCGCTCCGGATAAATCGTCCGATCCCCTTTCCTTTGTAAACCGCTTGGCTGTGTTCCCAAACAGGATGGCACAGTTCCAGCAGCAGCGGCAAGCGGGAACATGGCAACAAATTCTTTTTCCGGAGGGAGATATTAAGGAGCCGCCACTGCAGGCAAATGAAGCTGTAAGGACGAGGTGCGCGTATTTGCCCGAAAACACGGGGCAGAGCCTCAATGTCACCCCCTAAAGTCAATGAATTTGTTGCCATGTTCCCTTTCTGCTAAAAACCGTCTCTGTAACACATGTATTGGAAACCTACAGGACAGTCACTTTGTCCGGAAATAATGAACATTACTTTTAGGGTATACCAACGATTCCTTTCCAAATCCGATTGATTCTCAAATCCGGTTGATTCTTATAATAATCGCAGTTCGACTTTCTGGAATTACGACTGTGTAACCATTGGATAATTCTACTCCCGAAAACGTTCCGATGCGATTGCCTTTCATATCAACCAACTCATATGTCGCATCCTCGTCAAGTCCGCGAAGTTGCACTGTCATTTCAGACATTTCGCTTTTTTCACGCCGGGTCATCTGAATAAATCCTTTCCCCTTGTCCGGATCAATGAACTGCCAGCCGATCCACGCGTCCGTGTCAACGCTCCATTCTGTCAACGGATAATAGTCCGCATAAAAATATTCACTCAGCTCATAAAAATCTTTCGCATAGTTCTTTATAACCGCAAGATTCTCTTTGTTTAACCTCGGGGTGACAGTAATGAGCCTTGATGGAATGAGCGTGCTGTATAACCAGTACTCATCAAATATAAGCGTTTGATTGTCCAGTAAGTGTCCGAAATAAGGAAACCATTTGAATAGAGAATAATAAACCGATTGCGTCTCGGTAATGAATCTCGCTCCATTATTAAAATCGCTGATTTGAAACGGCATACCGCGACGCAAGGATTCTAAATCATTGCACCGGCCGCCGGAGCCGCAGACATCAATGACAAGGCCGGGAATCCTTTCGGCAAGCAAATCCCAGAGACGCATATGCCCTTGCACATACAAATTTTCCGTAATACCCGCACGGTTTGTTCCATCATGCGCCAGCCATGCCTGCAACAGCGGTAAATTATTATCTTCCCTGTAAATCGAGATCCCGCCTTCTTCCATAACTGTTGCGATCTTATTCGCCATCCATTCCACTGCTTCGGAAATTCCATAATTAACAAACTTTGTTTCATCCCCCAACTCCGCAGGAATCAGCCATTCCCGTCTGATTGTGCTTCCATCTGTCGCAAGAGGCGCTTCATGTCCATAAAAAACATCCAACCCGAATCTGTTTGGTTCAAACCATAACATGGTTTTTATTCCGACACTATTAGCTAATTCCGACACAGATTTTAATTTAGTCGGAAACCGCGTAATATCCATATTCCATGTGCCTGAATAGGCATAATCCTGTGTTTGCTTCGCGGATGTGCCTTCAAAATCTAATGTATACCATCCGGCATCCATCCACCATATTCTAATAGGGATCTCTTTATCTATAAAATACGTTAAATACTCAAGTTGTTTTTCCTCGTAAGCATCCGGGGCAGACATACATTGCCAGTCGATTCCGCCTGCTAACTGTGGTTTATAAAGTTCATCGTCAACACGGGGCATGTTACAATCGATCATCCAACGACGCCAAAGATTGGTAGCACGTTCTTCATTTCTCCCATCATACGCAACAAATGCAACAAACGGAGAAATTACCGTTTCACCGGGCTGTAAGTAGGACGCAAAGGTTTCCTGTCCTGCCTGAAAAACCGTTTGATTACCACTCACTGTAAAATTTGCTTTCCACTGCCCCTGCCAACCGATCGCGATTAACGTTCCGCTATCACCATATTGAAAATCATAATAGGGAAACGCCGTATCGGTCGGGCGTCCGCCTCTCGGCGCAAATGTTGTTATTCCTTCCGGTAAAAGAAGTTCATAGGATTCGTTGTTCTTCTGTTCCGTTTTTGGAGCATCTTGGTGAACGCTTGTTTCGTCGATCGCATCTCCTAAAATTCCGATCAGCTTGGGATTATTCCCTGTAAATGTCACGTCAGCAGCATTCCATTCTGAAATAATAGGAGAATCCTTATCTGATGTATTTGTAAAACTGATACGCCATTCATATGCCGCATAGTCAGGATAAATTACTGTTTCCAAAATGATTTTTAACCCTGAATTGTGACTCATTACGATAGTCGTGGTTTCTTTCTTATCTTCTTTTTTTGTTTCCCTTGTTTGTTCTTTAAAATCAGAACCAAACCCTTGATATTTTTTATCGCCAATCTTAAAACTGACGGGAAACGTGGACAGCTTTTTCAGATAATTATTATACTGCTTTCTTACACGCGATTTTTCCTGTTCAGATGCCGCCGGCTTATTACTTACAACCGTACTTTTTGATGAATCGGAACAAGATGTCACAAAGGTACTGCAGGAAATAAGTAACATAAACATGATAAACCTTCTAAAATTCATATATTGGCATACTCCTTTTATTGTATTTTCTGAATATGGATACTGAATGACATAAGCCAAATGATATCAGTCGTCTGGTGAGACATTGTCCAAATCTATGAACTACACATATACTCATTTCGCTTTCTTTTTACGCCAAATAAAGAATCCGATGATAACTGTAACAAGAACCACGATGGCGGAAATTACACCGACTATGATGCCGACTGGCCATTCGCTTTCCGATTTTTCCTTTGGCGCTGCTGTCACTTCCGGTGTGGCTGTCACTTTGGGCGTAGCTGTCACTTTGGGCGTGGCTGTCGGTGTAGGCGTAGGAGAGGGGAGTGTACCGCCAATAACCTTAGAAAGAAATGCGCTTCCCCAACCTGCCCAATCGCTGTCATTTTCGTCACCCGGTTCTACTGCCAGTCGCAGGATTTTACCGCCCGTCACGTCCACGGTAAGAAATTCTGGTTCATCGCCATAATACATTTCAGAGCTGCGTGCGAGCTCCCGTCCATCCAGATACACAACAAATGTAACAGAGCTTTTTATTACTGAAATCGGATATATCGTTTCGGTGATTCCCACATAAGATTCAAAATAAACAAAACCCAAATCTTCTATGTTGATGTCCACATACGTACTGCTTTGAAAAGGCGGATGCATTCCAATCCCTTTTTCAAATTCCTCTCCACCAATAGAAATGAGTTCGTTATAAATATTGGCGTCCCGGACAGCGGCCTCGGTTTGCCCATATTCCGTAGCTATAAGACCCGTTGAAAGCCACTCCATGTCGCTGATATACACGGTCTCTTTTTCTGCAATCTCCGGATTCTGTGCCGGTGGCAGCGGTACTACACATTCTTTTTCTAACGTGGCCTTAAGGTCTTCAACTGTTTTCTGCGACAAAGTGGGCATCGCCCAGGAAGATGCATCTGTGTCAATAGAATCCCCACCTTTTGTAACCTGGAGCGTCAGAGTGCTATTGCCAGTAATGTCAACAGCAAATATTTGGTCTTCTCTCATTCTCATTACACCACTATTAAACTTTTCCTCTCCGTCTACCAGCACAATAAATTCCACAGAAGTTGCTGCGTGAGACCATGTCGCATCCGGACCCACAATCGCACCAAATGTCTTAAATCCTAATCCGGAAATATCGTAGACAATCTCTGCCGGTTTGTCTTCCATCGGGTGAACGGTAATTCCGTGCTGATAGATAGCATCCCCAACATGAATATCTTCCGTTGGTTTTTGGAAAGCAGAATCAATATAAATGGTGTCATCCGCTGAAGCAAAACTTTCATATTTCAGCGTAGTAAGCAGCTTATCTTCCTGTGCAGCAAAAGAAAACAATCCACCTACCATAATGGCACATGTCAGGCAAGTCACAAGCAACCAAACCATAGGCTTTTTATATTTCATAAAAATACAGCTCCTTTCCTTTAAGGGGCTATAATAAGAATACTATAGCCCCTTTAGACCATGAAAAATTATACCTCTTTTTTTCTTTTTAGAACGACTACCATGTAATGGAATAAAAGAATAACGGCAGCGGCTGTTCCAGTAAAAACAATAAAATTATCCCCGGTTTTCGGATTGTCATCATTACCATCATCATTACCATTTTCGTCATTATTATTAGGATTTGTTAATTTCGCATCGCCCCAGGCAGCATGATCGCATGCTGCTGTGTCAACATTTTCAATTTCCAGACGAATCACATTTGCTCCGGTCACATCCACTTCAAGAAGAAACGCTTCGTCTTCATACTTCATCACAGGACTTCTCGCCTTTTCCACTTCGTCTACATAGACTACAAATTGAACAGTAGATTCTGCTTCCGCATTAAGATCTGGTGTGCGGGCAATGCCAACATAAGAAGAAAATGTTTCAAATCCCAATCCAGCAATATTGCAATATAATCTGGTATTATTCGTCGTGCCATCGTTGGCATGCATCCCAATCCCTTTAGAATAATTCATTTCTCCAATAACCAATGGTGAATCGTCTAACCACTTGTCTCGTGAAAAATCATTTTCAAACCCGGGATGTCCGTCTATACCAACAACATTTGCATCACTTATATATAGATCTCTTAATTTTTCCGTTCCGTCTTCCTGTTTTGGAAATAATAATCCCCATAATTCCATCCTCATTTCTTCAACATTTTTTTTAGACAAACGGGGATTTCCAATAGAAGCCGCATCATAAGCAACCGTATCTCCGCCATTATTACACTCTATCCGCAATATGTTGCCCTCAGTAATATCCACTGCGATAACAAAAGCGCCATTTTTAGACATCACGGGAGTAGTTTCCATTGTTACATCATCCACTTTTACAACAAACGCGATTGATGTTTGATCAGCTGCCGCATAGCCATCAGGACCTACAATGGCACTAAATGTCGTATAACCCAGTCCTGCAATATTATATTCAACATAAGCAGGACCATCATCTGCCGGGTGAAATGAAATACCCTTTTCAAAGGACATCCCCGTCGTGCCACCTATTTTAATGGGTGATGTACTTTCAAAGGCCGTGTTATAATATGGTTTACCACCATTCGCCCCAGAATGGCTTTTTTCATTCACTGCAGTAAGATCTGTCAAATCTGCATATGCTGTTTCACCATATACCACCATGTTTGCACTAATAAAAAATAGAGATAATGCTAAGCAACAAAAAATACATCCTGCTTTTTTTATGATCTCCCTCTTGCTAAATTTACTCACACTACTCACCTTAGCCTTTCTTTAATGAACAATATAACTCTTTAAAATTTAACTGTCGAAATACTATATAGATACAGTTATATTTTCCTCCTTTCCTCAGTTTACATTCCCTGCGAACCCTTGCGCTTCTAAATCATATTTTATCAAATTTATAAACATCACCTCGCTACATTTCATTTTCTTTTTCCTTTTTTGTTATCGATAACATTTTTATGTAAAAGGTCCTTTGTTAAATTTTATTACTTTTAAATAACATCACTATATAAATTATTTTTAAAATGTTATCGCTAACATATGCGTGCTTATTTTATCCCAGTAGCGTTTATTTGTCAACCCTATGACAAAAACTATTTTTCAAAGATTTATTGAAAAAGTAAAGATGTTCCTTTGCAATTTGATTGATGTTTTGGTTAGCCGGCAATTACAATTCCCGGACATAATCGCGCGTTGAAAAAGCGCACATTCCTGCGCCCATGCCTTCTGCGGCCCCCTGCCCGGTAGTTTCTCAATTTTTAATGCCAATATCCGACATATGATCCGCTTAAATGTTGCAATCTATATTCTAATATTATTCATCTTCTGGACTCTCCTTTTTGTGGAGCAAAAACAAATACCGTACCTGAAAGACCAGTTATAGACTATCTACATCATACATAATTGTAATTTCAATATCATGAAGAAGACTATTCAGATCGGAAAGATCAAATTTATCGATCACCCAATGTTCCTTGTTGGAATAAACTCGTTTCTGTACGGTTTAAAAATTAATTTTATACCGTATGCGGCACGCAGCGCCGCTGCAAGGTTTATAGCACTGCCACTAATTCTAATAACAATCTTGTTTTGCTTTGTGTTCAACCGCGTTCAGAGTAAGCTGTCCCACACCGAATGTTGTTGAAATCAGAGTTTTTTCGTTCATCAACCAACGGCAGGCCGCACAGGCGGCCATTTCTACCACGGCAAAATCATTAAAAAAGTCCCTAAAAAGACGGGATATCTTCCATACAGGTGAAGAAAGTCATCAACACTACCTTCTCCACCGTCGGCAATGAGTATTTGATCGATTTCACAATATGAAAAGTGAGATTGCACAATGACTTCACAAATCTATCCGGAGGACTGTTCCTTTAAAAGGATCAGGAAAAATAACAATTTTTCAAACATAACTCTTTTTTTCTCTCTTTATTTTTGATATCGGCAGTTTAAATGGAAAGTCAGGAACTCAAACCTAAAATAGTTCTTTATTTTCCATTATCAAGACGGCGCCTTAAACCAACTCAACCATCTTTCCATCTGTTTTGTCTTAAGTGACGGGAAATATTATAAATAAATATGCATCCTTATCCATTATTTTTTAACATCCATAATATGGTAAATATTTTTTACTCTACAATATGATTGATTTTATTTCTTTGGATCACTTTCTTTTCTTCTTCAGAAAGATCAAAATCAGGAATTCCCTCTTTAACATGTTTAAAATAAATATTGACGCCTTGCCGGAAATGTAATCCTGTAATTACAAGTCCATCCTCAGATTCATTTGTAATTCCTACAGAATAACTTAGTTTTGCTTCATTTTCTGCAGAAGCCGGATATCTGACAATTCCGATTCTGTCAAAGTTACGTTTCTGTTTTTCTTTTAAGGATATAATGTCGCGCTTTATTTCTACAATTTCGCCGGCGATATCTTCTTGCTGTGAAAGATTTTTGAATAATAATTCTTCTACACTTTCACCTGAAAACAATTGATTTAATTTTTTCTGCTGCTCTTGCAATTTTTTATTTTTAGAAAACAATAAAATTGTTAGTATTAAATTAAAAGCAATCAGTGCAAGCAGAATCGCTCCGGCTATATAGATTTCAATAGACATCATCATTTTCGCTCCTTTGTAATATTATGTTTCACGTGAAACATTTTAGTTTTTATATTTTTCTTTTAAAAAATATTCTAATAATCTTTCTCTTTCATCTTTCGAATAGTATTCAATTACAATCTTACCCTTTCCTTGTTTATCATCTAATTTTACTTTTGTCCCAAGTGCACTTCTTAATTTGTCCTGCATATATTGTACATCATATTGATTTGCAGCTTCTTCTTGATTCTCTTCTACTTCGGCTTCTTCAATGATTTGTTTGTTTTTTAAATACTTTTTTATCAACTGTTCTGTTTGTCGCACACTATAACCTTTTTTTATAATATCTGCTGCGAACCGAATTTGTTCTTCCTGTGTATCTAAAGATAGAAGCGGCCTTGCGTGACCTGCAGATAATGCACCACTGATTAAATAATTTCTGATTTCATTATTAAATTGCAGTAATCGAAGCGTGTTTGTAATTGCAGGTCTGCTTTTGCCGACTAATACTGCTAATTCATCTTGCGTCATACTGCATTCATTGATTAATCGTTCAAAAGCTTCTGCTTCTTCAATCGGATTCAAGTCTTCTCTTTGTATATTTTCAATGAGTGCGAGCTCCATAATTTCTTTGGACGTCGCATCTCTTTCTATCACAGGTACTTTTTCTAATCCCGCAATACGTGCTGCTCTCCAACGCCGTTCTCCAGCAATAATTTTATAGGTAGAACCTTCTTTTGTCACAATTAATGGCTGAATAATTCCGTGTTCCTTGATAGATTCCGCTAAACTTTCAATTTTTTCGGCATCAAAAATTTGGCGTGGCTGTCCCTCACCCGGCTCTATATGATTAATTGAGACTTCTATAACACTTTTACCTTTTTCGTTTTCTTCGTAGGTTTCTATTAAAGCATTTAATCCCTTGCCCAATCCAGTCTTTTTAACTGCCATTCCTGCTCCTCCTCTATTGTTGTTCTGCAATTGATATGAATTCGTCAGCCAAATTTAAATACGCTTCTGCACCTTTTGATTTTCCATCATATAAGACAATGGGAAGTCCATAGCTTGGTGCTTCGCTCAACTTAATGTTACGCGGTATAATTGTACCATACACTTTATTTGAAAAATATTTCTTTACTTCATCTGCAACTTCAATAGAGAGGTTTGTCCGGGCATCAAACATTGTTAACACGACTCCTTCTACTGTTAACCTTTTGTTTAAATGCTTTTGTACTAAAGAAACAGTTCCCATTAATTGTGTAAGTCCCTCTAAAGCGTAATATTCACATTGGATCGGGACTAAGACTGTATCTGAACCGGTTAATGCATTTAATGTTAATAATCCTAAAGATGGCGGACAATCAATAAATATGTAATCATATTGATCTTTCACATCATCAATCGCATTTTTTAACCGCAATTCCCGGGATAATAAACTGACGAGTTCTACTTCTGCCCCGGCAAGCTTCATACTGGAAGGACAAATAAACAAATTTTCTTGAATTGTCGAAATGGTGGCTTCGGCAAGAGGCGTTTCATTTATTATGACATCATATATAGATAATTCCATATTCTTTTTGTCAATTCCTAAGCCGGTTGTTGTATTTCCCTGTGGATCTAAATCTATCAATAAAACCTTACGATTTCGATAAGCAACACATGAACTCAGATTAATAGAGGTAGTTGTTTTGCCAACGCCGCCTTTTTGATTTGCCACTGCAATAACTTTAGCCATTTTCTATACCGCCAAAAACTGATATTTACGTTTTTACCAAGATCACGTATAAACTTGAAAGGTTGTACAAACAACATTTGTGCATACAAATGCAGTGTTTTATATTATAACATGTCTTAATAAAAGAGACAATCAATACAATCAAAATGTTTCACGTGAAACATAAAAAGAGCCGGCAAAAATTACTATTTTTCAGCCAGCTCTTCTTTTTTAGTCTTAAATATCAAGATTTTCTACAAATTTTGCATTTAAATGAATAAAATCTTTTCTTGGCTCTACTTTTTCTCCCATTAAGTCAGAAAAAATTTCATTTGCCGTTGCAGCATTAATTAAATCCACCTTGAGCATTGTCCTGGTTTCCGGATTCATCGTCGTTTCCCATAATTGCTCCGGATTCATTTCACCAAGACCTTTAAATCGTTGAATATTTAAATTTTTGTCAGTCTTTTTCCAATTCTTTTCCGCGATCTTTCGTTCTAATTCAAGATCATCAAAAGCATAGAAAAATTCTTTTCCCTTTTCTACCTTATAGAGAGGCGGTTGTGCAATATACAAATAGCCATGTTCTATGAGAGGTCTCATATAACGGAAAAAGAATGTCAATAAGAGCATACGAATATGAGACCCGTCCACGTCGGCATCAGCCATAATAATGACTTTATGATATCTTAGCTTTGTAACATCAAAGTCAGGTCCTACGTTCGCACCCAATGCTGTAATAACAGGAAGCAATTTCTCATTTGCGTAGACTTTATCAATTCTTGATTTCTCTACATTTAACATTTTCCCCCATAATGGAAGAATTGCTTGTATTTCTCTTTTTCTTCCATTTTTAGCAGATCCTCCAGCAGAGTCACCCTCAACAATATAAATTTCACATAATGCCGGATCCTTTTCTGAACAGTCCGCTAATTTCCCGGGCAATGAGGTGCTGTCCAGAGCAGTCTTCCTGCGGGTCATCTCTCTTGCTCTTTTTGCGGCCTCTCTTGCTCTTGCGGCAGTCAGACATTTATCCAAAATCAGCTTTGCAATTGCCGGATTTTCTTCTAAAAAAGTATTCAGCTTATCATTTACTACCCCTTCAACCAGACCTCGAATTTCACTGTTTCCAAGCTTTTCCTTAGTCTGTCCTTCAAACTGCGGGTTCTGAAGCTTTACCGATATGATTGCTGTCAAACCTTCTCTGACATCTTCTCCGGCCAGATTTTTATCATTTTCCTTTAAAAAATTATATTTTCTAGCATAATCGTTAAATACCTTTGTTAAAGCGGAACGAAAACCGGTGAGATGCGTTCCACCCTCATGGTTGCATATGTTATTCGCATAGCTATAAATATTTTCTACATAAGAATCATTGTATTGCATTGCAATTTCGGCATATGATCCGTCTTTTTCACCGCTAATATAAATGGGTGGCTGATGCAGAACGGTTTCTTTTCGATTTAAATACTCAACATAAGAAATAATACCGCCCTCATAATGCAATACGACTTCCTGAGGCTGCTCCTGTCTGTTATCACAGAGTACGATTTTCACACCACGGTTCAGAAAAGCCATTTCTCTGAATCTGTGCAGTAAAACATCATAATCAAAAATCAATTCTTCAAATATCTCATCGTCAGGTTTAAATGTGGTTTTTGTTCCGGTACTGTCCGCAGTTCCGATTTCTTTCAATGGCGTAACGGTATGGCCTCGTTCATACCGCTGATAATAAATCTTGCCGTCTCTTTTTACCTCGACCTCTAAATATACAGACAATGCATTTACTACAGAAGCGCCCACGCCATGCAGTCCTCCGGATACGCTGTATCCTCCTCCGCCGAATTTTCCGCCTGCATGCAATACAGTATGAACCACTTCCACCGTCGGAATTCCCATTTGCTTATGAATGCCCACAGGAATGCCTGCTCCGTTGTCTTCCACAGTAATAGAATTGTCACTATGAATAGTTACACGGATTGTATCGCATCTTCCGGCTAAAGATTCGTCAATACTGTTATCCACGATCTCATATACCAGATGATGCAGACCTCTGGCAGAAGTGCTGCCGATATACATTCCCGGACGCTTTCTGACTGCTTCAAGACCTTCCAGAACCTGAATATCATTTTCACTGTAGTGACTGTTGGAGACTGTTCCATACTCCATATTCTCAGACATTATATACGCTCCTTTTTTCTATTGATCTGCACAAACCCATTCCATATTTCTAAACGCTTTCTGAGTGTCGCGGCTGAAATAGGCGAGATATAAATGATACTTTTTTTATTTCTTTCAGTAACAATAAAAGATTTCGGCATTTCGTCCGATACGGTAACCACAAAACCCTCTTCTTCGGAAACATTTAAAAAATCTCTTGTGTCCTTTGTCGTAGTAGTAGCTTCTAAATCGAATATTCCGATAATCTCTTTTATTGGAACCGACATTTTATCCCCTAAGTACAAAAACATAAAAAATACTTTCCTTTCAGCCTATATATTCTATCACAAAATCGACTTGACTACAACATGACCGTTCCGTTTTTTACAAAAAACATCTTTGCCGGATGTTCTGTTTTGACCTGAAAAGGCGTATTTTCCACGCATGTAATAAATGTCTGTACCTGTTCCATATTTTGAATTAAGGCGGTTTGTCTTTCTTTGTCCAGCTCGGAAAATACATCGTCCAGAAGCAGCAGCGGCGTTCTTCCTGTTCTGCGCTTCATAATTTCTAATTCCGCCATTTTAAGTGATAAAATCACAGTTCTTTTTTGACCCTGCGATCCGAATTTTTTGATATCCTCTTCATTTAGGGAAAATAGGAGGTCATCCCGATGCGGACCGTATAAAGAAATCTCCCGATCAATCTCTCGTTCCATGCGCCGCTCTAATAAATCTGTAAAATAGATACGGATCTCTTCACACTTTAGCTTATGTTCCTCATTTTCCTGTATGTGCTCTACTGAAACAGAATCATCGTATTTTATCTGCAGAAATTCTTTTTTTCCGGAAATTATGCCATGCATTTCCGCCGCAATTTCTGTCAGCTGATGAATAAATTGAAGACGATCCAAAATAATCCGTGCGCCTGTCTCAGCAAGACGATCATTCCATACAGAAAGCATGGACATATGAGAATCCTTTTTAGGTCCGCGCTTGATTGTTTTTAATAAGTTATTTTTTTGCATCAATATCTTAGAATACTGCTGAAGATCAAAAAAATAAGAGGGTTTTAATTGGCTGATCGCAACATCCATAAATTTTCTGCGTACAGAAGGTCCGTCTGAGATCAGCTGCATATCCTCCGGCGCAAAAAGCACAGCCATCACCGCTCCCATCAAATGACCGATTTTTCTTAAAAAAAGCCCGTTAATCTGAATGGATTTTTCTTTCTCCCGATTAAAACGGATCATGACATGCTCTGTGATATCTTCTTTAAAAATTGCATCCACAGAGAATTTCTCATGATCCTGTCTGATCAAATCCATATCCTTTGCATAACGGAAGGACTTTCCGATAGCCAGCAAATAAATAGATTCTAAAATATTCGTTTTACCCTGTCCGTTATTCCCATAAAGAACATTGATCCCCTTTTGAAAAGTAATCTCAAGAGAATGATAATTTCTAAAATTATCCAGACAGAGTGTATCTAATATCAAACAAATTATCCCCTTGTTCTAACCGGCATGACCAAGAAAGTAAAAGATTCATCTTCTTCTCCGCGGATCAGGCACGGCCCGATATCTGATGTAAAAGAGACGGATATTTTTTCATCATTAATTACCCGCAGACAGTCCATCAGATTTTTCGGATTAAACCCTAATTCCAATTCTCCGCCAGATACCTCTGCGGAAATAGTCTCATTGGAAATGCCGTTTTCTGCGTTAGCAGAAAGCTTTACCTCATCGGAATCTAATAATTTTAATACTAAATGGTATTTTTTTTCATCCTGCATAACCAGTGCCGCACGCTCTATACCTGCCAGAAATTGTTTTGTATCAATTACCACCGTAACCTTAAATTCTCGGGGCAGCATTTTGCGGTAATCTACAAAATCTCCCTTATAGAGACGCGATACCATTTTAAAGTGATCCGTAAAAAACATAATCTGATTTTCGTTGCAGCAGAATCTTACATTTTCTTCATTCGGCTGCAGTACCTTCATCATTTCATTTAATACTTTTGTAGGGACAATGACTCCGAAATCCATTGCTTCTTCTCTTTCCAATGTCTTCATAGCCAACCGAAAGCCATCCACTGCCACAAAATTCATGGTCTTGTCTCGGTATTCGATATATACCCCTCTTAGAATCATTCTTTTATCGTCCTGGCTTGCCGCAAAAGCAGTCTGCTTAATCATATTCTGTAGTACGCTTTCACTGATTTCCACAGGATTATTTACTTCAATCGGAACAACAGGCGGATAGCTTTCCGCAGGAAACGTTTTAATTTTATAATGTGCGCTGCCGCTGCTGATACTAACCGTGCTGTCCTCTTCATTTGTTTCTATGGATACATAAATATCCGGCAGCTTTCTTACAATATCACCAAAGGTTTTTGATGGAAGTACAATAGAGCCGATTGCTTCTATAATTGCCGGAACCTCATAAACAATGCCGAATTCGTTATCATTGCCTGTAAGCGTCAGCTCCTCTCCTACTTCTAATAAAATACCTTCTAAAATCGGGGTTGTGGTTTTTGTAGGAACGGCACGTTGTACAATATTGATGCCTTCTATTAGATTATTTTTATCGCAGGTAAATTTCACGATGAATCCTCCTCTTGTATGTATTATATAATATAATTCTTTTTAGTAATAGTAGTAGTAGTGCCTGTGGAAACTGTGGATAACATTCCCTTTTGCTATTATATAACATTTTTTGCCTGTGTACAAACCTGTTGATAACTTATTTTTTTTATCCACACAATCCACAGGCACCAAAATATTTTTTTTTATCCACAGTTTGTCCACAGGAAGTTATCCACAAATCCACAGAAACTTGTGGATAACTTTATTTAATAATATTCTTTTTTAGTTCCGCCAATGTCGCCTTTAATTCAGAGCTTGTCTCCACCTGTTTTTCCATTTGCTCACAGGCAGTAATGACAGTGGTGTGATGACGGCCGTTAAAAGCATTTCCGATTTCCGGGTAAGACATATCCGTAAGGGACCTGCAAAGATACATGGAGACATGGCGCGGAAATACCAGTTCTTTATTTCGTTTTTTTGACAGGAGATCTTCTACGCTAATATTAAAAAAACGTGACACCACATCGATGATCACTCCGGCTGTAACTTCATGGACATCGTTATTTTGTAAGTGACGGAGCGCTTCTTTTGCTAAATTCAAATTAATTTCACGGCCCTGCTGCAGGGAAATGGAAAGATGGTTGATGACGCCTTCCAGTTCACGGATATTATCTCCTGTATAATAAGCAATATAATCCAAAATCTGATTTTCTACTTCTAAAGAATTTTCAGATGCTTTTTTGTTTAGAATAGCGATTTTTGTTTCGTAGTCCGGTGCCTGAATATCTGCAATCAGACCCCATGCAAAACGCGTGCGTAGACGTTCCTCCAGAACTTCGATTTTATTGAGAGGGCTGTCGCAGGAAATTACAATTTGTTTCTGATCTTCATATAAGGCATTAAAAGTATAGAAAAATTCTTCCTGTGTACGTTCCATGCGGGAAATAAACTGGATGTCATCAATCAGAAGCACGTCGATTTTTCTGTATTTGTTTCTGAATTCATCATTTTTTTTATGTGTAATGGCATCAACGAATTCATTTGTAAAGGTCTCAGATGGTACATATAAAACCTTTTTTGACGGATCCTCCCGCAAAATTTGGTTTCCAATGGCATGAAGGAGATGTGTCTTTCCCAAACCGGATTGTCCGTAAATAAAAAGAGGATTATAAGCCTTTCCCGGACTGGTGGTGATTGCCACTGCGGCAGCATAGGCCATTCTGTTGCTGTTTCCGATAATAAAGGAATCAAATGTGTATTTTTTATTTAAATGAGAATCGTAGGCAGAACAAAATTTATCTGCTTCGGAATCTGCCTTTTGATACTGATCCGGAAGATGAAATGAAATTTTAAGGGCCTTTCCTGTTTCTGCCGCAAGCACACCGGCGATACTTTCATAATATTTGGATTCCAATATGCCGGCGTAAAATTCATAGGGAATTTCAATATGAGCCGTGTCCGCAGAAATATCAAGCAATTTAAGGGGGACGATATATGAATCAAATTGAATTTCAGGAATTTCATCTTTTAATTTGCCAATACACTTGTCCCATATCTGACGGAGCGTTTCCGCAGAATAATAACGCGTTTCCATTATGTAATCCTCCAAAACTGTATCTATATCAGCTGACACGAAAATAGATATTGCCGGGCTGTATGCAATATCGTATTTATTTTTCCTTAGTTCCTTACACGATTACAATTCCATCGGATTATCATATGTAAAAAATAAAAGCTCTTTCTCCATTTAAAAGCGCTAAAATAATATAACAGAAAAAGTGATGAAAAATCAACAGTAAATTTGAAAGGTAAAATATTACAATTAACGATAAAACCGCGTTATTTACAATCTTTTGTGTATCCGGCGTATTTGGACAACAAGATGTTGTAAAAAAATGACGATAAAAAAATTTTTCTTTTTTTAAAGGAAAAAAAATACGTTTTATGTTGACAGAAATTGCGGCGTTATGTATAATAACCGTTGCTGCTTTTTGTGAAAAGCATAAGGAAGAAATTTGAAGGAGGTGTTTTCATGATCAGACCATATCAGCCTAAGAAAAGACAGAGAAGCAAGGTTCACGGATTCAGGGCAAGAATGAAGACGGCGAATGGCAGAAAGGTTCTAAAGAGAAGGCGCTTAAAGGGCAGAAAGGTGCTTTCCGCATAATGAAGTTCCTGCGGAAAGCGCTTTTTATAAGCGAATGAGAGACGTTTTATGATTACTACTGTTTCATTGCAGCGAAACCGCGATTTTCAGAGGGTATACCGGAATGGAAAATATAAAGCTGCACGGTATCTTGTAATATATGCATATAAGAATAGGCTTTCTTATAATCGTTTAGGGATTGCTGCGGGAAAAAAGTTCGGAAACAGCGTACAAAGAAATAGAGTAAAGCGGCTGATCAGGGAAAATTACAGGCTTCTTGAATCAAAGTATGCCGTTGGTTATGATATTGTTATCATGGCCCGCGCATCCGTAAGACAAGCCTCTGCGCCAAACAACAGGTTAAAAGCGGTTTATGTACCTTCTTTCGAAGAAATAAAAAAAGAGCTTGTTAAGCTTTCAGCTGGATTAGGGTTATTTTTATGAAAAAAGTGTTGACGGTGCTGATACGATTTTATCAAACAAAAATCTCACCTCTCAAGCCTCCCTGCTGCAGATTTTATCCCACTTGTTCCTCTTATGCTTTACAGGCGATCGAAAAATACGGGGCGATCAAGGGAACGGCGATGGCAATTTGGCGCATTTTGAGATGCAACCCGTTTTGTAAAGGCGGATATGATCCCGTGAAATAGGAAGGCTTGGTGTAAACAACCTTGATGGATTTTATTGCAAGGCCCTTTGGTGCCTTAATGGAATTTATATATCATAATCTTGCGTTTAATAATTATGGAATTGCCATAATTATTTTCACTATTTTTGTTCGTCTATTGATGTTTCCGCTGAGTCTCAAGCAGCAGCGCAGTATGGAAAAGCAGCAGGAATTAATGCCGGAAATAGAGGCAATCAAGAAAAATTTCAAAAATGATCCGCGGCGTATGCAGGAAGAACAAGCAAAGCTGTTTACAAAATATAAGGTAAGTCCGTATGCCGGATGTCTTCCGATGCTGATTCAATTACCGATTATTACCACCCTGTTTACCATTATCCGCCGCCCTCTGACATATATTGCAGGCTTATCGGGTGATACGATTTCGCAGATATACGAATTTATAAAAGGGAAAGGGACCACTGTAATTGACGAAATCGGGGCAACTAATTTTTTTACAACAAACACGTCCGTAATTGCGGAAATGAATAACGAGCTGGGAATCAATTTTGAAAATATTAATATGAATTTTCTGAAGATTTTTAATCTCGGAGAAACGCCTGCATGGAATCCTTCCACAATTATTTCAAATTGGAAGGTATATCTGCCGCTGCTTCTGATTCCGGTATTAGCATTGATTACCACATACCTGCAGCAGAAAATCTCAATTGCAATTACTTCCTCAGGCAAGAAGGACGATAAAAAGAAAGATGATCCGACGGCAGGAATGATGAATGGCATGATAAAGATTATGCCGCTGTTTACTTTGGTTTTTGCGTTTTTTATGCCGGCCGGCTTAGGTTTGTACTGGATTGTGGGCAACATCATTGCAATCGGCCAGACATATTTGATAAAAAAAGTATTTGTCGGAAAGAAGAAAGAAAGTATTTAGCGGTAAAAACCTGTGATGCGTTTCCGCCGTAAAGCGGAGGAATGGAGGATTGTATGGCAAGGTTTGTAGAAAAAGAAGCAAAAACAGTTGATGAGGCAATCCAATTGGCGTTATCCGAGCTGGAAATCGACTTAGAGGATGCGGATGTTGAAATTCTGGAAGAAGGAAGCAAGGCTGTTCTCGGCATTTTCGGCGGAAAGGGAGCAAAGGTTAGAGTAACGGAAAATATCCCGGACACCAAAATCATCGGCTTATTTCTTGACCATATTATCGATCGGATTAAGCGCGGCGAGGATACCCCGAAATATACAATTTTGGAAACAGTCACGGATGGGCAGAAAACGATTCATGTACAGATTACCGGAGCAGATGTAGCGCCGCTGATCGGACATCACGGCGATACGCTCAACGCAATCAATTATCTTGCAAATTTAATTGTAAATAAAGATAAAGATGAATATAAAAGAGTTTGCGTAGATGTCGAGAATTACAGAAAACACAGAGAAGAATCTCTGATTGCAATGGCAAACAGAACCGCCGAGCGGGTTATGAAATATAAAAGACAGGTAGCCTTGGATCCAATGTCTGCGGCAGAACGGAGAATTATTCACATGGCCCTGCAGAATCACAGAGGCGTGGTGACGGAAAGCCAGGGTGAAGAACCAAACAGATTTATTGTTGTAAAGGTTAAACCTTATGTAAAAAAGATATGAGCGCTTATATAGATGATACGATTGCCGCAATTTCTACGCCGCCCGGAAACGGAGGGATCGGCATTATCAGAATCAGCGGCAATTTTGCCGTAAAAGCTGCAGATCAGATTTTTGTCAAACAAATTCCTGCTGAAAAAAACAATCAGACAGCGCAGCCCAGCTGCGCTGTTGCACATATGCAGGGATATACGATGTCCCATGGTTATATTATAGATCCGGAAACACGGGAAGTAATTGATGAATGTATGATCAGCGTTATGCGTGCGCCGAGGTCATATACCAAAGAGGACGTGGTGGAAATTAACAGCCACGGCGGATATGCAGTATTAAAAAAAATTCTTTCTTTACTTTATAAACAGAACGTCAGGCCTGCCCAGCCCGGAGAATTTACAAAAAGAGCATTTTTAAACGGCAGAATTGATTTGTCGGAAGCAGAAGCGGTAATGGACCTCATTCAGGCGAAAACCGAGGCGGGGCGAAAAGCGGCGGTTGAGCAATTATCCGGAAGGTTAAGCGAAAAAGTTAAAGAAATCAGAGAATCTCTTGTGATGTGTCTTGCGGAAATGGAGGTATCTATTGACTATCCGGAATATGAAATGGAGGAAGAAGCGGCCGGCCATGCCATGGAGCATCTGCAGGCAGCCGAGGCCGCGCTGCGGGAATTGCTGGACACTTATGACAGAGGAAGAATTATAAAAGAAGGACTGCGTATTGTAATCGCAGGGAAACCGAATGCCGGAAAATCCTCGCTGCTGAATATGATGACCGGCTATGACCGCGCAATTGTAACGGAGATTCCGGGAACAACGCGGGATAGTATAGAAGAAAGCATAGAATTTGAGGGAATTCCTCTGCTGATTACAGATACGGCCGGACTGCGCGAAACAGAAGATACCGTAGAAAAAATTGGTGTTCATAGAACATATCAGGAGATCAGCAGGGCAGATATGTTGATTTATATGATAGACGGAAGTGAGAAAGATCCTGATGCAGACCTGCTTCATGATATTTTAATACAGAATCAGGGACTTACAGAAGAAAATGTACTTTTGGTAATTAATAAAATTGACAAAACAGACGATTCCGCACAAACGCATTTGCATTTTAAAGAAAAATACCGGCCGTATCGGACCGTATGCATATCATTGAAGGAAAAACGCGGAATAGAACAGATATATGACCGGATACGCATGATTTTATCAGAATCCGGAATAGAATCAAATACAGAGGTTATGATCACAAATCAGCGGCACAAAATGCTCATAGAAAATGGGCTGAATGCTTTATTGCAGGCAAAAGAAAGCCGCCGGCAGAATTTACCGCTGGACTGTATTGCGTTTGATGTATGGCAGTGCGGTAATTTTCTGGGAGAAATTACAGGGCAATCGGTCGGAGACGATGTGGTGGATATGATTTTCAGCAAATTTTGTCTCGGAAAATAGTTTTTATAGAAAAGAAAAATTCGGACTTTATATGAAAGTATTGCAAAAACAATATAAGTTCGGATTTATGGAAATGATTTTTTCGGTTTAGCCGACAAAGCGGCACAGGAGGGATTTTATGGGGTTTGTTGCAGGCGCGTACGATATCGCAGTAGTCGGCGCGGGGCATGCCGGATGCGAGGCAGCACTTGCCGCGGCAAAATTAGGCTTTCGAACGGTGGTTTTTGCCGTTAATCTGGACAGCATTGCCAATATGGCCTGTAATCCCAGCATTGGGGGCACGGCAAAAGGTCAATTGGTAAGAGAAATTGATGCTTTAGGCGGGATCATGGGAAAAATTGCAGATAAAGCGGCAATTCAATCAAAACTTTTGAATAAGGCAAAGGGGCCGGCTGTTTATTCGCCGCGCGCACAGATTGACCGCAGGCATTATCAGATATATATGAAACAGGCTTTGGAACAGCAGGAAAATCTAGATGTGAAGCAGGGTGAAATTGTGGATCTGCTGACAGAGGATGGACCGGCAGGAATTCCGGCAGTTACCGGTGTGATAACCCACACCGGTGCATGCTACAAATGTAAATGTGCAATTATTTGCACGGGAACATATTTAAAGGGTAAGGTCATAATCGGTGATATCAGCTACAGCAGCGGACCGGACGGACAGTTTCCTGCCAATCAATTATCCGGAAAATTAGCTGCTCTTGGTTTTACTTTGATCAGGCTCAAAACCGGTACGCCGGCGAGAGTCAATAAACGGAGTATTGCGATTGAAACAATGGAGCCCCAATATGGGGATGAAAAGCCCTTTCTCTTTTCCTATGAATCCAGTCCTGATCCGGAAAAACAGCAGATTCCCTGCTATCTGACCTATACAAACCAAAATACACATGATGTGATCAAAGCAAATCTGCATCGTTCTCCCTTATATAATGGGCTGATCGAAGGTGTCGGGCCGAGATACTGTCCGTCTATTGAGGATAAAATTGTGCGCTTTCATGATAAAGAGCGGCATCAGGTATTTGTAGAACCAATGGGCAGGGATACGGAGGAAATGTATCTTCAGGGGCTGTCGTCAAGTTTGCCGGAGGATGTACAGCTTGCTTTTATCCGGTCGATTCCAGGTTTGGAGCACGCTTCTGTTATGCGTCCGGCTTATGCCATTGAATATGATGCTATTGACGCGCGTCAGCTAAAGCTTTCACTAGAAAGCCGGATTACGGACGGACTGTTTTTTGCCGGTCAGATCAACGGATCTTCCGGATACGAGGAGGCAGGCGCCCAGGGACTTATGGCAGGCATTAATGCGTCGCGAAAATTGCAGGGAAAGCCGCCGCTTATCATAGATCGTTCAGAAGCATATATCGGTGTGTTAATAGATGATTTGGTAACGAGGGGGACCAGAGAGCCGTACCGCATGATGACCTCCAGGGCCGAATACCGCTTGTTATTAAGACAGGACAATGCGGACGAGAGGCTTACGGAAAAAGGATATGCGGCAGGATTGATCAGTGAAAGCCGTTATCAGGCATTTTGCTGCAAACAACAACGCATTTCCCGGGAAATAGAGCGTCTGAAAACAACCTATGCGGCTCCCGGAAACGAAACAAACCGCTTGCTTGCCGGTTGGGACAGTACACCTTTAAAAAGCGGTACCCGGCTGATTGATTTGCTGCGCCGTCCGGAAATCACTTATCAGCGGATGAAGGAAATCGAGGCCGGCAGTGCCGACGACGTTCAGATCAGATTATCTGAAGAAGAGGCGGAGCAGGTAGAGATCCGAGTCAAATACGAAGGCTATATCAAACGGCAGTTCCAGCAGGTAGAGCAGTTTAAAAAGCTTGAGCAAAAAAGACTTCCGGTGCCTTACGATTACAGCCGGGTTCCGAATATCAGTCTGGAAGCAAGGGAAAAGCTGACGAAAATCCAGCCGGAATCCGTAGGACAGGCAAGCCGGATTACAGGGGTATCGCCTGCGGATATTACGGCCCTGATGATTTATTTTAACAGAGAGGCAAGAGAAAAATGACGGACTCTTCCTATGAATTGCTGAAGGCAGGGGCAGCGCAATTCGGCGTAGAGATATCGGAAAGGGAATGGGAACAATTCTGTATTTATGCCCGGCAGCTTACAGAATGGAATTCCTTTATGAATCTCACTGCCATCACAGACGAAAAAGAGATTATAATCAAGCATTTTATTGATTCCCTGTCGATTATTCCGTTTTTGCGCAAATACCGGGTGGAATCATTGATTGACGTGGGAACCGGCGCAGGCTTTCCCGGAATACCGGTAAAAATCTGCTGTCCTGATATTCAGGTGACACTGATGGATTCGCTGGCAAAACGAATCCGTTTTTTGGAACATATTGCAGAATCACTATCTCTGCGCGGAATCCGTGCGGTGCATAGCCGTGCAGAGGACGGCGGGCGGAATCCAGCCTTTCGGGAAGCATTCGGCTGCGCGGCGGCAAGAGCTGTGGCACCGATGAACATTTTGCTGGAATATTGTATGCCATTTGTAAAAAAGGACGGCATTGTGATCGCGATGAAGGGGATCAAGGAGGAACCGGATTACCGGGGAGCGCTGCAGGCGTTAGGCGGTATACTGGAAGCGAAAAGTCAATTTTGTCTGCCTGCCGGACCGACTGCTGAACAATCGGAAGAAATGCATCGGAGCATTTTATGCATTAAAAAGATAAAAAATATTTCGACCGTTTATCCGAGAAAATCCGGAATTCCCCAAAAAAGACCGTTGTAATTCGTCTAAAACTGTCGAAAAATGACGAAATGTAGGAATTTTAGTCGAATTAATTAGAAAATAATAAGAAGGAAAAAGTCTTTCTCTCGTAGAAATGATTGGTATAGGAAATTTCTATTTTACAAGAGGAGGACTTTTTTATGAACACAAGCAAAGAAGAAATCAGGAACCGGTACGAAATGCAGACGGATGTTGTTGTACACATTCCCTTGGACAGCATTCGTGTAAATCCTTATCAGCCGAGAAAGGAATTTCCGAGAAGCTCTTTGATGGAGCTTGCCAATTCCATACAGGAGTATGGCGTTCTGCAGCCAATCAGTGTACGGCTGCTTCCCAGCGGCGCATATGAGCTTATTGCCGGTGAACGGAGGCTTCGTGCATCCAGACTTGCCGGCAAATATGATATCCCTGCAATTATACATACAATCAGTGATAATGATTCTGCGGTTTTAGCTTTGGTGGAGAATCTGCAGCGGGAAGACCTAACTTATATGGAAGAAGCAGAAGGCTATTATTGCCTGCTGATTGACCACGGTCTGACGCAAGAGGAGCTGGCGCAGAAGGTAGGGAAAAGTCAATCTACCATTGCCAATAAAATCCGCCTGCTGAAGCTACCGCCTATGGTTAAAAAAATCATCAAGGATAATAACTTATCCGAACGGCATGCAAGAGCGCTGCTGAAGGTGCCGGACGAGCAGCTTCAGCTGAAGGTCCTGAAAATTATATGTGAAAAAGGATATAACGTACAAAAATCAGAAGAAGTCATTAATACCATTATGGAGAGATTTGTTCGGCCTTGTAAGGACAAGCCTTTCCAGCGGTCGCAGCTTGCGGAAAAGCGGGAGAAGAGCGGCAAGGTAAAATACGTTATCCGGGACATCAAAATTTTTGTCAATACGATCCGGGAGGCGGTTACCATCATGAAAAATTCCGGAGTTGAGGCAAAAGCCGCGCAGTTTGACAGAGGCGATTATTTTGAATTTGTCATACGGATTCCGAAGAGTGAAAACGGAATTCCGAAGGACTGAAAAACACTTCCGCATGGAGACGGCAGGAGAAAACAACTGTGTTGTTGTGGACTTTTTACTCGGTGTGTGATAAAATAAACCGATATCAAAAATAAAGGGGAAACGTCGAGTATGAGTGAAGACAATACGGATCAGAATCAGCAGATTACCAAGGTGGTTCCGGTTGATATCGAACATGAAATGAAAAAATCCTTCATTGATTATGCCATGAGCGTAATTGTGGACAGAGCGCTGCCGGATGTTCGCGACGGCCTGAAGCCGGTACATAGACGAATTTTATTTTCCATGTATGAGCAAGGGTTTACGCCGGACAAGTCCTATCGAAAATGTGCGACTACCGTAGGTTATGTGATGGGTAAATACCATCCCCACGGCGACGCCGCAATTTACGACAGTTTGGTACGGCTGGCACAGGATTTTTCCATGCGTTACATGTTGGTGGACGGAAACGGAAATTTTGGTTCCAGAGATGGCGATCCGCCGGCTGCACAGCGTTATACGGAAGCTAAGATGTCGAAGATCTCTATGGAGATGCTGTCGGACATCAATAAAGATACGGTTGATTTCAGACCCAACTATGACGAGCACGAGGTAGAGCCCTGTGTGCTGCCTTCCCGGTTCCCCAATCTTTTGGTGAATGGTTCTTCCGGAATCGCAGTCGGTATGGCCACCAATATCCCCCCGCATAATTTGGGCGAGGTGATTGACGGCGTCATCCAGATGATCGATCATCCGGAAATTACAGTTGACGAGCTCATGCAGTATATTAAGGGGCCGGATTTTCCTACCGCCGGCAATATTTTAGGTCGGCAGGGCATCCGGGAGGCATATAAGACCGGGCGCGGCCGGATTGTGGTACGCGCGGAAGCTGTGATTGAGGAGATGCCCAATAACCGGCAGCGGATCGTTGTTACCGAACTGCCGTATTTGGTCAACAATGCAAAGCTTGTTGAAAAGATTGCGGAATTAGTAAAAGATAAGCGGATTGATGCGATCAGCGGGCTGCGGGACGAGTACAGCAAAGAGGGTATTCGGATCGTGATTGAGTTGAAACGGGAAGCGAATGCAAACGTGGTGCTGAACCAGCTGTATAAAAACACCCAAATGCAGGAAGCCTTTAACGTGAATATGCTTGCAATCGTACCGACGCCGGACAAAAAATATCAGCCTCAAGTTGTAAATCTTCGGGAAGCGCTGGAGTATTATATTTTACATCAGAAAGAAGTCGTTACCAGACGAACCCAATTTGATTTGAACAAAGCGCTGGATCGTGCGCATATTTTAGAGGGCACGCTGATTGCCTTAGATCATATCGATGAAGTCATCAATATTATACGAGCTTCCAGAACTGAGCAGATTGCAAAAGAAGGCTTAATGGAGCGGTTCTCTTTCAGCGAGCGGCAGGCACAGTATATCGTGGATCTGCGGTTGGGCCGTTTAACCGGGATGGAGCGCGATAAGATTCAGGCGGAGTACGATGAAAAACAGAAAGAGATCGCATATTATCAAAGTCTTCTGGCGGATGAGCACCTGCTGATGGGCGTTGTAAAAGACGAGCTGCTGGCCGTCAAAGAGGCCTATGCGGACGAAAGAAGAACGCGGATTGTTCCATATGAGGGCGAAATTGATATTGACGACTTAATTCACGAACAAGAGGTTGCAATTACACTCACGCATTTCGGATATGTAAAAAGGACTGCTGCGGATACGTATAAAGCGCAGCGGAGAGGCGGAAAGGGAATCCTTGGGCTCAGCACGCGGGAGGAAGACTTTGTGGAGCATCTGCTTATTACTTCCTCTCATAATATTTTACTGTTCATTACGAATATGGGGAAGGTCTATTCCCTGAAGGGCTATGAGATTCCGGATTCCGGCCGGACCGCCCGGGGAATGGCAATCGTGAATTTGCTCCAGCTGGCGCCGGATGAAAAGATCGCCACCGTAATTCCGATCAGCGGATTTGAGGATGGAAAATATCTGCTGATGGGGACGAAAAACGGTATTGTCAAAAAAACGATGCTGAAGGAATATTGCAATATCCGAAAAGGCGGTCTGATTGCCATTGAGCTGCGAGAAGACGATGAGCTGATCAACGCGCGTCTGGCGGATGAGGATCAGGATATCATGATTGTAACGCGCAAAGGAATGTCGATCCGATTTAAAGAGGAGGATGTCAGAGCTACCGGCCGGGCCTCTATCGGCGTCAGAGGGATACAGCTGCGGGAAGACGATTATGTAATCGGAATGGATATCTGTGATCCGGACAGTACGCTTTTGATTATAACGGAAAAGGGATTCGGAAAGCGCACCGGGCTGGAGGAGTATCGTCTGCAGTCAAGAGGCGGAAAGGGCCTGCTGACATACCGCATTACAGAAAAGACCGGAGAACTGGCCGGCATGATGATGGTAAATGACAGCCATGATGTAATGCTGATTACGACAGAAGGAACCATTATCCGCATTCATGCACAGGACATCAACGTCATAGGCCGTGCAACACAGGGTGTGACACTGATGCGGACGACAGATACAAATTATATCGTTAGCTGCGCACGCACGGATAAAGAAGAAGAAACGGATGAAGAGCAGGAAGCGGAGTGCACCGAAAAGGCCGGAGATGAAACAGGCTATGAACCGGGAGAGCACGAGGCAGCGGAAGAAACCGAGACGAATTCATCCGCAGCGGTCAGCGAGGAGCTTCCTCCGGTACCGGACAGTGAAGCGGAGCGTGCAAAAGAAGGCCGAGACTTACTGAATAAGCTCGGACTGGAATAAGCAGAAAAGCAGAAGCGTGATTTTACAGCAGCAGCGGAATCGTGACGGCCACGGTTCCGCTGTTTTCTGCGGTACGTCCTTTTTGGGCAGGAGAT
>ULMH01021047.1_pt1 | contig 40639 bp, 27 predicted proteins | sample 1951611 | NCBI WGS metagenome assembly ULMH01 (sample SAMEA4835546, study PRJEB28245) | human gut metagenome | biome: gut microbiome; material: fecal sample | place: Denmark | collected 2008 | reverse complement strand
AACTCTTTCCCATCGAGCAGAATCTTGGTTACTTCCTTACCATTGGCCGTAATTTTACCGTTTTCATCGACTTCTACACCCGGCAGTTTTTTCAATAAATCTTCCACTACAGCACTAGGCTGTGTCTTGTATGATTCGGCATTAAATTCTACAGTATCTTCTTTCACCACTACTTCGGGAGCCTTTCCCAATATGACAGCCTCCTGCAACATCACGTCGCCCGAGCCCAATAATATTTCGCCCAAATTGATACGAGAGCGCGAACCGTCGGCCTTCACATTGCGATACTCTGTTTTGTACCCCAAATACGAGACAACAGTTATATAAGAACCCGCCTTCACAGGCTTGAAAACAAATACGCCATTGTTATCGCCCGTAGTACCCGTAACAAAAGAGCTGTCACGTGCAGCCAGAAGTCGTACGCTCACCAGTGGCAAAGGACCATGGTCGGTAGCATCTTTCACTACACCTTGTATAGTCACTTGCTGGGCAACAGAGAAAGCAGGAGACAACAATCCTGCCAATAAAAGGACATATATAGCTCTTTTCATAAAGATTCCGAGATTTCGTAATTAAAAACCGTCATTGAGATACCAACAACCGATAAAGGTTTAATTCCAAAGAGAGTTTTTTACGATTTTTAAGTACCTCAACATGTCATCGACAACACACTCAATTAAATATAACAACACTATAAGAACAACTCTTGGTAAAAAGCATAGGTAAACTTTGCTGTTTGCTCTCATTTGCACTATCTTTGCCCATCCAAATATAGCCAAATACAGCATGAAAGAATTTATAACTATCCTGCGGCGTTTTGTCCCTCCATACAAGTATTATCTCATATTCAACATACTCTTCAATATCTTATCATCGATACTCACGCTCTTCTCGTTTGCGATGATTATACCTATATTGGAGATGCTGTTTAACCCAGAGCGCGCTGTCAGCTACTCATTTATGGAATGGGGAAGCGGTAATCTGAAAGATGTTGCCATCAACAACTTCTACTACCTTACCACGCTTACCATAGACCGATATGGTGCATCTACCACAATACTCCTTCTGGGAGTCGTACTCATTATCCTTACGGCCCTTAAAACAGGGACATCCTATTTAGGCTCTTTTTTCTTGATACCTCTCCGTGCCGGCGTAGTGCGCGACATACGCGGATTTGTCTACGACAAAGTACTCTCTCTGCCGGTGGGCTTTTTCACGACCGAGCGAAAAGGCGACGTCATGTCACGCATGGTGGGAGACACAGCCGAGATAGAAAACTCCATCATGTCGTCACTCGAAATGATGTTCAAAAACCCCATCATGATTATCATTTGCTTGGTAGCCATGTTTACCATCAGTTGGCAGCTTTCTATCTTTGTGCTGGTACTGCTCCCTTTGGTAGGCCTTGTAATGGGTCGCATAGGCCGCACCTTGAAGCAAAATTCTTTGGAAGCACAACAATGCTGGGGCATGATTATGTCGGAAATAGAAGAGACGTTAGGGGGCATACGCATTATCAAGGCTTTTAATGCCGAAAAAAAATCATCGCAAAAATTCAAGGATACCAACAATCTGTTCTTCAGACTAAGCAACCGCATGAACCGCCGACAGGCTCTCGCCCACCCTATGAGCGAGTTTTTAGGTACGGCCACTATTGCTATTGTCCTATGGTTTGGCGGTACGCTTATTCTCGCCGGGAACAGCCCCATAGATGCAGCCCAGTTTATCTATTTCCTGGTTATCTTTTATAGTATTATCAATCCGGCCAAAGACCTATCCAAAGGAATGTACGCCGTGCAAAGAGGTTTGGCAGCCATGGAGCGTGTAGACAAACTGCTTTCGGCCACCAACCCCATTACCGATCCGGCACAACCCGTGGAGATGGAAGAGATGAAAAAAGGCATAGAATACCGCGGAGTGTCTTTCAGATACAACACCGACTATGTTGTAAAGAATGTCGACCTGGAAATAAAAAAAGGCCAAACTGTAGCCTTGGTGGGGCAATCGGGCTCGGGCAAGACTACACTTGCCGACTTGCTCCCTCGCTTTTACGACGTACAAGAAGGCGGTATCTATATAGATGGTACCAATATCAAAGATTTGCGTATACACGACTTACGTGCTCTCATGGGTAATGTCAACCAAGAAGCTATACTTTTCAACGATACTTTCTACAACAACATAACTTTTGGCGTAACCGACGCTACACGCGAGCAAGTCATAGAAGCAGCCCGCATCGCCAACGCCCATGATTTTATCATGGAAACCGAACATGGGTACGACACCAATATAGGCGACCGTGGATGCCGTCTCTCGGGCGGACAACGCCAACGTATCAGCATTGCACGGGCTATCTTAAAAAACCCACCCATACTCATCCTCGACGAGGCCACCTCGGCTCTCGATACCGAGTCGGAACGGTTGGTACAGGAAGCTTTGGAGAATCTGATGCACAACCGCACGACGCTGGTTATTGCACACCGCTTGTCGACCATCAAAGGAGCCGACCTCATCTGCGTAATGCGAGATGGTGAAATAGTAGAACGTGGTAAGCACGAAGAACTGATAGCCCTTAACGGTTATTACAAACACCTCGTAGATATGCAAAAATTCTGATTATCGTCATCCCGATGCTCATCCTTCATCACATACACATGATAAATACTCAAATAAAATACACAAATTATGAACCAATCGACACAGTCGACAGTTATAGTAATGTGTGTTATGTGTGTGTGATGACGGGAGATAATAGCGCGAAAGGCTTGCATCTCCCGTTTCATTTTCTATAAACATATCACAATCAATCATATAACACATGTCGCTTCTTTCTCTCATCATTTTAGCTATCGGGCTTTGTATGGACAGCTTTGCCGTGTCACTATCAAGCGGAGTACTTATGCATCCATTTACATGGAGACGTATAGGAAAATTTGCTTTTATTATGGCCATTTTTCAAGGGGCAATGCCTGTAATAGGATGGCTTCTGGGTTTAGGATTCAGAAATTACATAGAATCATACGACCATTGGATAGCTCTTGGACTCTTGGTATTTTTGGGAGGGCGCATGATATATGAAGGATTGCAACATAAAGAAGAATGCTGTTTCGACCCTTGTGCTTTACGTACCGCGATGTGCCTTGCTCTAGCCACCTCAATAGATGCACTTGCTGTGGGTATATCGCTTTCTTTCCTGCGGGTAGACATGGTACTCTCGGCAATCGTCATAGCTCTTACTACCTTGCTTTTTTCTATCGGCGGACTTTTTATCGGTCACTACATAGGAAACAAATTACAAAAATATGCCGAAGTGATAGGTGGAGTCATTCTCATAGCATTAGGCATAAAAATCTGTATAGAACATCTCTTTTTCTCATAACCCGTTCCAAGGGAACAATCGCCTGCCTTTTAGAACGGATAACCGATGGCAAGGTGGAAGCGCAGGTTTTTCCAGAACGACCCCGCGATATTATAATACCCACTCTTACCCGTATCATAAGGAGCATGCAGAGGCACGCCCACATCGAGACGAATAACCAAATAACCGGCTATATCGTAGCGCAGTCCGGCTCCTGTACCTAAAGCAATATCCCTGCCGAAGTTTTTCCATGTCAACTTACCACCGGGACGTAACTCATCTTCTTTGAGCAACCATATATTACCGGCATCGAGGAATACAGCACCTTGCAAAGCATCGAAAATAGGGAAACGCAACTCTACGTTTGCCTCTAACTTGAAGTTACCCGTTTGGTCAAGGAAACCATTACCATCGTCATCGGCAGGATGATAGCTACCCGGACCAATAGACCGGATAGTAAACGCCCTTATACTGTTGGCACCTCCTATATAGAACTGCTCGCTATATGGCAACTCTGAGGCATTGCCATAAGCATAACCTGCCCCCACCATAAAACGAGAGGCAAGGCAAATATCATGCTTGAAATAATGGTAATATTTCAGTTCATTGGTCAATTTGAGAAACTGTGAGAACGGGTTACCGAAAATCTCTTTCTCCCCTTTCACACCACAAAGTGAATATATGCCATAAAGTATGTTACCAGCTTCGGTAGCACCCACTTCCCATATCCATCGATTGGGCGAACTACCTTCGTAACCGTTGTCATAGGTAAACGTATAGCCGATAGAGGGTATAAACTGATTGCGGAAACTCAATGCTATGGCAGGATTCTCATCGAGCGTACGGTCAAACTCCTCGGTACTGTTCAACAACCTGGTATACACAAGTCGCAGAGGTGTAAAATTATGCAGTGCCGTAGATGACGTATGGAACTCATATGCCAACGATGTATTGAAAGAGACCATCCTGAAATAATGCGGACGATTCATAATATTGGCACCCAACTGTATGTTGGTATTCGATTTGAGCCTCCTTAACTGATGTTTAGGTGCAGGAGCCAGTAACCGAGGAAAAGTAAGTGAGCCTGTAGCTCCAAACTCATAAGAGTTAAACAACGAAGCATTCTCACCTCCGCCACCGGTCTGCCACTCATAACTACCATTGAGCCGTACCGACAATTGCTCTCCACCCCCGAAAAGATTATTATGCGTAACACCCACTATCAATCCGGGACCGATATAGCTATTTGACTTGGACGAAACGTTTGCCTCTACCATAAACTCTATGGGCAACGAGTAACGCAAATCAAGATTAACATAGATAGAGTCGCGCCCCCGTAGAGAATCGAGCGGGGTCACATTCATAACAATAGAACGGAATATACCAAGTGACGAGAGATTTTGCTGCGTAAGGTTCTGCTCAGAAAGCGAGAAAATATTACCCTGCCGCATCTTTATATTTCCCAACAAGACACCTCGGCGTAGCTTCAAGCCCTTATAAGCGTATACCGTCATACGACGGAAATTGAGTGTATCGGGCTCTTTGACACCTTGCGGCGGATACATATTCACCGTTATATTACCTGTTTTATAGGGACGTAAAGCATCAGCCGGCGCATTAGGAGCCACAAACATACGCAAGTCTACCACGCCACTTTGCCGCGTTGTATCGGCTTGATAGAGCAGATAATCGGGACGAAAATAGTAGAACCCACTATCGCGTAGGAGAGTAGTGATACGCTCACGTTCGGCTGCCAAGGTATCGGCACAATAACGTTGCCCCGTATATAACAATGATGCATCCTTATGACGAGCTATCATGGATGCTACGCACGAGGTATCGGCAGGATACTCTATAAAGCCCAGTTTATAGGGCCTTCCTGCCACTACCGAATAACTTACCGATGCTTTCTTGTCGTTCTTCTCATCGTAATTGATAGTATATGAAGTGGCAGAATTGAAATACCCGTTATTAAACAATATCTCTTTGGCCATACGTGCCCGCACCTCGGGACGCACAGTCTGTATCAACACCGGTTCGCGGGCAAAAAGATTGAATAACCAATGCTTCACACTCTTGGTATTGGGTGTATAAAGATAATTCCATGCCCACAACTCGATAGGAATAAACTTCCAGGAATTAGAAGAGAATAATGCATTATTAGGAGGTACCGACAAAGAGGATTTGACTTGGGTCTTTACGCCTCCATCAATTTTTACGCTATCCACAGCCGTTATCTCCATCTTCTTCACACCCGTGTAAAGCACCTCACCATCGCCCAATCGTTTGGTGGTGGAACAACCTGTCACAATAACCAGACACCCGGCTAATATACACCCCATGAGTAAACTTATCACACTTCGTTTCATAAAGCATCCTCCTCTTTTTGGGGTGAAACAATAGTCGTATCGGGTTGAGCTACAACTGGTAGAAACTCTTTTGTACCACTCTGCAACGGAGAATAAGGCAAAACACTATTTCTCTTTTTACGGAAAAGGTCAAACAACGACATCAACTGTTTTCTATATAAGAAACCGACACCCGTCTGCGTTATTTCACCCTCTATGATACTCTCGTACCCTGTGTGCCGGAATACCCGGAGATACATGTTTTCGCGTTTTGTCAAACGATATTCAAGCGAAATATCGTCTATCAGATTCTCTTTCAGGTTTTGTGTTGCATCTTGGTTCGTTGCATAACTACCGCCCACAACAACCTTCAACCTATTGTCAAAGAGACTCTTGGAGAATTTATAAGAATAGTCGGTACGTTGCGTACCTGTACCATCGTCGCCATAGTTATTGATACCAAAAGAGAGGTCTATGCCTTTCAATGTCTTTTGAGCCCATGAATTAAGCTCACTTTCGAGAAACGAATTGAGAGAATTCCCGGTAATATCGGACGAAGAGGCAAGGTCGGTATACGAATTATACAATAGCATATTGATGGCTTTCGAGGAGCGTTGCTCGGGGGTAAGCCCCTGCAATTCGTTTTGTATAGTTAAGTCGTCGGTTGTCGAGAGGTCAAACGAAATGCCAAGATTTTCAAGTGTATTGGTCACATAAATAGTAATATCAAACTCCACAGGACGAGAGCCCTTATTGCCATCCGATACCGATGAGCGTTGCCGCTGAACAGCTTTTATGTTGAACGACGGATCGGCAATATCACCATTCCACAGTACATAACTGCCCTCTTGTATATTGAAAATCTTTTGTGACAAAACAGGGGGATTATAACGCACAAAACCACCCGTAAGATTATACTTCCCGGTAAAACGATTATCACCCAAGGCTGTCATGGTATAAAGAAGGCTGCCTCCTCCCACAAGGTCTATACGGTTATTTCCGTCGAGTGACAAATTTACCCCCAGCTGCACACCTTCGTCAATATCTATATTGACCGTCGCATTGATATTGGTGGTTGCCGCTGTCCGCGAATTGGCAATCTTCTCGTAAGTATCCATTGTATCGGCAAAAGATACAAACGTAACCATATCGGAATAATCTTGCCCCCGCTGCATGTGATTATCTTGCATTACATAGGTGGCATTCGTCCCCGACAGTAATGAGATGCGCCCATTGACCGACAGATTGTCGAGCGAACCTCGGATGCGTGCTGCAACATCGGCAAAAACAGAGCCATAAATCATGGCTGTGCGATTCTCTGCCGTGTGTATCGGTTCAAAATTACGTCCCATCAGGTCGATATTGATACCCATACGCGACAAGTCAGAAAAATCTATTGTACCATCTATATTCAACGGACTGTTATTGGCTCCCCGTAAACCATAGGAATCAAAATAGATTTTGTTGCGACGTATAGGAATCTCTTTGGAATCGAAAGCCAACGATGTTCCCAAAGCCGACAATACAATCTTTGTATCATCAAATCGAATAAAGCCATCAACCCACGGCCTTTCCACAGTACCAGAGAGGGTCAGTTCACTATTCAGTGTTCCGGCAAAACCGCCATCCTTCGCAGGAAAAAGGGCATTGGCTGCCGATAACGGGAAAGCTACTACCTGCATGTTTCCCTCTATGTTTTTCTGGGGTGTATTGTATTGTGCCGACAGTTGAAGCACCCGTGCACTATCGACCATCATCTCGGCTCCTATATTACCAATACCCGATGCATCGAGTTTATAAAAAGCGCTCACATCAAACGTTCCTACACGCTTATTGGCATACTGCAAATCCCTGATACCTATAGCACCTTCTGCAACAATACCATCAGGTGGCAAATCAACATAAATATCGGTAGAGATATTGCCATCGACAGGTGGCATAAACGGCGAGGCCACTAACCAATCTGAAAGCCTGATGTTGCGCACATCGAGATGAACTCCGTCTACCGACTTATTCCGACGGTCGACAGTAGAAAGATATATGCGACTATCGCCGTAGTCAAGCCGTATATCGGCCTCTATATGACGGGTATTATAATTGTATGTAAGGAAGTTACCTTGATTGAGAGTCCATTGCTTATAACCTATGACTGGTTGTTTCGGGCCAAAAGAGAGTGTCAGTAATGAATCGAGGAAATCGACTTTACAACCTAAGAGAAAACCATTTTCGCCCTTGCGGTTTTCTTGTGTGCATAACAAACGTGTGCTGTTGCCCGAGAGAAAACCATCGATAGAAAGCCTTGCAAACTCATCGAGATTACCGGGCTTATTCTTTACCTGCAACGAATAATTGAGACGCCTTTTTACCTCATCGGCCACAAAGGTTATCGTATCCAACTGGGTTCCTGACAGGTTGAGCCGTTGCAACTGTGCCGAGACTCCAAACAAGGAATCGTTATGGGCATTGAAACTGAACGAAGCAAATTTCACCCCCATACTGTTGAGGTATTGCTGCAAAACATTGTCCCTACCAGCCTCTATATCTATGGTAAAAGGCGGTAATCCACGATGCAGCTCATCCATGTTAAGACGCTGACGCTGCCATACTGTATCGGCAAATTGTGTCAGACGCTCAAGGCTCGGACTCAAACGTCCCAGTCCCACATCAGATGTCAATGTGGCATCAATATCGCCGGTAGAAAAATCGACATAACTATATGTTATATCACTGGCCGCCACACAACTCATGCTCTCGGCACGGTAGCGATAATTACCCATGACAAGGGCCAGCTTATTCACCTCTACATCGGCCTGCAACAAGCTGTCGTTGCGCGATGCCACCACCTGTGCCGTTATGCCAGCTTGTACGTTGAGCGAATCGGAGGCAAAATGAAGAGATGCCAAATCAAGCATACGCAAATCGGCTTTTACGTTGGCTACCATCAAATCGGGTGTATAGATGCCGTGAGCATCCACGTCTACATCCAATGCCGGTTGTTCACTCACGAGTTGTAATTGCCAATGTTGCTTTTTCAATAATGCCGAGAGACTGATACCGTTATACGGCACATCCTTATACAGGAGAGAATCAAGCTTGAAATGCAACTCGGCAGTAGTAGCCGAATCGACAAAATTGAAGTGACTACCCGACACCTCGGCATGAGCCGTCAAAGCACCTATAGAATCGTAGGGCAAAATAGAATCAATCGGGAAATGACGTACTCCTATTTTAGCTTCATAACTCTCACGACGAATGTCATACCCACCTCTTACAGCTATTCCACCACCAAGGCATCTTAAAAACAAGCCGCCATCTATGCGATTACCTCGCAAAGTGGCACGACTGTCGACACGCAACGGCTGCATGACAACTCGCCCAAATAGTAAAGAGTCGGCTATAAAATTATACAACGACACAGCACTCGTGGTAGTAACCTGACACCTTAAATCGGCCTGCCGCTGCGAAGTACTCCATATCGACGATGCCTCTCCCTTCATTTGCAATGTAAATATACCCGGCTGTGCGAGATCAATACCTTTCACTTGCAGCTTCTTGCTTGTACCTTCTATATCGACGCGAGCATGGAGCAGCTCCATGCCCCGCAACAACGACGTACCGACAGGGAGAAAAGGCGAGTGATAACGTTGCGGATGGATATAGAAATGTGCCACATCGGGATAGAACTTTTCAATATCAGACAGAGCCAGATTGCTCTCTATAACCGCATAAATGGGAGCCTCTGGATTATCATCAAAAAAGCGCATATCCACATCGGCTTCAACACGGACATCGCTATAAGGCGTAAACAAGGTAAAGTCAGAGACCGTAATACGATTCTCCTCCATCGCAAAGCCTCCGGCAGCCCGGGTAACAGCTATGCCAGAGCGCTCGTTCATCGAAAGCGAATCAACCATAAGCCGCAACTCACTACCCCGGTTATATACCGATGAGAGAGACAGACAGATACGGTCGGCAGCTATATGCTCTGCATCAAAACCTTCTGTGGCCGGCATTGTCCCTGTTTCATATGCCGCACTGTTATCTGCCAGCCATACATCTGCCACCGATATCTGCCACGGCAGAGAGGCGGCAACAGTTTGCACAGTATCGGCAGCGACACTGTCGGCATCGGCCATATGTCGCGCTATATAGCGATAATTACCCCGGTCTATAGCAAGCCTACCCACATCTACCTGTTGCCGGGCTAACGACACCTTTCCAGCAGTAACAGATGCATGTGGCAAGCCTACCCTCAGTGTATCGATGAGAGGTGGCATATACATGGTATATGCTATATCTGACAAGTCGATAGAAGCAATATCTATCTCCCAATCGGGTAACACAACAGTCTGAACCGTATCAGTATCTACGACGTCTCGCAACACAAGCGATATATCGGCTTGGGTCAGCGACAAATTCTCTACCTGCACTTTCCCCTTTGCAAGGTCTACCGCTCCACCATCCAATTGTAACCGGCCGGCAGCTACACCAAGAAGCATCGAAGAATCTTCAGATAGATAGTTGAACCGTACGTCGTCCAACCTGATACCGGATATGTCGGCTCTCTTGCGCAAAAGCGGCAACAATGCAACACGAACGCGGACGCTCCCTACCGCAGCCAACGTATCATTATCGTTATGAGCAACCGTCACATTATCTATCGAAAGATCTAATGGGAAACGCAACGACAACCCGCCGACCGACACCGACATGCCGGTATGCTCGCCTATCCAACGTTCTGAATATTGCACAAGGGCTTTTTGTATGGCAGGAACATACAAAGCAGCAGGAAGCAGCAATAACAAGACAAAAAGCCCGCCTATTGCACATAATATATATTTCGTCGCACGTTTCATGCCATTTAGCAACTTTAACTGTCTATACTTTCATTATCAGAAACATATCTCACAGTTTATTGTTTAGCTCTTAGACAATCTATCATTAATGAGGTAAAAGTATGAAAAAAATGTGGATATGCGCCCTATGTGGCGCAATGTTTCTCGCAGTCTTCAATCTCGCATACGGCGCAGAACGTAAAGAATTTATAGAGAAAAACGACATTCCTCCCCGAGTACAGCAGTTCATGAAAACCCATTTTGGTACTACAATAGCCCAGGCCTATCACGATGATGGCAAATTGAAAGTAGAGACTACGACCAACCAGGAGGTGGAATTCGATAAAAACGGGAACTGGAAAGAGATAGAAAACTCTCGACGACAGGCTCTGCCGGCTTCGGTCATTTCCTTACTACCCGCACCAGCCCGCAGCTATCTGAAGGCTCATCATCCCGATGGTATCATCTACGAAATAAGCCGCAACAATAAGGGTTATACCGTAAAAATGGCTGGCGATAAAGTAAAAGTACGGTTTGATATGCAAGGCAGCTACGTCAAACACAAAAAACTATAATAGCCCGGCACAAGACTACACACTTGTATTTTCAAAAACAAAAACAGACGAGGCGCCGCTTCATGCAACACGGCGTCTCGTCTGTATGCTATAATGCCTTTACCCCATAAACGGCAGTGAAACCGGTTCTGCACGAAGCTCAAAGCACAACCGGCTCTTGCACAAGCAACTCTCTTCGTGCCGCAGCTCTACACAATGGTCGGTAGCCGTTGTTTGCCGGGCATACACATCAATATCGATACCCGGACGCGCCTCATGTGCAAATGCAATCTCGAAACGCGACACGCGATAACGGTCGTACCACGAGAAAGGATACAAGTCGAGAATATGCTCGATATACCGCATACTGTTGACATGGCGGTTGAGGTCTATATCACTGTAACGCACCGGATACGACAACAACTTCTGCTCAGTATCGACCTTTATATGCGAGAATGGCTCAATAGGACAAGGCCTGTCAAGAACCAAAGTACCCAGATTCTCCAAGCGGCTCATATCAGAAGAACGACGGGTAGAGAGGTCGAGTACCACCCATATTGTACGGGCAAAACCAAAGGTACGCCCCTCACCATCTATCAACTCGAAGTTACGCGCCGAGAAGTGCTTGTTGTAACTCTCTATCCACGTAAGTAAAGTATAGTTCTCGTTGATGGCAGGGAAACGTGTCACCTCTATCGTCAGCCGCGACAACACCCATGCCAAATGGTTCTTTATCAACTCGGTATAGCCCACATCCCACGACTCGGCGTGCAGTGTAGCCACCTCTATAATACGTCCTGCCAATAGCGACAACGGCATCTCCTGCTGGCCGTTACTCTCGCCCGGCGAGAGACAAAATGTCTTACTGAAAATTTTTTCTTTCATCCCATCAAGTCATCCAACACCTTCACCCGGTGTTTTTCCGCCTGCAAAAGTAACACAAAAACCGCTATCCTAAAATTGCATAGATACATATATGCATATCATACCCTTGTTTTTTCAATCATCATACTAATTTACAAATATCCTTTCAGTTTGTTTCTGCCCGGCAATTGCATTATCTTTGCACTCTCATACAACACAATACATGGGCATATCTCTCCGTCATACATTCGGCCTGTCGGTGGCATTGCTATCGATTTTTCTGCTCCTGTCTCTGACAGGTTGCAGCCCCACCAAGCATGTGCCGCAAGGAGAGTATCTGCTCGACAAGGTGAAAATCGTAACCGACAATAAGGAGGTAAAGCCCGAGACGCTGAAACCATACCTGCGGCAAGAGCCTAACTTCAGAATACTCGGCGTGGCGCGCCTGCAACTTGCCATATACAATCTCTCGGGACAAGACACGAGCAAGTGGCTCAACCGTTGGTTTCGCAAGATAGGTACACCGCCTGTCATATACGACGAAAGTGCAACAGCTGCGTCGTGCCAACAGCTCTCCAAAGCGCTATCGAATGCCGGATATATGCATGCCGAGGTCGAAGCCGACACAGTTATAAAGAAGCGCCGCATACAGGTAACTTATCGTATAACGACCAACGAACCTTTCTACATCGATTCCATAGGCTATCATATTCCTCATAGTACTATCGATAGCCTCATACAGTCGCAACCTTCGTTGTTGAAAAAAGGGATGTTGCTCGACCGTACCTTGCTTGACAAGGAGCGCGAGCGCATCACCACACAACTGCGACAAGCGGGGTATTATACTTTCGGGAAAGACCTTATCACCTTCAATGCCGATACTTCGGCCACCTCACGGGCTGTAGACCTCACCATGCAACTACGACCTATGCCATCGATAGACCAGGAGACACCTCCTTCGTACTACAACTACTACCCTTACATGATACGTAACGTATATATTATCACCGACTATACGCTCTCTAACATAGACCTGCGAAGGGTTGATTGTTCAAAAGCCGAAGAGTACAAAGGTATATATATACTTTATGGAAAAGACCGCTACCTTACTCGCGGCGCCATAGTGGACAACTGCCACATCCGCCCAAATAAGCCATACAGCAGCAGAGATGTAGACCGTACATACTCATCGTTTGGCCGACTTACATATCTGAAAAACGTCAATATACGATTCCTCCTGCTTGATGAAACAGAGGCTGCCCATGCCATCGATTGCTACATCTTCCTCACTCCACGCAAGACGCAAAACATAGGGGTAGAGTTAGAAGGTACCAACTCAGAGGGCGACTTGGGCGTAGCAGCTTCGGTAACCTACCAGCACCGCAACATATTCAAGGGGTCGGAAACATTCACAGCCGAGGTACGTGGTGCATACGAAAGCATTTCGGGTTCGTTAGAAGGTATCATCAACGACCACTATACCGAGTTGGGAGGCCGCTTGGGACTAAAAATCCCGAAATTCATGTTTCCGTTCATTCCCCACAGGATAAGCCGCAACTTATTGGCAACGACCGACTTCGACCTCTCCATCAACTTTCAACAACGCCCCGAGTATACCCGCGTAATAGCCGGTGCGGCATGGCGATATAACTGGACATCGCACCACAACCGCCACCAATTCGACCTTCTGGACATCAACTACGTATACTTGCCGCAATATATGGACGGCTTTTTGGAGACCATCGCCCCTACCAACCCATTACTACGCTATAGCTACGAAGACCATTTTATCATGCGTATCGGCTATAACTACTATACCAGCAATATTCCCGAGACAACCCTCCCCGGAAGAAAGAAAAATCTGAATCACATATACACGCTGCGTACTTCGGTAGAAACATCGGGCAACTTGCTGTATGCCATCTCTAACCTGACACACGCATCATACGATAACGGTTATAAAATCTTCGGCATACGCTACTCGCAGTATGTCAAAGGCGATATAGACTACAGCTACCTCTACACCATAGACGAACGCAACTCATGGGCTTTTCATGCGGGCTTTGGCATAGGATTTCCTTATGGCAACTCATCGGCTATACCATTTGAGAAACGCTTTTATTCGGGAGGAGCCAACAGCGTGCGAGGATGGTCGGTACGCTCGTTGGGACCGGGTAGTTACAACGGACAAAACAATGTGGCCAACTTTATATATCAATGCGGCGATGTACGGCTCGACCTGAGTTTGGAATATCGTGCCAAACTTTTCTGGAAACTCGAGATGGCAGCATTTGTCGACGCCGGCAATATATGGACTATCAAAGAGTACGAAACACAACCGGGCGGAGCGTTCCGTTTCGACTCCTTCTATAAACAGATTGCTTTAGCATGGGGATTGGGATTGCGCCTTAACTTCGACTATGTAATTGTGCGCTGCGACTTGGGTATGAAAGTTTATAACCCGGCCGAAGATGCTCTACACTGGGCTATCACCGACCCCGACCTCGGTCGCGACCTGGCATTTCACATCACCATAGGTTACCCGTTCTGATACGGCAACGCCTTATCGACCTGTAAACGACAAATACTCCGACAATTTCATGCGATAAGCCATCACGGCATCGCTATACTTATCGCGACTTTGGCGTGCCAACGTCTGCGCATCGAGCAACTCGGGCAATGAACTTGTACCGGCTTGATAGTAGTTACTATTCAACCGAAGATTTTCGGCCGACGACTCTACCGACTTCTCGGCAATGAGTATCTGCCTATAAGCTTCTTCCAGCTCATTCCACTTCACCTCTATCTGTACCATCATCATCTCGCGATTGCTTTGTCGCTCGTTCTCGGCCTTTTTCATATTAAGTTTTTCTCTCTTCATACGATGCGAACCGCTCCACCACGATGTAATAGGAATGGTAGCATTCACCATTACAATGCCGTTACCTATGTCGCGCCCCGTGAAGTCATGATACAGATAACCACCACCCACCGATACTGTAGGTAAATTCTCCCCTACAGCCAAACGATACTGTACGCGTGCGGCCTCGACACCCTTGTCTAATAAATCGCTCTCTACACGATTCTGCACAGCCTCCTGTGGGACAACATAATAATCTAACGGCGATACAATAGGTAACGAATCGGCAACAACCTCATACTCGGCATCGCGTATACCGGCATGATGTTTCAAGAGTAGCTTCATCACCCTGATGCCATTCTCTACCCGTAACCGGTTGGCCGCAAGATCTTGCTCTTGCAACTCTACCCTCAACATATCGTTGCGCGAAGCTATACCAGCGTCTATCATTGTCGCCACAGTTTTCTTTATCTCGGCAATCTGCTTTTCGGCCGTCGCTATTGTTATTAGCTTCTCTTTCAAAGAAATGATTTGCCAAAAATACTCTTCGGTCTTCAACTCTGTATCTCGAGCCGTAAGCAGAGCCTTTTTCCGACTTACTTGCTCTCCTATCTGGGCCAAACGATTGCCATTGACAATGCGTCCTCCAAAAAAGAGAGGTTGTAAAGCCATGATACCGGCCGTCTTACCACGGTCTATCAATCCCACTGTCAGCTCCTTTGGGAAAGCCTCTACCTGTACAGGAAGAGGAATGCCAAATTGTATCATGTTATCGGTTGTCCAAAACATCAATCCCGAAGCCGATACAGCCGGAAAATAGTGCGTGAAAGCTTCTCGTTTGGTTTCGGAAGCTATTTCTATATCCAAACGGCTATTTTGCATGGTATAATTATTTTCCCATGCCATTTGCTTACACTCGTCGAGGGTATATGACACTTGCGCCATTAACGGCAAGCCGACAAGCAACAATGCCAATATAACTACACTTCGTTTCATACTACATCTGTCTTGGAAGTTTGTACCGAAAGAGATTCCATATTTTCTCTCTCTTTTTTACGATTCAACTGCCAGTAGAGAATAGGCAGCACTGTGAGGGTAAAAAGCATCGAAACCAACGTACCGAAAAAGATAACCGTACCCATAGGCGACCAAAGAGAGGAATGCCCCAGTATCATAGGTATCACACCCATTGCCGCAGCCGACGAGGTAAGAAATATGGGACGCATCCTGCGCACTGCAGCATGGTAAGCTGCATCGCGCACATTCATACCGGTTTTGTCTTGCAACTCTTCCGCATAATCGAGCATGATAATGCCGTTACGCACCAAGATACCCATGAGCGTCACTACTCCCAGAATAGCGGTAATGCTCACTGCAATATGCATAATACACAAACCCAAACCAGCTCCCAGAATACAGAATAAAGTAGATGAAAGAATGAGCAGGGCTGGTTTGATACTGCCGAAATGGAAAAGCAAAATGACGAATATGATGACTGCTGCACACAACAAGCCACTGATAACTTGCGGCATACGCTCAGCATCAGATTCTTTACTTCCGCCCAGCGACCACGACACGCCCTCAGAAAGGTTGGCTTTTTCCAACTGTTTACTCAACTCAGCCGTAAGTTCTCCTGCATTATAACCGCGATCCATATCGGCAAATACCGACATAGACAATATACCGTTACGCCTTACAATCTGTCCGTCATGCCAATCTGGAAGAATGGTAGCAATCTGCCTAAGCGGTACCGACACACTTCCTCCCCACGCCGATATATACTCACCGGCCATAGATTCATAGTCGCGCGTATCACCATCACCACAATATAGCACAACTTGCAGAGGATAATCTCTCTCCCATACCTTAGCTATCGGTAAACCGGTAGAATGCATTGTGATATTGGCCGACACCACCGCCGGACTAATGCCCAATCTATTTATTTCATCTTCATTCAATACCACTTTTACCCCCGAAAGCTGCCCTTCAAAATTGGTATGAGGCAATTTCAGCCCCTCTATACCATACATGAGTTGCGTCACAACCTCGGCATCGTGTTTGAGTGCATCGAGGTCATCACCCGAAAGACGCACTTCTACGGGATATTTTATATCGTTATATTCCAATTGCTTAAAACGGATACGTGCACCGGGAAAGTAATCGTCGTATACATCGGCATACTCATCGAGCAACTTTTCTGTAGCTTTTATTCCTGTCGTATTGACTATAAACTGTGCATAGTGCGAACCAGGTAACTGAGGAGCATATGCGGCATGAAAACGAGGCGACCCTGTTCCGATAAAAGAGGTAACCGACTTCACTCTCTTGTCGCGGCGCAAGATATGTTCAAGGCTGTCGGCCACGGCAGCCGTACGCTCTATGGCTGTACCATGAGGCATGTATATCTCTACTGCAAACTGGTCACGATCGGCAATAGGCATCAGTTGCATAGGCCGACTGAAAAAGATGAGAGCTCCCACACCTATGGCCAACACGCCAACAGTAATAGTCTTGTAGGGATGCGCAAAACAAATGCAAAGCAATCGCTCGTATCCACTTTGCATGGCATTGAGTATGAAAGACTTCTTACGAGCCCCATCGCGATTATAACCACTCTTTATGAGATGTTCTTGCATAAAGGGAATTATAAGTATAGCCACCAACAATGAGATAAACAGTATTATGGTAAGCGCCGGAGGGAATGGCTTGACAAAGTCATTGGTAACTCCCGTCGTCGTTGCCAAAAAAGGAAAGAATGTTACACTTATCGCCAACGTAGCCGAAAAGATAGACTTGAAAAAGCCTTTGGCACTCACTATAGAGGCTTCGCGACGAGGCAAGCCTTCATCAAGACGCTCCATATAATTATCTATTATCACAATAGAGTCGTCTACAATGATACCTAACGAAACGATAAGAGCAGCCAACGTAACGGTATTCAACTCCAAGCCGAAAACAAAAAACATACCCAACGAAAGGAATATGGTCATGGGTATCGTTGATGCTGCTATAGAAGCTACCCGCAACGGAAGCAACAAGATAATAACGATAATAACTGCACCGATAGCTATCAACAACTCCGACAAGAATGTCTTTACCGAACCACCGACCACCTGCGACTGATCGACAATACGCTCTATCGTCACCTCATCGGGTAAATCATTCTGGAAAGCCTGTATGATAGCATTAACCTCCCTACCCATTTCTATGACGTTATATCCCTGCCCCATCTCCAATGAAAGAAGCAGGCACTTCCTGCCATTGTTGGTAATGTAGGAACTCGGTGCAGGATATTCACGTACAATACGGGCTATATCTTTCAGTCGAATCACATTGCCTTGTGGGTCGGAATAGACAACGTGCTCGGCTATGTTACGTTCATTATCATACAACGGCGCAAGATGCACAGGCGCAACGTAGGCAAGAGTTTCCACAGAACCTCCAAGAGCCGCAAACCCATGCGAAGCCAAATTCATGGCAACACTGTTTTCATTGACAGCATAAGCTGCAAGTTTATCAGCATCGAGATAAACCGATATTTGCTCTTGCAAACCGCCATATCGTTGGATACCCGACACCGACTTTATACTGCGCAAGCGTTTCTCCAACTCATCGGCATAGGTCTCCATCTCACGATAAGTCTTGTCATCAGACTCTATGGCGAGTAACATGGAAGAGGTATTACCAAAGTCATCATTAACAATTACTTCGAGTACATCTGAAGGTAATTGCGACTTAAACAAAGTGAGGCGATGCTTAAACTTCGACCAAAAAGCCTCTTTATCTACAATATTGTCATTTAGTTCAACGGTAATAAAAGCAAAGCCATCACGGCTTTGCGACATTGTCTTTTTCTTATTAACCTCCTCAAAACCAAAAATGAAATTCTCTAACGGCTGCGTCAGTTGGTCGTCGACCTCATCACTGCTATGTCCCGGAAAGACACCTATAACCAAGCCTTGTCGTATTGTTATAAGAGGAAACTCCTGTTTGGGCATAACTATGAGCCCATATATACCCAATACAATTCCGGCCACAGCAAGCAGAAAAATTATGGTGCTATGGTTTATAGCCCATGAAATAATGTCGTGTTGCTTTTTCATCTTACGTCAACTGTCATTCCTTCGCTTATCTTCTGGCATCCAGACACAATGAGTTGGTCACCCTCAGCAACCCCTTCTACCACAATACCATCGGCTGCCAAGTCTCCTATCGTAACATATCGCTTCTCGGCAACGCCGTCACGACATATCCATACGAAATGTCGTTTACCAGTATCGGCAAAAACAGCATCGACCGGCAATATAAATTCTTTATCGGCAGCACGCCTGTACATCTCTACCCGACATACCATACCTGGCAATAATGCCCCGTCGGCATTATCGAGCCGAGCTCTCACTTCATAAGAATGTGACAAAGGATGTGCGCTCACCCCTTTCACTGTAACTACGCCTCGATACTCTCTATCGTCGAGAGCACCTACGCTCACCAAGACACTGTCGCCACGCGCAATATGAGATATTTCATTTTCTGGGATGGCTATTTTCACATCAACACTTGCTATCTCCATCAATGTAAATGCGGTAGCTGAAGGTAAAACATTGTCACCCACTTCGATTGCCTTACGAGCTATATAACCCGAAAAAGGAGCTACAAGACGAGTATCGGCAAGATTTTTATATGCAATACGCTCCATACTCTCGGCTTGTTGCAACGAGCTCTGTATCTCTACCCACTTAATCTCAGGCAAGCTGTTGCTATCACGCAACAACTTCATACGGTCGTAGGCATCCTTTGCACGGTCTAATGTAGCTTTGGCAGCATCGTATGTATGTTGCAGTGTTGTAGCATCGAGACAAGCCAGCTCGTCACCCGCATTCACACGGTCACCCTCGGTCACCCAGATACGCTTTACCTGCCCACCCACAGCAAAACTCAAGGCTGCGGCCGAAGCCTCTTCTATATTGCCCACAAAACGGTCGGCACAACTATTGTCTCGCGGCCTAAGAGTCATTGTCTCTACCACAACAGGCTGCCGGTTCTTCTTCTTCACCTCCGAAGAACAACCTCCAAACCATACAACCATACTTATCAAAAGCATTAAAAAGCACAAAAACCTGATTCTACTCATAACATTTTTGTTTTGCACGACAAAGTTCTATCGGAAACTTTACTATATAAAGTCTCTTTCGGCATGTAAAATGTTCATAAAGTCGAATAATTGCCTATTAAGACAATTTAATCCTCAAATAATATCTATATTTGACAAAAATATCGCCAAAATGGACACCTTACAAGAAAAAGAACTGCCCTGTTTCACTATCGAACAACTGGCAGGTTTTTTAGACGACCAACGCATGACGATAGGCAAGGAGTTCATCATGATAAGAAACACGTTCAGCTCCGATTTGTTTCGTTACCCTTGCCGAATCAAAGCATTGGTAGGAGTGTTATGTACCGGAGGTACAGTACATTTCAAGCGCAATATCGGTGAATACAGCATTTCGCCAGGAATGATGTTTATCAATACTCCCAACGACATTGTGCAAGTAGACGAAATGGACCGTTTTACGGCTACGGTAGTCATGGTATCGGAAGACTTCATCAAAGACATGAGCATCAACCTCACTAACCTGCTTTCAATGCACCCTGTCATGCTCGAAAGTCCCTCCCGACAACTGACCGTAGAAGAACTCCGTTTCTTCGGGCAACTCGCCGATACCCTCGAACTTCTCATTCTACAACCCGAAACAAAATATAAATTAGAGACCATCAAAGGCATCATGGTGGCTCTCGTATATAAATTATGCGACATCTTCTTAGATGACAACAGTCGTCACACCACAAGCATCCTCAGGAACAGACAGAGAGCCATGTACGAACAATTCATGCTCCTACTCAACAAACATCACTGCCGCGAACACAGCATAAAATTTTATGCCGACCAAATATGTATCTCTCCCAAATACCTTTCGGCTGTCATCAAGCAGATAAGCGGGCGCAGCGCCGCAGAATGGATTGACGAGTATGTCATCCTCGAAGCTAAAAACCTCTTACGCTACTCTACCATGAACATACAAGAGATAGCCTATTACCTCAACTTCACCACCCAATCGTTTTTCGGGAAATACTTCAAGCACCTCACAGGCATAACTCCGGGGCAATATAGAGCTTTGAAATAATATTTGTATTTCAACTACATGAAGTTGAAAAAGCCTTGTTTTTTCAACAAATTTTTATTATTCTTGCAAAAATATCGTTCTCCTTTAAAAATTCATATCATGAAACGGATTCTATTATCTTCGGTACTATTCCTGGCCGGTTACATCGGCTGCATGGCAGCTCACGACTACATTCCCTATGTAGCCGACGGGAAAGAGTGGGTAGAATATACGCCTGCGGGCACTCCCGCCTACTTCCGCTATACCATAGACGGAACTGCCGAAATAGACGGCAAAGAGTATCAACTCATGACAGAACGCCGCTATGCCCCCATGGAGACTCCCGCCTACACCGATGGCGAACCCCTATATATAAGGGAAGAAAACAAGTGCGTATATATCTATCGCAACGGGCAGGAAGAACTCATCTACGACTTCAATCTGGAAGCCGGTGATGCAGTCACCGTCACAGGAGACGCCGGCGAATATACCATACACGTAGACAGTGTGGTGGAGCGCGAGGTTGCCGGCAAGCTGCGTAACTTCTATTACGTATGGTACGAATCGGACAATTTCCCCAACACGCCCGGTGCCGACAAACTATGCGATACTTGGGTCGAAGGGATAGGAGCCGTAAACATAGCCATACTCCACACCAACGGCCGCTTTGGACAATCAGGAACAGCCGTATTCTCTTATTATAGAGAACCCTCCACAGATTTTGTATATCCCGAAGAGGCTACAACTGTATCGTGGCACGAGTACATTCCCTATTTGACTATGGAAAAACAATGGGTAGAATACTCAACCTCTGACGGATACTACATGTACACACTAAAAGATACCGTAACAATCGATGGCCAAGAATACTGTCGCATGGATATAGGCAACTACCAACCATGGTCGGACAAAGATCCCATAGACGCAACTGGCAAATATATATACCTCTACGAAACAGGTCAAAAAGTTTACAAACGTGAAGAAAATGGAGAGACATGCCGCGATGTACTCCTATACGATTTCAACATGCAACCCGGCGACAGTATCGAAGAAGAGGGCTTTTATGAATCCGTTAACGTAATGTTAGTAGACAGTATCGGGACTATCACACTCAATAGTTTGGAACGGAACATATATTATGTAACTTGCAAACATTATTATACCTCATCTCCTGAATCAGCTATAATCGAGCAAGACGTATGGATAGAAGGCATTGGTAGTATAAAATTCCCGATAATGACATCGTATTATTCGCGTTTCGGCGCTACTGGCTTGATATATTGGAGCTACTATTATGAACCATCCACAGATTTTGTATATCCAGAAGGGCACGATGTAATAGATTTCAGCAGTGTCAATGCAGTCATGACGGATGCCGTTTTACGCCGCGACGGTTCACACCTCAGTTGCAACGGCCGACTGACACTCTACGACTTAGGTGGCCGCCATGTGGCCAACGGCTCGACAATAGACCTTGCCCGCCTGCCACGTGGCGTATATGTCGCAAAAGCAGAGCTCTCAGGCGGTACAACAGCCGTTGCCAAAGTGGTGTGGTAATCCTCAACTAATAGTTTACAACTATATAGGCTGACAAAAGTCTTTTGACTTTTGTCAGCCTATATAGTTTCTGCGACTAACTATTCCTATCCAAATTATTGCTTTATATTATCAATAATTGTTTGTGCAAGAGACTGTTTCAAGTTTTTATATGCCACTTCGGCTGCTTTTGTAAAATTCAGCACATGTCCGCCCTTCTCGGACACACCACTTTCGAAAACTCTTTGGGCAGAAATAGTTTTATCAATTGCTATCTGAGCATCTACATACGAAAAATAGGTATTAATCTTACCAATCATCACATTGTTATACTCTCTTGAATTACATACAATAGTTATTACCCAATCTGCCTCAGAAGGATTATCTGTAAAACTACACCCTTCCGCCGACAGAGCCCCCTTCAATCCACTTTGCAACATTGTATATGGTTGTCCAAAGATATCTGCTTCACAAGACAAGCAAATTACAACGCCGTGCTTTAATGCAAGTAACGATTGTTTAACGGCTTGCTCAATTTCATTAAACCTATTTTGCCATTCTGTAAGTTCTAATTGGGGCATTCCAAAAATATTCATCCAAAACAACGGCTCTTCTATCTCAGTTAAATACTTCAAAGATTGTGACAGCTCTTCCCGTGCCTTAAACTTAAAACCATTAGAAATCAAATCATCTGCCAACACCCTCGAATTATTCATTTTGCCGAATAAAAGGTTCAATTCATTTTTATAGTAACTACATGCCGCATCTTTGTCTATGAACGCTATTGCATAACCTTTTCGTTCTACAGTATCATATTGTGTTCGGGTATTTACTAATACCATATTAACTTCTGTTGAAAAATTCGTTTGCGACGAATATGCGACCGACGTATGACCATCAATAGACTCTTTGTTTAATGTTGCAACATCACACACTTGCATTTCTATCTGCTTGGCAAGATTTGCACGAGCTACATTTAACACCCGTTCCTTGAAATCTATTTCAGGCAAATTATCATTATTTATATCATATTCAATAGCATATATATATCCACCGAGTGTGTATTTAACCCACTCTGACGGATATTCTTGAGCTACGATAGCTCCAAAGAAATTTAACAAATACAATACAAAAACGAACTTTTTCATACGCTCGGAATAAATCAGTTCCCGCGAGCAGCCTCCATAATTTCCTTATTAATCTTGATGAATTCCTCCAAATCTTCTCCTGTCAAATCTGATGGTTTGAAATCACCTGCACTATTAAGCAATTGGTTAAAACGATCCCCTCTAATACCCACCTTGGCTGTTGCCGTATACATTTTGGTTTGCGGGTTATATTCAATAGTCGTATTCCCAAAAGGTTCACATGCTTTCTGAAGACTAATACTAAATTGTTCCCAATGAGACGTAACAGATTGTTGTACTTTACCATTCAAAACAACAGCTCCTTTCTCGGCTTTATCTTCTACCGCATTACTCAGCACTCTTGAAATTGTTGCATAAGCTTCTCTTTGAGCCAGCTCTATGGCCATTTGTTTATTATCAGCCGTAGCTATTCCTGCGAACCATTTATAAGGTCTTTTTATTAAGTCAGTACCATCTTCATTAAGCGATTCGGCCATTTCTATACCAGTAAGTTTTACTGTTTCCACATTGACTTTTTCACCTTCAAGATTTTTGGTTACCGTTTTAGAAGATTCCACTGCCGGAGCAACTGCTTTTTTCGAAGTTCCACATGACAATACTAAGATTGCAAGTATGCACATCAAGCCTACTCTTAAACATGTTTTCATATTCACTCTATTTTATTATACTTATAAATATTTACAGAAATATTCAATGTGCGAATATACAAAATATTCAACTTACAATCGGCAGACATTCAAATAAATTTATATTTAATTTTTAGCTATAACTTGAACTAAATCATACTACTCTAATATTTTTATTACATTTAAAAAGTAACCGGAAATTTTCACTACATTTGCGACATATTCATTTATCGTTTTTATTATTGAATAACATAATATCTACACAACATAAAAGCTGATTTTAATTATTTATATCATGAAAAAAATTGTGTTCTTTTGGATTATATTATTTTTTTGCAACTCCGTGGTAATGGCAAAATCTGACGAAAAGTTACGCATTGCGGTTTTTGATCCTGCATCTTCTGGGACATCCATTGATGATGGAACTAAAATTGCCGTCAGAGAGATAATAAGTTCTACCATTGTTAATACCGGACAATACAGCATTGTGGAACGGTCGTTACTTGAAAAAATCATGGAAGAACAACAATTTTCAAATTCCGGTGCAGTCAACGACCAACAAGCTACTGAAATCGGTAAATTAGCAGGCGCTAACAAAGTGGTTCTCTCTGTCGTCACTCTTACCGGTGGTAGAAATATGCTCTCTATTAAAATTGTTGACGTAGAAACCGCAACTATTGAAAGACAAAAAGTAAAGATTGTTACATCGGGCGAACTCTTTGACATAATAGAACCACTAACGCTCGAAATGCTAAACCTAAGTGACGCTCCCAGCGAAACATTGGCAATCACCGAAACACAAACGATTAATCCAGAACCCGAATCAGAGTCTCAACTCCCTTCGATACAACAACCGCCCTATATACCCACAGGTGAAATTATAATGTACGGCGTAGATTTCTCGCATGTTCAGATATATAGAGCAAGAGAAACTGCACAACAATTTTCAAAAGCATTCATAGGAATTAATGCTATATTCAAAACAGAAGCTCAAAAATTCGATTTTTCTATACTTACCCAAAAAGAGGTTGCTATATACACTTATCCCACCGATATATTAATAGAAAATATAAATTGGGACTACGCAATGAATAGCAATGGAACTCCTCGAAAAGAATCAATAGAAAATATAATTAAACAATATGACCTACCTCACGAAAATGGTTGTGGAATGGTCTTTATTGCATGGCTGCTAAACAAGCCCGAAGCAAAAGCATACTATGATGTTGTAATCTTTGATATTAAAACAAGAAATATTATATTCAATAGCACTATCAATGCCGAAGCAGGTGGTATGTCATTAAGAAATTTCTGGGCTACTCCTATATATAAAATAATAAAGAACAAGAAATTACGCAAACAAATAAAAGAAGTCTTTTCAAAATAGCTTGCAATATATATATAAACGATAAAAAGAGCTTCCCTTGTAAATAATACGCAGATATGTTCATTACCCTGCTCTTCAAATAAAAAACGTGCCATTATATTGTAAAAACGGCAAATAACCCTTACCTTTGCAGCGCTTTATCGGTCGAGTAGCTCAACTGGATAGAGCAACAGCCTTCTAAGCTGTGGGTTGCGGGTTCGAGTCCCGCCTCGATCACTCAACGCCATAAGTCTCGCAAGACTTATGGCGTTGTAGTTTTCATACCCTTCCGCCAATGTATCCTCAGGGGGTATTGCGCCGCCTTACGCAACATGCTTGCGCGAACGCATCACCTTGACAACAAGAAAGACTACAAGGGCAATGAAACAGGCCAGTATGGTTATCATCTCTACCTTGTGATTCATGGGGTCTACCCAAAACTCGGTGAGGATGCGGTTGCGTGAAAAGACCTCGATAAAAGTCCAGAATATAACCACCGTAGAGATAGCCATGCGTATATTGGCGCCCCACGCCCCCAACTTCAATTCATAGCGGAACATAAAGACAGAGCCCACCAGGCACCCTATGGCGACAATAAGGGTAACAGGATGTTTGTCGCCCAAGAAGACAGGGTCGTAAAGGAACATCAAGGCAAGATAGAGCGTCCACAACATCATATTCAGTTCAAGGAATGTTGTGATGGCTGTATGATGCGACATGGAATGCGGTATAATCTCTTCGCGCCGCTTACCGAAAAATACCTTCTGCAACCAATTGTAGGCATGGCATCCTGTACGAGTGTTAAACAAATAGATAATCATGAACATCATCCACATGCCGAAGGTGGCCGGCATAATGAGGTACTCGGGACGCGAACCGGTAAGTTCCTTGATTTGAGCAGTCGTCATATCAACAATATTCACTCCGTTGATAGTCATACTATGACTTACGGCAATACCATCGACATACTCAGAGACTGACGACACTACACCCGAGCCAACGAGGTCGTACTGCACGCCATAACGCGAGGCATAATAGGCAAAGAGAAACTCTACCCAGCCTGTCCAAAACAAGAGGCCGCCAAAGAGTCCGCAAAGCGTCTGCTGTGTGTCGCCTTTTACAAATACACCGGCAATCGCTATTGCCAATCCTACAAGTCCCATGGCAAACGCTGCATAATGCAACGCAGTCACAGAGAGAGTAGCCTCCATCACTTTCATCAAAGCATGCCCCAAAGGCATTGTACACAACACGAGGAAAAACGAAGCCAACGTTTTACCCCAATACTTCTTCTGTTCCATACTGCTATTTGTTTTGATATAATAACCCACGGGTATCACTCCCGCTATAATAATTCTCTCTCCTCATTTCTCTCTAAGAGCACCATACAAAAATCTGTTGCAAGTTATAAAATATATCGTTGCAATAGCAACAATTTTGCCGAAATAAAAATTTTTTCCTCCTCACAAAACAACAAATACGGCCAAGTCTGTCATAAAATATTTTTCGTTCACTTACAGGAGCTTTTCGCCTATTCTTCGTATATTTGCCGCATCGGTTCCAGCGGCTATAGCCATACAGGATTAAAAGGGAATCAGGTGCAAATCCTGAACAGTCCCGCTGCTGTAAGTTCCGTATTACGTCGCGTGCTCGCAAAGCCACTGAATTACATTTGGGAAGGCGCACGACGACGGGAACAAGTCAGAAGACCTGCCGATACTGTTTCAATAGCTTTCGAGGACAGAGCCTATTGGATGCCCCTACATAGCGGGTCGGACTTGCTTCGACTGCCCTTTACCGGCACATCCCAACAAGCTGCATCACGAGGCTATGGACCACTAAAACAGCCTTGCGATGAACGTTTATGCCAAATTATTCCTAATCCTTGCATTGCTCCTTGCAGCGACATCAACTGTACAAGGAGAAAGTCAACTTGACTCTATACAACAACTTAACGAAGTAGTTGTCACAGCCAACCGATACAGCGAAGTCATCCCCTCGCAAAAGCTTACCGGCAAGGAACTCGAAAGCCTCAACAGCCTCTCGGTTGCCGACGCTCTGCGATACTTTTCGGGCGTACAACTGAAAGATTATGGTGGTGTAGGAGGTATAAAGACCATAGATATACGCAGCATGGGCAGCAACCACATGGGTGTATATTACAACGGCATACAACTCGGCAATGCACAAAACGGACAGGTAGACCTCGGCAAATTCTCATTGGAGAATATTGAGGAAATATCGCTATACAACGGTCAGCGAAGCGACATCTTCCAATCGGCGCGCGAGTTCGGCTCGGCAGGTTCAATATACCTGACAACACGTCGCCCTAAATTTGCCGAGGGTGAAACGGCTCATCTGAAAGCCGGCATAAAGACTGGTTCTTTCGGGCTTATCAACCCATCTGTCTTGTTTGAATACAAGATAAGCGAAAATCTTAGCGCCACCTTCAATGCCGAATGGATAAACGCCAGCGGAAAATACAAATTCCGTTATCGTCGTGTTACACCCTCTGGCGAAGTAGCATACGACACAACGGCTGTCAGAGAGAATGGCGACATCGATGCCGTGCGTTTTGAAGGAGGATTGCAAGGATACCTGCCACGAGGTAAATGGAAAGCCTACCTATATCACTATTCATCGGAGCGAGGCATCCCGGGGGCTATCGTCAATAACGTGTGGCGACGAGGCGAAAGATTGTGGGATCGCAACTCTTTTGCCCAAGGCATGTTTGAGTATGACATTACTCAGAAACTCAGTACCAAAGTCAACCTGAAATATGCCTTTGACTACACCCGTTATGTCAACAACGACGATAAACTTATACACGTAGACAATATTTACAAACAACGCGAGGTATATGTATCATGGGCTAACAAATACACTATTTTAAGAAATTGGGATGTCTCTGTCGCCTACGATTACCAATGGAATGGACTGTCGGAGTACATGGATGCATCTCGTCACACCCACTGGTTATCGGCAGCCACAGCTTACTCTCTAAACGATTGCTTCAAGATTCAAGCCTCTGTTTTGGCAACCTTCGTCGACGAGAAAGCGCCCGAAGGGGAAAATACTCCTGACAAACAAAAAGTAACACCCGCTGTCTTCCTCTCTTACAAGCCTTTTAAAAAGGCCGACCTCATACTACGCGCATTCTACAAACAAAGTTATCGCATGCCTACCTTTAACGACCTCTATTATACCGATATGGGCAATGCTTATCTGCGCCCCGAGCTTGCCACACAGTATAACGTAGGTATTGTATATGACTTAGACCGCAACGAGAAGTTGTTCTCTTTCTTTAGAATAGGTGCCGATATATATTACAACCTTGTAAAAGATAAAATAGTGGCTTATCCCAAAGGGCAACAGTTCCGTTGGACAATGCTCAACCTCGGAATGGTCGATATTCGCGGTATTGATGCACAAGCCATGGCCGTATTCCGTTTTCCATACGACATAATGCTTACAACCAAACTGCAATACACCTATCAGGAAGCTATCGATATTACCAACCCCGCCGACAGCTACTACCGCGACCAAATTCCTTACATACCATGGCATAGCGGCTCGGCCGTCGTCATGTTGGGATGGCGCGATTGGAATCTCAATTACAGCTTTATCTACGTAGGAGAACGCTACAACCAGCAAGAAAACATATTATATAATTATACACAGCCCTGGTATACCAGTGATATATCGCTGGTAAAAGCATTCAAGATAAAGAACATACGACTCAAGGCCACCATCGAGGTAAATAACCTATTGAGCCAAGACTACGATGTCATACTCAACTACCCCATGCCCAAACGCAATTACCGTATAGGCCTCACTATAGAGATATGATATTATGACAAGACACAGCAAACATATAACAGCAGCTGTTTTTATCGTCATACTTTGTATGCTCGCAGCCTGCCGCAAGGACGAAATGATAATGCCAGCCGAATATGACCGGTTGCCCATAGAAGCATCCTCTGACTGCAACCCAATAGGCATGTATCTGCTCAACGAAGGAAACATGGGCAGCAACAAGGCTACCATCGACTTTGCCGATTTTGCCAACGCCACCTATGCCCGCAACCTTTATCCCGAACGTAATCCTACCGTAATCAAAGAACTGGGCGACGTAGGCAACGACATACAGATATACGGCAGCAAGCTCTATGCCGTCATCAACTGCTCACACAAGGTAGAGGTCATGGATGCCCATTCGCTGGTACGCATAGGGCAGATTGATATACCCAATTGTCGCTTTATACGTTTTGCCGACGGTAACGCTTATGTTTCGGCTTACGTAGGGCCTGTAGCCATAGACCCTGAAGCCCAACCGGGAGCAGTCTATCGTGTAGATACTGCGACACTAACTATTACGGCCAAGACAACCGTAGGTTACCAGCCCGACGAACTGGAAATATTGGGGAAATATATCTATGTAGCCAATTCGGGCGGATACCGTGCTCCCAACTACGACAATACTGTATCGGTAATAGAAATAAACAGCATGCGGCAAGTACAGAAAATACCTGTAGCCATCAATCTGCACCGCATACGTAAGGATAAATACGGTAAGTTGTGGGTCACGTCGCGTGGCAACCAAAGCTCAATACCGTCACGCCTTTTCGTCATGGAAAAGCAAAAAACAGATTCCTATGAGATGAGCGTGACAGATACCTTAGACATTCCATGCTCCGAAATGTGCATCCAAGGCGACTCTCTCTATTTCTATAGTTTAGCCTGGGACAATACAGATGGGAAAAACATCGTGTCTTATGGCATTATAGACATACGCACACGACAACTACTTACCAACCATTTCATCACCGACGGAAGTGAGAAAGAGATAGAAACGCCCTACGGCATACAAGTCAATCCGCAAAATGGCGACATATATATCACCGATGCCAAGAATTATGTATCGAGCGGTATGTTGCACTGTTACAGCCGCGAAGGGAAGAGAAAATGGAGCATTCGTACCGGCGATATTCCGGCACACATGACTTTTTTATACCGATAAAAAATGAAAAAAGCACTTATACTTTTATGTGGACTGCTTGGCCTGCTAACCTCTTGCCAAGATGAGATTCCTATGGTAAGTTTAGGCATCGATGATGCTTATGCCATAGAGCGGATGAAAGCTCTCACACTGCATCCCGAATTTCCTGGCGAACGTTACGAATGGTATATGCAAGACCAACAGGGGGTAGACTCGTTAGTATCTACAGAGAGAGACTATACCTTTATCAGCGCCTATACAGGACAATATCACCTGAAACTACAAATCATAGACCCTACCAATCCCATAGAACACCACGTCAACATCACCGTTTGGGAAGAAGAGGTTGCATACAGCCGTTATATTGCTACGGTATACGAATACCGCCCGGCTCCGGGACAATTCGTAAACCAATTGCCCCAATATCAGGATGGAGATACAGAGGAAAAAATGCGACAAAAAGCCGAAGAGTATATCGCAGGCACCAATAACCGAGCTATCTCGCTGGGAGGATATGGCGGATATGTTACTTTCGGATTTGACCACACGGTCGTAAATGTTCCAGGTCAGAAAGACTTCAAGATACTTGGTAACGCTTTCTACGGAGGCTCTGGTCTACAAGCCGGCGGTAGTGCCGAACCGGGCATTGTCATGATATCGTTCGACAGTAACGGGAACGGTATTCCCGATGACGAATGGTACGAATTGGCCGGTAGCGAATACTATAAACCCGAGACGCAGCACCACTATACCATTACCTACCTGCGTCCGTCAGCCGACCATGTGGCCACACCCATTACGGGTACAGCTATCACCGATTCATCATACATCCGTTGGGACGATAACGACGACAACACAGGTTACATAGCTCGAAATAGCTTTCACCGTCAAGAGTATTTTCCACAATGGCTTGCTGACGAACAACTCACATTTACCGGTACCCGGTTAGCCGACAATGCTGTCGACGAGAGCGGCAAGGGCTCATACTACGTACTGAATGCCTACGACTGGGGATATGCCGACAATCACCCAAACGATGCCGAAGAGAAGGTCAGTTTCGACATAGCATGGGCGGTCGATGCTGAGGGTCATAAAATAAATTTGCCCGGAGCAGACTTTATCCGCGTATATACAGGAGTCAACCAGCAATGCGGATGGATAGGTGAGATTTCTACCGAAATAACAGGTGCCGAGGATTTGCATGTTGTCGATTTCTCTACCACCATGCAATAACCTTTGCCACAAAAGTCGCGCGAACTAACTCATAAAATGTAGCTCCTGCAATACGTGGCGTATTTTCTCATAGGTAACATGGCGAGTAGGTACAAGTGGCAGACGCAACTTGTTTTCTATAAATCCCATAGCATTGAGCAGGCATTTCACGCCGGCAGGATTGCCATCGACAAAGAGCAGACTGAAAAGCTCGGTAAACCGGTGATGAATAGCAAGAGCATGCGAGAAATCGCCATTAAGGGCAAGCCGCACCATACGACTGAACTCTTTGGGAAAAGCATTACCTACAACCGATATGACACCTTCAGCACCCAATGTAATAAGAGGAAATGTAACACCGTCGTCACCCGATATGACCTTAAACTCGGCAGGCTTATTCTTGATAATATCATCCATCTGGGTAATATTGCCCGAAGCCTCTTTTACCGCTATAATATTGTTACAATCGCGTGCCAAACGCAAGGTTGTTTCCGCTGTCATATTCACACCTGTACGACCAGGCACATTGTATAAGATGACAGGCAATGGCGATGCTGCTGCTATGGCTTTATAATGCTGGTAAATACCCTCTTGCGATGGTTTGTTATAATATGGAACTACCGACAGAACGGCCTCAAAACCATTGAGATTATCGCTTTGCAGGTGTTGTGTAACATAACGTGTATTATTACCCCCCATACCCAATACTAACGGAATACGGCCATGGGTACGCTCCAAGACAAATTGCTTGATTTGCTCTTTCTCTTCTTCAGTAAGCGTTGGTGTCTCGGCGGTTGTCCCCAACACGACAAGATAATCGGTTCCGTTCTGTATAAGATACTCTATAAGACGAGCCAACGCATTAAAGTCGATGCTTTCGTCTTCCTTGAAGGGAGTAATCAATGCCACTCCCATTCCGCTGAGATTTATTCTTGACATACTGATACTTATTCGCTGTTACACTTTTGCAAAGTTAAAAAACTGTTTGGTTATACCATAGAGCTTGTACCAATAAATATAACACGAGTTTCTGTGAAAAATACCACTACTATTTTGCAGAGGTCGCATCAGGAACGTCGGGGGTATCGCCTCCTATCTTACTCCAATAAAACAATATCTCTTGCAAGAGCAATACTACCCCGGGGTTATCGTTACGACGTATGGCAAGGTCGTACGGCACATTGCGTTGCATTGTATCTACAACTCCTATCTTCATGCGAGCATCGCTTCGTGCAGCCAAAAACTGCATTGCAGGATTTCTGGGAGCAAGGTCTATCAAAACATCGGCTTTCAAGGCATCAAATTGCTCTATATCTCTCTTCGATGGCAGAGGCAACCACCCCATGTAACGCCGGCATATATAGAGAGTAGTACCGGGTAAGGGATTCTCTACCGAGGGACGTGCCACCGTACGTATGACCCATATCACACTCTTGCCTTCGGTTTCCCATTGTTGAGCTATATCGTGCAATGCCGGTACATCGGCTGCATCGACAAGCACCATAATGGTACGAGCCTGCGCATAGGCAACAAAATCGGCTTTGCGCTTACGCTCCCACGCTTGTGCAATTTTCCTGCGGGTTATAAAATCTATCATGCCATTGATTATTTAAGGGTTTGTACCGTTTATCTTACGAAGGAACTCATCTTCCGAGATAATCTCTACACCCAGGCGTGTAGCCTTTTCCAACTTGGCAGGCCCCATATTATCACCCGCCAACAAATACTTGGTAGCGCCCGACACAGAAGCTACATTGCGACCGCCGTATTGTTCTATCATGGCTTTATACTCATCGCGTGTATGGTACTTGAATGTACCGCTTATGACAATAGCAGCACCATCAAATACATTTGTGCGCATTTCTACAGGAGTATTTTCCTCTACCTCCATAGACAGGCCATATTGCGCAAGTCGCTCTATGAGCAAAAGATTGTCTATATCGCTCATATATTCCATCACACTGTGCGCAATGCGTTCACCTATATCTGGTACAGCCATCAGCTCCTCGACTGTCGCCTCACGTAGTTTCGTCATTGAGCCGAAGGCTGTTGCAAGACGTTTGGCTACCGTCTCTCCCACAAATCTGATACCCAATGCATACAAGACACGTACAAAAGGCACGCTCTTGGAGCGCTCTATAGAGCGTATAATATTCGATGCCCACTTGCGCCCCTGCAATTTCAAGGCTGCTACATCGTCGATGGTAAGTATATACAAATCAGCGACATTTCGCACCATACCCCGTTCATAGAAAGCGGCAATAGTTTCGGGGCCAAGGTCTTCGATATTCATCGCCTTACGGCTGATAAAATGTTCGATACGCCCCTTGATTTGCGGCGGACAGTGGTTGCTGTTGGGGCAATACCATGCAGCCTCGCCCTCTTCCCGCACCAACGCGGCACCGCACTCGGGACAATTTTTTACAAATTGTACCGGTTTACTGTCGGGACGACGTTTATCGGCATCGACAGCCGTTATCTTCGGTATAATCTCTCCACCTTTCTCTACATGCACCATATCGCCTATGTGCAAGTCTAAAGAGCGTATAATATCTTCATTATGAAGACTAGCCCGCTTCACAATAGTACCCGAAAGCAAGACCGGCTCAAGATTGGCCACAGGAGTAACAGTACCCGAACGACCTACCTGAAAGTCAATCGACTTAAGCTCTGTCACAGCTTCTTCTGCCTGGAATTTGTAAGCGATAGCCCAGCGCGGCGATTTGGCAGTATAACCCAATTCGCGCCGCTGTTCCAACGAAGCTACTTTCAGAACAATGCCATCGGTAGCTACCGGCAAACTATGCCGTGCCACATCCCAATAGTCGATATACTCTTTTACATCTTGCAACGTATACAGTTCGCGCATGGCATCGCTTATTTTGAACCCCCACTGATGGGCAAGTTGCAAATTTTTATAGTGGTCGTCGCTGGGCAACTTGTCACCCAACAAATAATAAAAGTATGCATCCAGACCTCGAGAAGCCACCACGGCCGGATTTTGCAATTTAAGTGTACCGGAAGCTGCATTACGAGGATTGGCAAACAACGGCTCTTCTTGTCGTTCTCGTTCCTCATTGAGCGCGTCGAATGATTTCCAGGGCATAAGCACTTCTCCCCGTATCTCAAAAAAGTCGGGATATCCATTGCCTCGCAACACAACAGGAATAGAACGTATGGTGCGGACGTTGCGGGTCACATCATCGCCGCGTGTACCATCACCTCGAGTCACAGCACGTATCAACCGACCTTTTTCATAAGTCAAAGAGATTGATGTCCCGTCAAATTTCAGTTCTCCTACCAGATGAAATTGCATATCGCCAAGGGCATGCCGCACTCTCTCATAAAATGCAGCAACCTCTTCTATGGAATAGGTATTCGAGAGCGACAACATAGGATAGGTATGCTCTACTTGCTCAAATGCCTGACTGATATCACTGCCGACATGCCGTGTAGGCGAGTCGGGTGAAGCATATTGCGGATATTGGGCTTCGAGTTGTTCCAACTCGTGCATCAACCTATCAAACTCACGGTCGTCTATCGTAGGAGCATTCAGCACATAGTAGTTGTAGTTATGCTCGTCGAGAATCCTACACAGATAGGCCATTCTTTCTTGGGGGTCAAAATTATTCTCCATCATATTGCAAAGATACGTCATGCCCTACAAACATAAGCTACCGAATAAGTAAAAAAGAACAAAACAAATCTTGCAAAAACCTCTATTTCCCTTTATCGAAGAAATAAAAACGAGCGGAAACATCGCGACAATATCACTGTCTCCCTGGCAAATAAAATACTTGAAATAAGGAGCAAACTGTAATATCTCTACCGATAACCGTCGAGAGCGGCTTGCAAGCGTGCTACCATCTCGTCACGCAATCGAGTCGGAGCCACCACCGTCACTTCTCGACCCAACGAAAGTAACTCTTGTATAAGGTCGTAAGTGACATACATCTTATAACGGAAAGTCACCCAACCGTCGTGCGTCTCTAACTCCTGCTGCGAATGATGCAACGGTAGAGCCCTGAAATATTGCGCTTGCCGCAGAGAAACCTGCAACACAATGTTTTGAGGCACCTCATCACCTCGCATCACCCCAAAACTATCGTAAAAATAACGAGCTGCATCAAAGTCGGCAGGATAGTGATATTCGTCGGTCGTCATAGAGATGTCGAGGATACGATCGAGTGCATAAGTCTTTATTTTCTGTTCTGGGCGGTTCATTCCTACTACATACCAACGACGGCGGAAAGCCTTGACAAAATAGGACTCCAACTCCACAATTTTAGCCTCGGCATTCCAAAAAGCATGGTAGGAAAACCGTACTACTCTACTTGTCTGCATAGCAGCGACAAGCGTTTCAAGGTAGTCATACCCCGACGGTATCTGCTCAGGCAATACCCGCCAGGCAATAGAAACTCCACCCTGCAACAGATGATTGACCGACAACAAATCGTATATCCATTGCCGCATGTCGCCGGTAGCCTCAGCGCCGTCTGACTCTATGTAATACTCATACGTAGCGGTATCATACGCAATGTTTACATCAAAAAGAGCCTCGGTTTTCTCTTTATAGTTGGCAAATGTTCGGCGACTCATAGACATACCGCCCGACCACTCGCTCTGTCGCCACAAACGATCTACTTCGGCACGTGTGATACGTTTGTAACGCCACAAGGTATTGAAGAACCACAAATAACGATAGAATGCCGACTGTCCCATATAGCGTCACACTATAGTCACCGGCGGCTTACGCTCGCCGAAACATTGTGATAAAACCGGTGCAAAAGGTGTAGGGAAACTACGGGCTCCGGCAGGACAGCCTTTTACACAAGCGCAGCATTTAATGCAAAGCGTAGCATCGGTGTTCAACTCATCACCAGCTGCAATAGCCCCTACCGGACATACTTCTACACAACGACCGCAATGGGTACACATGTCGGGTGCTGACGTTGGTGCTACCGGTAGCGGTGCCACCTTGCCCTGCTGCAACGAAACGATAAACTCCGCAAAACGTTGTTTTGAAAGTGGCGAACTTTGCGGCTCCTGTACACCGGTCACATCAACAGCCACTGGCTCTGTCTCGGCATCGAGTTTACGACGTATTGCTATCCCCCACTCCCGAGCCATAGCCCGGTCGGCATCATCGGGGCGACCTGCTGCAATAGGATAACGCGCCGAACTATATGAATGCTCTCCCACAAAAGCCCCCGCTGCTACAATTACAAATCCCCGGGAGGCTATGAAATCGGCAAGTTGAGTCAATGCGCCCTCATAAGCACGATTGCCATACAACACAATGACAACTGCCGGCGTACCATCGCCCTGCAACTGCTGCATACGCCGTAAAGCTATCGGCGCCACCTGTCCTCCATAAACAGGTGCGGCCACAATAAGCAACTCATTACGCCCACACTCCAAAGAGGCAGCCTCACTATACGTTACATCGACATGGTGTATCGCGTAACCCGTTGCTTCGGCAACAGCACGAGCTATATTCCGTGTTGTTCCGGTAGGCGAAAACACTACTGTTGTGCATGATGTTATATTCATATCTCACCTGTTTTTATTATACCTTATACACAAAGATATAAAATAGACCCGAAAAAAGTGCAACCGTCAAAATGAAACATCGCTTTTTGTAAGCTACGCTTTGCATTGGAGGTGTCGACATCTTTTTTTTATATCTATTAAAGAAAAAATTCTTTAATTTGGCATCCCCTTGCGGAATTTGTATTACTTTTGCAGTGCCTACAACAAGGCACAGTTTGGTAAAAAAGATTCTGATTTATAATAACAAAGTCAAACATTAAAACAATGGCTACATTAGACTTAACAAAGTACGGGATTACCGGTGCAACCGAAGTTTTGCACAATCCCACGTATGAGCAACTCTTCAAAGAAGAGACAAAAGCAGGCCTCGAAGGTTATGAAGTAGGTAAAGTTACCGAATTGGGTGCTGTTAATGTCATGACCGGTATCTACACCGGCCGTTCGCCCAAAGATAAATTCTTTGTTTACGATGAAGTATCGAAAAACACCGTATGGTGGACCTCTGATGAATACAAAAACGATAACAAACCCGTTTCTGAGGCTTCTTGGAAGGCTTTGAAAGAGCTTGCTATCAAAGAGCTCTCCAACAAACGTCTTTTCGTTGTAGATACTTTCTGCGGTGCTAACGAAAACAGCCGCCTGAAAGTACGTTTCATCGTAGAAGTTGCATGGCAAGCACACTTTGTAACCAACATGTTCATCCGTCCTACTGCCGAAGAATTGGCTAACTACGGTGAACCCGATTTCGTTGTTTACAATGCTTCGAAAGCCAAAGTTGAAAACTGGAAAGAGCTTGGCCTCAACAGCGAGACTGCCGTTGTATTCAACCTCACCAGCAAAGAGCAAGTTATCATCAACACATGGTACGGCGGTGAGATGAAGAAAGGTATGTTCTCTATCATGAACTACCTGCTCCCGTTGCGTGGTATCGCCTCGATGCACTGCTCGGCCAACACCGATATGAACGGCCAGAACACAGCTATCTTCTTCGGTCTTTCTGGTACCGGCAAAACTACGCTTTCTACCGACCCGAAACGTCTGCTTATCGGCGACGACGAGCACGGATGGGACGATGAAGGTGTATTCAACTTTGAAGGTGGTTGCTATGCCAAGGTTATCAACCTCAGCAAAGAGAACGAGCCCGACATCTACAACGCCATCAAACGCGATGCCCTTTTGGAAAACGTTACAGTACACGAAGATGGTACAATCGATTTCGCCGATAAGTCGGTAACCGAAAATACCCGTGTTTCTTATCCTATCTACCACATCAAGAACATTGTAAGACCTCTTTCTAAAGGTCCGGCTGCCAAGAGTGTTATCTTCCTCTCGGCCGATGCTTTCGGTGTGTTGCCTCCCGTATCAATTCTGACACCCGAACAAACCAAATACTACTTCCTCTCGGGCTTTACTGCTAAATTAGCAGGAACAGAGCGTGGTATTACCGAGCCTACTCCTACTTTCTCGGCTTGCTTCGGTGCTGCATTCCTTTCGTTGCACCCCACCAAATATGCCGAAGAGTTGGTTAAGAGAATGGAACAATCGGGCGCTAAGGCTTACCTCGTAAATACAGGCTGGAACGGTAGCGGCAAACGTATCTCTATCCGCGATACTCGTGGTATTATCGATGCTATCCTCAACGGTTCTATCGAGAAAGCTCCGACAAAACAAATACCTTACTTCTCATTCACAGTTCCTACCGAACTGCCGGGTGTCGATTCTGCTATCCTCGACCCGCGTGACACATACAAATGTGCTTGCGAATGGGATGAGAAAGCCAAAGATTTGGCTTCTCGCTTCATCAACAACTTCAAGAAATTTACCACTAACGAAGCTGGTAAGGCTCTTGTTGCTGCCGGTCCTCAACTCTAAGAGTTCTTTTGCTTCATATAAAAGAGCGGCTAAAAAGTCTTCACGGCTTTTTAGCCGCCTTTTTTATTTTTGACATAACTCCAATAGCAACGGTAAATAACGCCGCCTGCCATCTTAATTCATGCGCATCCAAACACGGCATCGACAACCTACTAAAAAGGCTGCACAAAGGCGTAACAACACCTCCATGCAGCCTGTATAAAAACGTAACGACACGATTATTTCTTCTCCGACTTCAACAAGTCGCGAATCTCAGTAAGCAGCTTCACCTCATCGCTCACTACCGGCTGAGGAGCCGGAGCGGGAGCCTCTTGCTTTTGCTCTTTAGACGACTGCATTTTCCGCATAACGTTAGACATAATGCGTATCAACAGGAATATCGAGAAAGCTATTATCAAGAAATCGATAATCGTTTGTAAAAAAGCACCATAGTTGAGTGTGACTGCAGCTGCGCTATCGGTAGCTTCCTTGAGTGTGACACTCAAGTCCTTAAAATTCACACCGCCTACGAGTAATCCTATGGGGGGCATTATTACATCAGAAACCAGCGATGATACAATCTTTCCGAACGCACCACCTATAACAACACCCACAGCCATGTCTATCACATTACCCTTGAGGGCAAAAGCCTTGAAATCTGACAAAAACGTACTTTTCATATCTATATAATTTGATGATTTTTACATCGTACAACAAGCCATCATTCCCCTACAGAGAATCATTGCCATTACCAAATACAACAAAAACACGGCTTACAACTGTTGTAAAAACAAAGATAAACAATATTGCGAAAAACGCGTCCCGAATATTACGGAATAAAATAACAACCAGCCATATACACCACTCCTTTTCTACTACACACATTACGGGGCTGCGACCGAATATTTAGCTCTGTCACAGCCCCGCAATATATAACACGAGAAAACTACCTTTCAATCGGGCGCGGCAGCTCTCACTCAACACGCCTACATGCCCTCGATATAAGATACCGTGTAACCTATTATGCCACCTCCGGTACTCACAATCTCGTCATGTACAAAGTCCATAGGAATAATCGGATTTATTACTGTCTGTGTCAGAGCCCCAATCATTCCTTTGCCATCTTACCACATAGCCATGACCCACAAATACCGATGCTTCATCTATCCAACCCGATTCGGGAATAGTAGTAATACTCCCTAAACCATTTACTTTGCCCACTGACGCTATTTCTATTTCCTCTGACCAAGAATTACCAGCGGAACCACGAGCTTGAAAATTATTGGCTTCATTAACATAGACATAAGTATAAGAGCTAAACCAAATCAGCGTTCGTCCATTATCTTCATTCCTCATCTTTACGGTAAT
>ULMH01003270.1_pt1 | contig 43117 bp, 37 predicted proteins | sample 1951611 | NCBI WGS metagenome assembly ULMH01 (sample SAMEA4835546, study PRJEB28245) | human gut metagenome | biome: gut microbiome; material: fecal sample | place: Denmark | collected 2008 | reverse complement strand
CGCTCGCGCCGCATCCGGCAGTGTTTACCCGCGGCGACTCAAAATTTCTTTCTCATAAGCCCGCACGCTCTCCAGCCATTCGCTACCTGCTGGCGTATCGTGACGTTGGCAATACATTTCCCAGACCGCCTGCCACGGCAACGATTTCTGCTCTTCCAGCAGTGCCAGACGCGCAGTGTAATCGCCCGCCGCTTCCAGCTTGCGCAGCTCAGCGGTAGGTTCCAGCAACGCACGCAGCAGGGCTTTTTTCATATTGCGTGTACCAATGACCCACGCGGCAATGCGGTTGATAGAGGCATCAAAGAAATCCAGGCCGATATGCACCCGGTCAAACAGATCGTGACGAACAATCTCACTGGCAATTGCCTGGGTTTCATCATCCAGCAGAACTACGTGATCGCTGTCCCAGCGAACCGGACGGCTGACGTGCAGCAGCAACTGCGGCACATACAGCATGGCGGCGGAAATCTTGTCGGAAATCACTTCAGTCGGGTGGAAATGCCCGGCGTCCAGGCACAGCGCCGTCTGGCGGCTGGTGGCATACCCCAGGTAAAACTCATTGGAGCCAACCGTGTAGCTCTCCGCGCCAATGCCAAACAATTTGCTCTCAACGGCGTCGATATGGTGCGCAGGGTTTAGCTTCTCGCTGATCACCTCATCCAGTGCTGCCAGCAGACGCTGACGCGGGGCGAGACGGTCAACGGTGATATCTTTCATACCATCCGGGATCCAGATGTTCATCACCGATGGTGTGCCGAGTTGCTCGCCAAAATAGGCCGAAACGCGACGGCTGGCTTTGCAGTGATCAATCCAGAACTGGCGAATGCTGTCGTCGGCATGGGAAAGCGTAAAGCCATCGGCGCTTAGCGGATGCGAAAAACAGGAGGGGTTAAAATCCAGACCGAGCTGATTGGCTTTCGCCCATTCAACCCAGTTTTTGAAGTGCTCTGGTTTGATCTGATCGCGCGAGACAGGCGTGTCTGATTCCAGATAGATGGCATGTAAATTAAGCCGTTTCGGCCCCGGAATCAGCCGCATAGCTTGTTCCAGATCGGCTCGTAGCTCACTGGCATTACGCGCTTTGCCCGGATAATTACCAGTAGCCTGAATCCCACCGGTCAGCGAACCTTCCGGGTTTTCAAAACCGGAAACATCATCGCCCTGCCAGCAGTGCATTGAAACGGGTAAACGATCAAGTTGGCGCAGCGCCTCCTCGACATCAATCCCTACTGCCGCGAAACGCTGTTTCGCCAGCTCCCAGGCCTGTTCCAGTTGAGTGGTCATGCGCAAAGCTCCTTTGTCTGTCGTGTAGAGTGAATCCGCGCCACATAGTGGGCAATTTCACTGTCAGGATTAGGGGTAAAGGTGGTCAGATTCGCGGTGGTGCTGACGACCTGACGGAAATCATCCACATTGTTGAGTTCATCCAGCGTCATTAACTGGATGCCGATATTGCCGAGCGTCGAGGCTTCAACAGGCCCGGCGATCACCCGAATACCGCAGGCATCGGCGCATAGCTGGTTGAGCAGCGTGTTCTGGCAGCCTCCGCCGACAATATACAGTTGCGAGAAATCTTCACCGCGCAGCTGCGCCAGCTCATGCAACACATCGGCATACAGCAGCGCCAGACTGTCGAAAATGCAGCGCGCCAGTTCAGCATCTCTTTCCGGGATCGGTTGCGCCGTTTCCCGACACGCAGCCTGAATTTCGCTGCACATCGTCTCAGGATTAATAAAGCGATCGTCATTGGGATTGATAATGAAGCGGCAAGCCGGAAGTGCCTGTGTCGCGGAGATAAGCGCCGGAAGATCGTTGATTTGCTGCTCCTGAAGCACTCGCTGAAGCAGCCATAAGCCCATAATATTTTTCAGCACCCGATAGCGACCTTCCGCCCCGCCTTCATTGGTGATGTTGGCTGCCAGTGCCGTGTCATTGGTAAATGGCGTCTGGCTTTCGAAGCCCATCAATGACCAGGTGCCAGAAGAGAGATAAGCAGCACGTGAGCCGTTTAACGGCGAGGCGATAACCGCGCTGGCGGTATCATGGCTGGCAACGGCGACCACTGGAATCTCATTACCCTGCGGGCAAATCCAGTGACCTATGACATTACCCGGATGCGTCGGGCGACCAAACCAGGCTTTGTTGGCCCCGCTCCACGCCAGTAGCGACTCGTCCCAGTCGTCGCTATTGATATTGACCAGTTGCGTGGTCGTGGCGTTGGTATATTCCCAGTTCATCTTGCCGGTCAGGCGATAACTGAAGTAATCCGGCATCAGCAGAGCGTGAGCAATGTGTGGAATAAGTTCAGGTTGTTGCTCCGTCAGCGCACGCAACTGATAAAGCGTATTGAAGGGCAGAAACTGGATGCCGCTACGTTGATAAATATCGCGTTTGCCGAGTTGTTGTTGTGCCTGCGCCATTAGGCCATTGGTGCGGCTATCGCGATAAGCAACGGGCAGGCCCACACGCTGACCCTGTTGGTCGAGCAGCACAAAGTCCACGCCCCAGGTATCAATCCCAATGCTATCGATACGAATCCCTTCCTCGCACACCTTGTTTAATCCAAGGCGAATGGCACTTTCAAGGCTATCCACATCCCAGGTGACATAGCCGTTCTGACTATGCAGCCCATTGTTAAAACGATGGATTTCGCGCAGCGTCAGGCTGCGGCATTCACGCTCGTAACGCGCCAGCATCACGCGCCCACTGGATGCGCCGAGATCGACGGCGACACAATTGCGAAAGGTCATAATGTGATCCTGCTGAATTTCATTACGACCAGTCTAAAAAGCGCCTGAATTCGCGACCTTCTCGTTACTGACAGGAAAATGGGCCATTGGCAACCAGGGAAAGATGAACGTGATGATGTTCACAATTTGCTGAATTGTGGTGATGTGATGCTCACCGCATTTCCTGAAAATTCACGCTGTATCTTGAAAAATCGACGTTTTTTACGTGGTTTTCCGTCGAAAATTTAAGGTAAGAACCTGACCTCGTGATTACTATTTCGCCGTGTTGACGACATCAGGAGGCCAGTATGACCGTATTACATAGTGTGGATTTTTTTCCGTCTGGTAACGCGTCCGTGGCGATAGAACCCCGGCTCCCGCAGGCGGATTTTCCTGAACATCATCATGATTTTCATGAAATTGTGATTGTCGAACATGGCACGGGTATTCATGTGTTTAATGGGCAGCCCTATACCATCACCGGTGGCACGGTCTGTTTTGTGCGCGACCATGATCGGCATCTGTATGAACATACCGATAATCTGTGTCTGACTAATGTGCTGTATCGCTCGCCGGATCGATTTCAGTTTCTCGCCGGGCTGAATCAGTTGCTGCCACAAGAGCTGGATGGGCAGTATCCTTCCCACTGGCGCGTTAACCACAGCGTATTGCAGCAGGTGCGACAGCTGGTTGCACAGATGGAACAGCAGGAAGGGGAAAATGATTTACCCTCGACCGCCAGTCGCGAGATCTTGTTTATGCAATTACTGCTCTTGCTGCGTAAAAGCAGTTTGCAGGAGAACCTGGAAAACAGCGCATCACGTCTCAACTTGCTTCTGGCCTGGCTGGAGGACCATTTTGCCGATGAGGTGAATTGGGATGCCGTGGCGGAGCAATTTTCTCTTTCGCTGCGTACGCTACATCGGCAGCTTAAGCAGCAAACGGGACTGACGCCTCAGCGTTACCTGAACCGCCTGCGACTGATGAAAGCCCGACATCTACTACGCCACAGCGAGGCCAGCGTTACTGATATCGCCTATCGCTGTGGATTCAGCGACAGTAACCACTTTTCGACGCTTTTTCGCCGAGAGTTTAACTGGTCACCGCGTGATATTCGTCAGGGACGGGATGGTTTTCTGCAATAACGCGAATCTTCTCAACGTATTTGTACGCCATATTGCGAATAATCAACTTCGTTCTCTGGCCGAGGTAGCCACGGTGGCGCATCAGTTAAAACTTCTCAAAGATGATTTTTTTGCCAGCGACCAGCAGGCAGTCGCTGTGGCTGACCGTTATCCGCAAGATGTCTTTGCTGAACATACACATGATTTTTGTGAGCTGGTGATTGTCTGGCGCGGTAATGGCCTGCATGTACTCAACGATCGCCCTTATCGCATTACCCGTGGCGATCTCTTTTACATTCATGCTGACGATAAACACTCCTACGCTTCCGTTAACGATCTGGTTTTGCAGAATATTATTTATTGCCCGGAGCGTCTGAAGCTGAATCTTGACTGGCAGGGGGCGATTCCGGGATTTAACGCCAGCGCAGGGCAACCACACTGGCGCTTAGGTAGCATGGGGATGGCGCAGGCGCGGCAGGTTATCGGTCAGCTTGAGCATGAAAGTAGTCAGCATGTGCCGTTTGCTAACGAAATGGCTGAGTTGCTGTTCGGGCAGTTGGTGATGTTGCTGAATCGCCATCGTTACACCAGTGATTCGTTGCCGCCAACATCCAGCGAAACGTTGCTGGATAAGCTGATTACCCGGCTGGCGGCTAGCCTGAAAAGTCCCTTTGCGCTGGATAAATTTTGTGATGAGGCATCGTGCAGTGAGCGCGTTTTGCGTCAGCAATTTCGCCAGCAGACTGGAATGACCATCAATCAATATCTGCGACAGGTCAGAGTGTGTCATGCGCAATATCTTCTCCAGCATAGCCGCCTGTTAATCAGTGATATTTCGACCGAATGTGGCTTTGAAGATAGTAACTATTTTTCGGTGGTGTTTACCCGGGAAACCGGGATGACGCCCAGCCAGTGGCGTCATCTCAATTCGCAGAAAGATTAATTCGCCATGCCGATGCCGACGATGTTAGCGGCGACAATAATCACCACACAACCGAGGCTCAACACCGTTACCGGACGGCGTCCTGCATTGTTCCACTCTTTCAGCACCAGCCCGACGATACCGCCGCACAATACATAGAAACTCATATGCAGCATCCAACTGATGTAGTCATACTTCGCCGGAATGCGGGCGTGGCCCCAGGCATAGAAAAAGAATTGCAGATACCACATCAACCCGCCCAGTGCCGAGAGTAACACATTGTGAATGATCAGCGGTTTTGCCAGCGAGAAGTCGGCTTTTAGCGACAAATCCTTCACTTTTGCCAGACGAATAAAACAGAAACCGAGGTTGATGATCGCGCCGCCGCCCATGATGATGACATAGCTTGGCAGAGCGACATACAGTGGATCGACGCCTAGTGCGGCAGCGGCTTCATGCATCGGTTTTGCGGCGTTCATCGCAAAGGACATCCCGGCAGAGAAAATGCCGCACATCACCGCCAGCACCAGCCCTTTTTTCAGATTGAACTCTTCGGCTTTAATGCCCATCTTGCGCTCTTTCAACTGCCCGGCTCGAGTTACAATCCCTACGCCAATCAGCGCCACCAGAACGCCGAGCAACGTCATGCGTCCGCCTTCGGTGTTAATCAGCACATCGAAATTGCCATTGATAATTGGCGTCATCAGCGTACCGACAATCAACGTAATGCCAATGGCGATGCCAATTCCCATCGACATGCCGAGATAACGCATGGTCAGGCCGTAGTTGATATTACCGATCCCCCACATAGCGCCGAACAGAAAAACAGGCAGCAGCGTAGAGAGACTAAACGAGCTGTAATACGCCCAGAAATTCGGTAGTAACAGGGCGCTGATGGCCCACGGCAGAATAATCCACGAAACAATCCCACCGACTGACCACATGGTTTCCCATGACCATTTTTTTACTTTTTTGAACGGAGCGTAAAAACAGGCTGCACTGGCCGCGCCGATCAAATGCCAAAATATCCCCATCGTAATCGCGTTACTCATCTTCTTATCCTCATCATTTTTCGTCGCGTCATATCTCCGACGAGATGAGTGTAAAAATCGTGCTGTCGATTAACCTTTCGCCTGTTGCCGCCGTGGTCGATTTACTGGCAATCACGGCATTAAGTGGGTGATTTGCTTCACATCTCGGGCATTTTCCTGCAAAACCATACCCTTACGAAAAGTACGGCATTGATAATCATTTTCAATATCATTTAATTAACTATAATGAACCAACTGCTTACGCGGCATTAACAATCGGCCGCCCGACAATACTGGAGATGAATATGAGCTATACCCTGCCATCCCTGCCGTATGCTTACGATGCCCTGGAACCGCACTTCGATAAGCAGACCATGGAAATCCACCACACCAAACACCATCAGACCTACGTCAACAACGCCAACGCGGCGCTGGAGAGCCTGCCAGAATTTGCCAACCTGCCGGTTGAAGAGCTGATCACCAAACTGGACCAGCTGCCAGCAGACAAGAAAACCGTACTGCGCAACAACGCTGGCGGTCACGCTAACCACAGCCTGTTCTGGAAAGGTCTGAAAAAAGGCACCACCCTGCAGGGTGACCTGAAAGCGGCTATCGAACGTGACTTCGGCTCCGTTGATAACTTCAAAGCAGAATTTGAAAAAGCGGCAGCTTCCCGCTTTGGTTCCGGCTGGGCATGGCTGGTGCTGAAAGGCGATAAACTGGCGGTGGTTTCTACTGCTAACCAGGATTCTCCGCTGATGGGTGAAGCTATTTCTGGCGCTTCCGGCTTCCCGATTATGGGCCTGGATGTGTGGGAACATGCTTACTACCTGAAATTCCAGAACCGCCGTCCGGACTACATTAAAGAGTTCTGGAACGTGGTGAACTGGGACGAAGCAGCGGCACGTTTTGCGGCGAAAAAATAATCATTTGCCGCCTGCTGCAATGAGGCGTATAGGCCGCATATCAGCTTAAAAAATGAACCATCGCCAACGGCGGTGGTTTTTTTGTGATCAATTTCAAAATAAAAACAATGATCCGATAAAAATAAAACAGCGTTTCAATTGATGTGGTTTTGATCACTTTTATTGATTAAATGAATGTCTATCTTCGTTTCCATCAACACTGATGCTCCATTGAGGAATGACGCATCAGCCCTTAAAAATATGCCGACAGGTGATGGAAATGCAGATAAAACGCTCGATTGAGAAAATCCCGGGGGGGATGATGCTCGTCCCGCTATTCCTTGGCGCACTGTGCCACACCTTCTCGCCGGGGGCGGGGAAATATTTTGGATCATTCACCAACGGGATGATTACCGGTACGGTGCCCATTCTGGCGGTGTGGTTTTTTTGCATGGGGGCGTCAATAAAATTAAGCGCGACGGGAACGGTATTGCGTAAATCCGGTACGCTGGTGGTAACAAAAATTGCCGTCGCGTGGGTGGTTGCGGCAATTGCCTCGCGCATTATTCCGGAACATGGTGTTGAAGTTGGATTCTTTGCCGGACTTTCAACGCTGGCGCTGGTGGCGGCGATGGATATGACCAATGGCGGACTTTACGCTTCCATCATGCAGCAGTACGGCACAAAAGAAGAAGCTGGGGCATTTGTGTTGATGTCGTTGGAGTCCGGGCCGCTCATGACGATGATTATTCTGGGCACTGCAGGGATTGCCTCGTTTGAACCGCATGTTTTCGTCGGCGCAGTATTACCGTTCCTGGTGGGCTTTGCCCTGGGGAACCTTGACCCTGAATTACGAGAATTTTTCAGCAAAGCGGTGCAAACGCTGATTCCATTCTTTGCCTTCGCGCTGGGCAATACCATTGATTTGACTGTGATTGCCCAGACTGGTTTGCTGGGGATCCTGTTGGGTGTGGCAGTAATTATCGTGACCGGTATTCCGTTGATTATCGCCGATAAATTGATTGGCGGTGGCGATGGCACTGCCGGAATTGCCGCTTCCAGTTCCGCAGGGGCCGCGGTAGCGACACCTGTGCTGATTGCAGAAATGGTGCCTGCGTTTAAACCGATGGCTCCGGCAGCAACTTCGCTGGTAGCGACGGCGGTCATTGTGACTTCGATTCTGGTGCCAATTCTTACCTCTATCTGGTCACGTAAAGTCAAAGCCAGAGCGGCGAAAATCGAAATTTTAGGTACGGTGAAATAAACCTGCTTCCTTAATCCCCACAGCCGGATGAACTAACGTTCGTCCGGTTTGCTATTGAGTTCCTGCCTGGATACTTACCGCGAAAACAGCACGCCTGACATAAAATAAATATGGTCTAATGGGGAAATTTCTCGTGGAGAGGGAACAGATGCGATATCCGGTTGATGTATACACAGGCAAGATTCAGGCTTATCCCGAAGGCAAACCCAGCGCAATTGCCAAAATCCAGGTTGATGGTGAGTTGATGCTGACGGAGCTGGGGCTGGAAGGTGACGAGCAGGCGGAGAAAAAGGTTCACGGCGGACCAGACAGAGCGCTGTGTCATTATCCTCGTGAGCATTATCTCTACTGGGCGCGGGAATTTCCGGAACAGGCGGAGTTGTTTGTTGCGCCTGCGTTTGGCGAAAATCTCTCAACCGACGGTCTCACGGAAAGTAATGTTTATATGGGCGATATTTTCCGCTGGGGAGAGGCATTAATTCAGGTCAGCCAGCCGCGCTCGCCTTGCTATAAACTCAATTACCATTTTGATATCAGCGACATAGCGCAGTTGATGCAAAACACGGGTAAAGTGGGGTGGTTGTATAGCGTGATAGCGCCGGGGAAAGTGTCTGCGGACGCACCGCTGGAGTTGGTTTCCCGTGTCAGCGATGTGACCGTGCAGGAGGCTGCCGCCATCGCATGGCATATGCCGTTTGATGACGATCAATATCACCGTTTACTCTCCGCCGCCGGGTTATCGAAAAGCTGGACGCGGACGATGCAAAAGCGCCGACTGAGCGGCAAGATCGAAGATTTTTCCCGCCGGTTGTGGGGAAAATAACCCCCGGAGTGTAGGCCTGATAAGACGCTATCAGCGTCGCATCAGGCATCCTGCTCAAATGCCGGATGCGGCGTAAACGCCTTATCCTGCCTACAAATGCGGAGTTTAACTCCGCTTATACAGCGGCAACCAAATCACCAGCCGTAAACCGCCCAGCGGGCTGTCTTCTGCCTTCACCCAGCCACGATGCTGCTGAATGGCGGTTTCAACAATCGCCAGCCCCAATCCTGTACCGCCAGATTCACGATCGCGTGCTTCATCGGTCCGATAGAACGGACGGAAAATCTGTTCGCGATCTTCCGGGCTAACGCCAGGACCATCGTCGTCCACCGTAATGGTGATACCGTCTTTATCTACCGCAAAGCCCACTTCAATCTTCGTATGGGAATAACGCAGAGCATTACGAACAATGTTTTCCAGCGCACTTTCCAGGGCGTTCGGATTGCCGTACAGCGGCCACGGCCCAGGCGGGAAGTTAACTGTCAACGACTTGCCCATTTGCTCGGCTTCGAACGCCGCGTTATCCAGCACTTCACTCCACAACTGGTTGGCTTTGATGGTTTCGCTAACCAGCGCGTTTTTTTGCTGATTACGTGACATCACCAACAGATCGTTGATCATGCTGTCCAGACGTTGCGCTTCGGTTTCAATACGCTCCAGTTCCTTGCTTTCACCGCTACGACGGCGCAGTAACGCCGTACCCAGTTGCAGACGCGTCAGCGGGGTGCGCAGCTCGTGAGAGATATCAGAAAGCAGACGCTGCTGAGAGGTCATCATGCGCTCCAGCGCGGTGACCATCTGGTTAAAACTGGCACCTGCGGCAAGGAATTCCTGTGGCCCCGCTTCCAGTTCCGGGTGCTGGCGTAAGTTTCCCTGGGCAACTTCATCGGCAGCGTTTTTCAGCTTACGCGCCGGTTTTGCCAGACTCCAGGCCAACCACAACAGCAGCGGCGTACTGACCAACATGGTGACAATCAGCAGTAATAGCGGGCGGTCAAACAGTAAGTTAATGAAATCGGATTGAGAACTGCTGGCCGGACGAATCAGATAAAGTTGGTAATTATCTTCGCCATCACGCACGGAGAACGGACCGACCAGTTCCACGCGGCCATACTTTTTCTTCTGCGGATGATCGGCGTTATCGGCCTGACCAATAAAGTTACGAATGATCTGCATTTCGCTGCGTTCAGCGCCGATCACGCGGCCTTCGGTGGTCACCAATAACAAACGCTGTCCTGGCGGTGCCCACTTATCAATCGCCCGGAACAGACGCCGCCACCACATTAAATCGTTGGGCGGATCGTTCGCCAGCTCCGCTTCGACATGCTGCTCAATCATCAGCCCCTGACGCTGTTCGCTATCCAGAAGCTCGGTCATCTGGCGTGAATCGAGCTTGGGTAACATCAAAACCAACATCAACACCAGCGCCAGCGTCAGCCAGAAGATGGCGAAGATGCGCGCGGTTAAGCTGCCTATCATGAAGCAGAAACCATCAGATAGCCGCGACCACGCAAGGTTTTAAACCACGGGTGACCATCTTTACGATCCGGCAGTTTACGACGCAGGTTGGAAATGTGCATATCGATAGCGCGGTCGAAAGGCGTCAGGCGTTTGCCCAGCACTTCCTGGCTTAAATGTTCACGGGAAACCACCTGACCCAGATGCTGTGCCAGCAAATAGAGCAGGGTAAACTCAGTGCCGGTTAACTCCAGCGTTTGCCCGTCGAAGCTGGCTTCCTGACGGCCTGGATTCAGCACTAAGGCATCAACTTCCAGTGTCGGTGAACCGTTGTCGTTGTTTTGCTGTTGCTCGCTCCAGTGCGAACGGCGCAGGATCGCGCGAATACGTGCCACCAGCTCACGATCATTAAACGGTTTCGGGAGATAGTCATCTGCGCCCAGCTCAAGGCCGAGAACGCGATCAAGTTCACTGCCGCGCGCCGTCAACATAATGACAGGCGTCTGGTGTGTCTGGCGAAGTGCTTTTAATGTGTCGATACCATTTTTCTTCGGCATCATTACGTCAAGCAAAAGTAAATCAATGCTGTCGTCCAGAAGATCAAGCGCCTGTTCCCCATCGTGGGCAACAATCACGTTGAAGCCTTCCATCTCGAGCAGCTCCTTTAATAGGGAAGTCAGCTCTCGGTCATCATCAACTAACAGGATTTTATTCATTGTTTAAATACCTCCGAGGCAGAAATTACGTCATCAGACGTCGCTAATCCATGACTTTACGTTGTTTTACACCCCCTGACGCATGTTTGCAGCCTGAATCGTAAACTCTCTATCGTTGAATCGCGACAGAAAGATTTTGGGAGCAAATGATGCGCATAGTTACCGCTGCCGTCATGGCCTCAACGCTGGCAGTCAGTTCATTAAGCCACGCTGCTGAAGTCGGTTCAGGCGATAACTGGCATCCGGGTGAAGAACTTACGCAGCGCAGTACGCAGAGCCATATGTTCGACGGCATAAGTTTAACCGAACATCAGCGTCAGCAGATGCGAGATCTTATGCAACAGGCCCGGCACGAACAGCCTCCTGTTAATGTTAGCGAACTGGAGACAATGCATCGCCTTGTCACCGCAGAAAATTTTGATGAAAACGCTGTGCGCGCACAGGCAGAAAAAATGGCGAATGAGCAAATTGCTCGTCAGGTTGAGATGGCAAAAGTCCGCAACCAAATGTATCGCCTGTTAACGCCGGAGCAGCAAGCGGTTTTAAACGAGAAACATCAACAACGAATGGAGCAGTTGCGTGACGTGACGCAATGGCAAAAAAGTTCATCGTTGAAGCTATTGAGTAGTAGCAACTCACGTTCCCAGTCGTAAACCCTGTTTTCCTTGCCATAGACACCATCCCTGTCTTCCCCCACATGATGTGGGGTTTTTTTTATCCTCAATTTGCCTGCTGCTTAATGCATTGCAGATGATTTGCTTCCGTTATACTAGCGTCAGTTGATAGCGGGAGTATTTATGAATCAATCTTATGGACGGCTGGTCAGTCGGGCGGCGATTGCTGCGACGGCGATGGCTTCGTTGCTATTGCTGATTAAAATTTTTGCATGGTGGTATACCGGGTCGGTGAGTATTCTCGCCGCGCTGGTGGATTCGCTGGTGGATATCGGCGCGTCGTTGACGAATTTACTGGTGGTGCGATATTCCCTGCAACCTGCCGACGATAATCACTCGTTTGGTCACGGTAAAGCTGAGTCCCTCGCGGCGCTGGCGCAAAGTATGTTTATCTCCGGTTCGGCACTATTCCTGTTTTTGACGGGTATTCAACATCTGGTATCTCCAACACCGATGACAGATCCAGGCGTCGGGGTTATCGTGACAATTGTGGCGCTAATTTGTACGATTATCCTTGTCTCGTTTCAGCGGTGGGTGGTGCGCCGGACGCAAAGCCAGGCGGTGCGGGCTGATATGCTACATTACCAGTCTGATGTTATGATGAACGGCGCAATTCTGCTGGCGCTGGGGTTGTCCTGGTACGGCTGGCATCGCGCCGATGCTCTGTTTGCATTGGGAATCGGCATCTATATTTTATATAGCGCGTTACGCATGGGATATGAGGCGGTACAGTCATTACTGGATCGCGCATTGCCTGATGAGGAACGGCAAGAAATTATTGATATCGTGACTTCCTGGCCGGGTGTTAGCGGCGCTCACGATCTTCGCACGCGGCAGTCAGGGCCGACCCGCTTTATTCAGATTCATTTGGAAATGGAAGACTCTCTGCCTTTGGTTCAGGCACATATGGTGGCGGATCAGGTAGAGCAGGCTATTTTACGGCGTTTTCCGGGATCGGATGTAATTATCCATCAGGACCCCTGTTCCGTCGTACCCAGGGAGGGTAAACGGTCTATGCTTTCATAATCAGTATAAAAGAGAGCCAGACCCGCATTTTGTGTATAAAATACCGCCATTTGGCCTGACCTGAATCAATTCAGCAGGAAGTGATTGTTATACTATTTGCACATTCGTTGGATCACTTCGATGTGCAAGAAGACTTCCGGCAACAGATTTCATTTTGCATTCCAAAGTTCAGAGGTAGTCATGATTAAGAAAATCGGTGTGTTGACAAGCGGCGGTGATGCGCCAGGCATGAACGCCGCAATTCGCGGGGTTGTTCGTTCTGCGCTGACAGAAGGTCTGGAAGTAATGGGTATTTATGACGGCTATCTGGGTCTGTATGAAGACCGTATGGTACAGCTAGACCGTTACAGCGTGTCTGACATGATCAACCGTGGCGGTACGTTCCTCGGTTCTGCGCGTTTCCCGGAATTCCGCGACGAGAACATCCGCGCCGTGGCTATCGAAAACCTGAAAAAACGTGGTATCGACGCGCTGGTGGTTATCGGCGGTGACGGTTCCTACATGGGTGCAATGCGTCTGACCGAAATGGGCTTCCCGTGCATCGGTCTGCCGGGCACTATCGACAACGACATCAAAGGCACTGACTACACTATCGGTTTCTTCACTGCGCTGAGCACCGTTGTAGAAGCGATCGACCGTCTGCGTGACACCTCTTCTTCTCACCAGCGTATTTCCGTGGTGGAAGTGATGGGCCGTTATTGTGGCGATCTGACGTTGGCTGCGGCCATTGCCGGTGGCTGTGAATTCGTTGTGGTTCCGGAAGTTGAATTCAGCCGTGAAGACCTGGTAAACGAAATCAAAGCGGGTATCGCGAAAGGTAAAAAACACGCGATCGTGGCGATTACCGAACATATGTGTGATGTTGACGAACTGGCGCATTTCATCGAGAAAGAAACCGGTCGTGAAACCCGCGCAACTGTGCTGGGCCACATCCAGCGCGGTGGTTCTCCGGTGCCTTACGACCGTATTCTGGCTTCCCGTATGGGCGCTTACGCTATCGATCTGCTGCTGGCAGGTTACGGCGGTCGTTGCGTAGGTATCCAGAACGAACAGTTGGTTCACCACGACATCATCGACGCTATCGAAAACATGAAGCGTCCGTTCAAAGGCGACTGGCTGGACTGCGCGAAAAAACTGTATTAATGATTTCGGAAAAAGGCAGATTCCTTTAGCCTGAAACCGATGACAGAAGCAAAAATGCCTGATGCGCTTCGCTTATCAGGCCTACATGAATTCTGCAATTTATTGAATTTGCAAACTTTTGTAGGCCGGATAAGGCGTTCGCGCCGCATCCGGCATGGACAAAGCGCACTTTGTCAGCAATATGAGGCGGATTTCTTCCGCCTTTTTAATCCCCCAACATATACCCGCAAGTTATAGCCAATCTTTTTTTATTCTTTAATGTTTGGTTAACCTTCTGGCACGCTTTGCTCATCACAACACAACATAAGAGAGTCGGGCGATGAACAAGTGGGGCGTAGGGTTAACATTTTTGCTGGCGGCAACCAGCGTTATGGCAAAGGATATTCAGCTTCTTAACGTTTCATATGATCCAACGCGCGAATTGTACGAACAGTACAACAAGGCATTCAGCGCCCACTGGAAACAGCAAACTGGTGATAACGTGGTGATTCGTCAGTCACACGGTGGCTCAGGTAAACAAGCGACGTCGGTAATCAACGGTATTGAAGCTGATGTTGTCACGCTGGCTCTGGCCTATGACGTGGACGCAATTGCGGAACGCGGGCGGATTGATAAAGAGTGGATCAAACGTCTGCCGGATAACTCCGCACCGTACACTTCCACCATTGTTTTCCTGGTACGTAAGGGAAATCCGAAGCAGATCCATGACTGGAACGATCTGATTAAACCGGGTGTTTCGGTGATCACGCCTAATCCGAAAAGCTCTGGTGGCGCGCGCTGGAATTACTTGGCAGCCTGGGGCTACGCGCTGCATCACAACAACAACGATCAGGCAAAAGCACAGGATTTTGTTCGGGCACTGTATAAAAACGTCGAAGTTCTGGATTCTGGCGCGCGCGGCTCCACTAACACTTTTGTCGAGCGCGGAATTGGCGATGTACTGATTGCCTGGGAAAACGAAGCTCTGTTGGCAGCGAATGAACTGGGGAAAGATAAATTCGAAATCGTCACGCCGAGTGAGTCTATCCTCGCGGAACCAACCGTGTCGGTGGTCGATAAAGTGGTCGAGAAAAAAGGTACTAAAGAGGTGGCGGAAGCCTACCTGAAATATCTCTACTCGCCAGAAGGTCAGGAAATTGCCGCGAAAAACTACTACCGTCCGCGCGACGCTGAGGTGGCGAAAAAGTACGAAAATGCGTTTCCAAAGCTGAAGTTATTCACCATTGATGAAGAGTTCGGCGGCTGGACGAAAGCGCAAAAAGAGCATTTTGCTAACGGCGGTACGTTCGATCAGATCAGCAAACGCTGATTTCCCCAGGATAATTATCAAACCCGGTGGTTTCTCGCGACCGGGTTTTTTATTTGTCACGATTTTGCGTTACCCTTGCATCTCTTTGAGGTACAGGGAAAAAAAGATGAAAAAAGCGGGTCTTCTTTTTTTGGTGATGATAGTTATCGCCGTTGTGGCTGCCGGTATTGGTTACTGGAAATTAACCGGTGAAGAGTCGGATACATTACGTAAGATTGTCCTTGAGGAATGTTTGCCCAATCAGCAGCAAAATCAAAATCCTTCGCCATGTGCGGAAGTCAAACCCAATGCCGGATACGTGGTTTTAAAAGATCTTAATGGTCCACTGCAATATCTGTTGATGCCAACGTATCGTATTAACGGTACTGAAAGTCCTTTGTTGACCGATCCTTCAACGCCGAACTTCTTTTGGTTGGCCTGGCAGGCGCGTGATTTTATGAGCAAAAAATACGGCCAGCCGGTTCCCGATCGCGCGGTTTCTTTGGCGATCAACTCCCGCACCGGGCGTACGCAAAACCATTTTCATATTCATATCTCTTGTATTCGTCCTGATGTGCGCGAACAACTGGATAACAATCTGGCGAACATCAGCAGCCGCTGGTTGCCACTGCCAGGTGGTTTGCGCGGGCATGAATACCTGGCGCGTCGGGTAACGGAAAGCGAACTGGTACAACGCAGCCCATTTATAATGCTGGCAGAAGAAGTACCTGAGGCGCGGGAACATATGGGAAGCTACGGGCTGGCGATGGTACGGCAGAGTGATAACTCATTTGTATTGCTGGCGACACAACGAAATCTACTGACGCTTAACCGTGCTTCAGCCGAGGAAATTCAGGATCATCAGTGTGAGATTTTGCGTTAAGGCGAAGAGTTAAGGAAAGTAAGTGCCGGATATGAAATCCGGCACCTGTCAGACTTAAGCCTGTTTAGCCGCTTCTGCAGCTTTAACGATCACTGCGAAAGCGTCAGCTTTCAGAGAAGCACCGCCAACCAGCGCGCCGTCGATATCTGGCTGAGCAAACAGTTCTGCAGCGTTAGACGCGTTTACAGAGCCGCCGTACTGAATGATCACTTGTTCAGCGATGTTAGCGTCAACTTTAGCGATGTGGTCACGGATGAATTTGTGAACAGCCTGTGCCTGAGCCGGAGTTGCAGATTTGCCAGTACCGATTGCCCATACAGGTTCGTAAGCGATAACCGCACCTTCGAATGCCGCAGCACCCTGAGTTTTCAGTACCGCGTCGATCTGACGTGCGCAAACTTCTTCAGTTTTGCCCGCTTCGTTTTCAGCTTCGGTTTCACCGATGCACAGAACCGGAGTCAGGCCCTGCTCTTTCAGCACCGCGAATTTTTTCGCGATCAGTTCGTCAGACTCTTTGTGGTAAGTACGACGTTCAGAGTGGCCGATGATGATGTACTGAGCGCCGATGTCTTTCAGCATAGCGGCAGAAGTTTCACCGGTGAATGCGCCGGACAGGTTCAGGTCCACGTTTTGCGCACCCAGCATGATGTGGCTGCCTTCAGCTTCGCGCTTCGCCATATCGATGTACATTTCCGGTGGTGCGATTGCAACCGCACAGCCAGCAACACCTGCCAGCTCTTTACGCAGGTTAGAAACCAGCTCGTGAACCATGTGGCGGCTGCCGTTCAGTTTCCAGTTACCCATCACTAAAGGATGTCGCATTTTAATTCTCCACGCTTATAAGCGAATAAAGGAAGATGGCCGCCCCGCAGGGCAGCAGGTCTGTGAAACAGTATAGAGATTCATCGGCACAAAGGCTTTGCTTTTTGTCATTTATTCAAACCTTCAAGCGATTCAGATAGCGCCAGCTTAATCGGTTCAACAGCGAAGGTCAGCCCCTTTTCGCCGTTGTCCGCGACAACATAACGCAGTGCACCTTCTGTCTCGGTGTAATAACGTTTGTTTTTCCCCGCCGTTAGTAGCGACTGCAGTTTTTTCTGGCTTTGTGTTTTGGTCATTAATGGGGTGAGTGTGCGGATCACCGCTGCCATGTATTCCTGAGCTTTCGCTTTCGCGGCTTTTTGCTCTGGCCCCTGGATGGGTAGCCAGGTCATTTGAATGCTTTTGATTTTTAAGGTACCGCGCTCCAGCGCTGTAGAAGCATACAAGTTCTCATTAATTTTACTTGCAGCACGAGTGAGATTGGCTTTGTCGGGACTGCTGTCGATGGCACGAAATTCGTTCAGTGGCAGGCTGGGATTCTGGCTGTTAAAGTCTTCTCGAAACTGGCTGATGGAGAGATCGAAAGTAGGGGCTCCAGCCAGCAGATAAGGCGCGGTCGTTGCCGTATCTGGTGTTTGTGCATGCGCCGCTGTTGTAACGGTTAATGCAGAACATAAGAGAAAAAACAGCGTACACCCTGGCTTCATTGACAGTACCTTTTGTTATGACTGGCTCCGATTAAAACGATATCTGTCGCCCTTGTCAAAAGGGTAGAATCCTGGAAAAGACAACCATCAAGGAACTTACATGACCATACAGCAATGGTTATTCTCATTTAAAGGGCGTATTGGACGCCGTGATTTCTGGATTTGGATAGGCCTGTGGTTCGCAGGCATGCTGGTGATTTTCTCACTGGCGGGTAAAAATTTACTCGATATTCAGACCGCGGCGTTTTGCCTTGTGTGCTTGCTCTGGCCAACAGCGGCAGTAACCGTTAAGCGCTTGCATGATCGCGGGCGTTCCGGCGCATGGGCATTTCTGATGATTGTGGCGTGGATGCTGCTGGCGGGTAACTGGGCGATTTTACCGGGTGTCTGGCAATGGACGGTGGGGCGTTTTGTCCCGACGTTGATTCTGGTGATGATGCTTATCGATCTTGGTGCGTTTGTTGGCACACAAGGCGAAAATAAATATGGTAAAGATACCCAGGATGTGAAGTATAAAGCCGACAATAAATCAAGTAATTAACCTTTAATATATCTCTTACTGCTATTTTTTTCCGGGATTGTTATTTCCACGATGAAAATGACAATGCCCGGAAAATCCTTCTGAACTCTTCACCTTAAGCAATATCAAAAAAAATGGTAATCCATAAGATCATTACTTGTTTGTTCTTCCCTTAACGGCGCATTATTCTTAAGTCGTAATCGACAGAGAGGCGAATATACAGAGGTGCCCTATGAAAGATGTCGTAGATAAATGCAGTACTAAAGGATGTGCGATTGATATCGGTACGGTGATTGATAACGACAACTGTACCAGTAAGTTTTCGCGCTTTTTTGCCACCCGCGAAGAAGCAGAGTCTTTTATGACCAAACTGAAAGAGCTTGCCGCCGCTACATCCTCTGCAGATGAAGGGGCCAGCGTGGCCTATAAGATTAAGGATCTGGAGGGGCAAGTTGAGCTTGATGCGGCCTTCACTTTCTCATGCCAGGCCGAGATGATTATTTTTGAGTTATCACTGCGTTCGTTAGCTTGATGGAGTTGCTTTAGAAGGAGTTAAACATGGCTTATAAACACATTGGCGTGGCAATTTCCGGGAATGAAGAAGATGCCTTACTGGTGAATAAAGCCCTGGAGCTCGCCAGACATAATGACGCTCACCTGACGTTAATTCATATTGATGATGGCTTAAGCGAGTTGTATCCGGGTATCTACTTCCCTGCAACAGAAGATATTCTTCAATTGTTGAAGAATAAGTCGGATAACAAGCTGTATAAACTGACGAAAAATATTCAATGGCCGAAGACAAAACTGCGTATTGAACGCGGAGAAATGCCGGAAACACTGCTGGAAATTATGCAAAAAGAGCAGTGCGACCTCCTTGTCTGTGGTCATCATCACTCATTTATCAACCGTTTGATGCCGGCATATCGCGGGATGATCAATAAGATGAGTGCGGATTTGCTCATCGTGCCGTTTATCGATAAGTAACCGCTTACCAGTAATGCTCCGCTGTCATATGGCCCGGTCGGCGACGTAAATGTTTCGTCATCTGCCGGGTCTCTTTCAGCAACTGTTGTGTATCGCGCACCATCTGTGGATTGCCGCACAGCATCACATGGCTGGTTTCTTTATTCATCGGCAGGCCAATCGTGCTTTCCAGTTCCCCACTTTCAATTAATGCCGGTATCCGTCCGGTGAGCGACCCCGCTGCCGTTTCCCGACTGACCACCGTCTGAATGCGCAGTTTTCCTTCGTAGCGTTTTTCCAGTTCCTGCATCAGTGGCAAATAGCTTAAGTCGGCGGCATAACGTGCGGCGTGCACCAGGACCAGATTTTTGAAGCGATCTAAATCTTTACCTAGTTGCAGAATCGATAAATAAGGGCCAATCGCTGTACCGGTTGCCAGCATCCATAGCGTTTCGCAGTGCGGCACTTCATCGAGCACAAAGAATCCTGCCGCTTCGCTAACCACCTGCACTTCATCGCCTGGTTTCAGTGCCGCCAGTCGTGGGCTTAATTTGCCATCGGGGACGGTGACCAGGTAAAACTCCAGATCGGGATTATCGGGCGAGTTTACATAGGAGTAGGCGCGCTGGACGCGTTCGCCGTCGATTTCAAGGCCAAGCTTGGTAAATTGCCCGGCGGTAAACGGAAGCACGGGGGCGTGAACGGTGAGACTAAACAGGGCGTCGGTCCAGTTCTGCACTTTAGTGACTTTGCCTGTTACCCAATCAGCCATGTTTTTCTCCTGTTTTGATTGACTTGCCTTATCTTCGTTCTCCGAACAAAAAAATTCCAGTCCCGAAGGACTGGAAGGCTCAATCGATCAAATCAATCAGAGGATGTGCACCTGCATTTCCGGGTCTTTGCGATCCAGATAGTGGATGGACTGAATGCGGCGAATGGTGCGTGACTTGCCGCGGATCAGCAGCGTTTCGGTAGTCGCGATATTTCCTTTGCGGCTAATGCCTTCCAGCAGATCGCCTTTGGTAATACCGGTGGCAGAGAAGATGACGTTATCGCTGCGCGCCATATCGCCCAGGCGCAATACTTTACCGGCTTCGATGCCCATCGCTTTGCAGCGTGCCAGCTCCTGCTCGCCAATGCGACGATTCTCTTCGTTGTCGCCTTTGACGTCATGACGCGCCAGCAGACGACCGTTCATGTCGCCATCTAATGCGCGGATCACCGCCGCAGAAACTACGCCTTCCGGCGCGCCACCAATACCGTACAGCACGTCAACTTCGCTGTCTGGCATACAGGTGAGAATTGAGGCCGCAACGTCGCCGTCCGGAATAGCAAATACGCGTACGCCGAGTTGCTGCATTTCAGCGATAACGGCATCGTGGCGTGGTTTAGCCAGAATCGTTACCGTCAGTTCGCTCAACGGTTTGCCGAGCGCCGCCGCTACATTGCGCAGGTTATCCGCCAGCGGCAGGTTCAGATCAATGGTGCCTTTGGCTCCCGGCCCGACAATCAGCTTCTCCATATACATATCCGGCGCATTGAGGAAGCAGCCTTTATCGCCTACTGCCAGCACCGCCAGCGCGTTAGCCTGGCCCATCGCCGTCATGCGCGTGCCTTCAATCGGATCAACAGCAATATCTACCGCGTCGCCGCGACCAGTACCGACTTTTTCACCAATGTAGAGCATCGGTGCTTCGTCGATTTCACCTTCACCAATGACGATGGTGCCGTCAATGTTGACCTGGTTGAGCATAATACGCATGGCGTTTACCGCCGCGCCGTCCGCGGTGTTTTTATCGCCGCGTCCTAACCATTTGTAGCCAGCCAGCGCCGCTGATTCGGTGACGCGGGAAAATTCGATGGCAAGTTCTCGTCTCATAGCAAACTCTAAGCAGTAAGGAATGGCGCGAAGTGTAGCACAGGGGAAGGGAGGGATTATTGATGTGTGCGGGGTTGCCCCCGCACGTTTCGGGACTACCGGATGCGGCATAAACGCTTCATTCGGCATTTACATTATTCGTCGTGTTCTTCCCACGCCATCGCGCGTTTAACCGCTTTTTTCCAGCCTGCGTAACGGTAATTACGCTCAGTGGTTTCGATGCCTGGACGGAACTCGCGCTCAATCACCGCTTTCTCTTGCAGCTCGTCGAGGTTCTGCCAGAAGCCAACCGCCAGGCCTGCGAGATAGGCCGCACCCAATGCGGTGACTTCGCGCACTTCCGGGCGCTCAACGCGGGTGCCGAGAATATCGGACTGGAACTGCATCAGGAAATTGTTTGCTACTGCGCCACCATCCACGCGCAGGGCGTGCAGACGGATACCAGAGTCGGCCTGCATCGCTTCCAGCACGTCACGCGTCTGATAAGCAATAGACTCCAGCGTCGCGCGTATAATGTGGTTAGCGTTCACCCCACGAGTCAGACCGAAAATCGCCCCGCGCGCATACGGGTCCCAGTACGGCGCACCCAGCCCGGTAAATGCCGGAACCACATACACACCATTGGTGTTTTGCACTTTGGTGGCGAAATATTCGGAATCGTAGGCGTCGTTAATCAACTTCATTTCATCGCGCAGCCACTGAATGGATGCGCCTGCCATAAACACCGCACCTTCCAACGCATAGTTCACTTCGCCAGTCGGGCCGCAGGCGATGGTGGTCAGCAGGCCGTTTTCTGATTTCACCGCTTTCTCGCCAGTGTTCATCAGCATAAAGCAGCCAGTGCCATAGGTGTTCTTCGCCATCCCTTCTTTCACGCACAACTGACCAAACAGCGCGGCCTGCTGGTCACCGGCGATCCCGGAGATTGGAATACGCGTGCCGCCTTTGCCGCCAATGTTAGTCTGACCGTATACTTCGGAAGAACGACGCACTTCTGGCAGCATCTCGCGCGGAATATCCAGCACTTCCAGCATTTTGTCGTCCCAGTCCAGGGTATGGATGTTGAACAACATGGTACGAGAGGCGTTGGTGTAATCGGTCACATGGACACGGCCCTGAGTCATTTTCCAGATAAGCCACGTATCAACCGTACCAAACAGCAATTCACCACGACGTGCACGCTCGCGAGAGCCTTCCACATGGTCGAGGATCCACTTCACTTTGGTGCCAGAAAAGTACGGGTCAATCACCAGACCGGTATTGCTGCGGATATAATCTTCTAAACCGTCACGTTTTAAATGCTCGCAGATTTCTGCGGTACGACGGCACTGCCAGACAATGGCGTTATAGATAGGCTTGCCGGTTTCTTTTTCCCAGACAATAGTGGTTTCACGCTGGTTCGTAATACCGATAGCTGCAATTTGATCGGAACTGATATCGGCTTTCGCCAGCACTTCTACCAGCGTGGAGCTTTGGGTGGCCCAGATTTCCATTGGGTCGTGTTCTACCCAACCTGGTTTTGGGTAGATTTGCTCAAATTCGCGCTGCGACACGCTAATGATATTGGCATCGTGATCCATTACGACCGCGCGGGAGCTGGTGGTGCCCTGGTCGAGCGCAACGATATATTTTTTTTCAGTCATGTTTAATTGTCCCGTAGTCATATTACAGCGAAGCTTTTTGTTCTGAAGGAGTTGTGGTTTCCTTTTCTTCCACAACACAGATATCGCAAGGCAAATGGCGACCAATCAGTTTGCGGTAGGCAAATGCACCTACAATCGCGCCAACGATAGGGCCGAAAAGCGGCACCAGGAAGTAAGGAATGTCTCTGCCGCCGGTAAAGGCGACATTGCCCCAGCCCGCCAGCCAGGCAAAGACTTTCGGACCGAAGTCACGCGCTGGGTTCATGGCAAAACCTGTCAATGGGCCCATAGATGCGCCAATGACCGCAATCAGTAGACCAATCAGCAAGGGAGCCAAAGGGCCGCGTGGTACACCGTTGCCATCGTCCGTTAACGCCAGGATCAGCCCCATCAGAATAGCGGTAATCACCATCTCAACTGCGAAAGCCTGCACAAAATTGATATGAGGATTAGGGTAAGTAGAGAAAGTGCCAGCCAGATCAACACTTTCAACGCTGCCGCGAACAATGTGATGAGTCTGCTCGAAGTCGAAAAATAAATTGTAGTAAAGCCCGTAAACTAAAGCCGCAGCACAGAAAGCGCCGGCAACTTGTGAAACGATAAAAGGAATAACTTTGCGCTTGTCGAAACAGGCAAACAGCCACAATGCAATGGTAACAGCGGGATTAAGATGCGCGCCGGAAACCCCTGCGGTCAGGTAGATGGCCATTGCCACCCCCAGTCCCCAAATGACACTGATTTCCCACTGACCAAAAGACGCACCAGCGACTTTTAGTGCTGCAACGCAACCCACACCGAAGAAAATCAACAACCCGGTACCGAGGAATTCAGCAATGCACTGGCCTTTCAAGGTTGATGTTTGACTCATAATCGGATCCTGAAGAGTTAATGTTTGTTGTATGCGTGAAAGTCACGGACCTCCACGATGCTTGTAGGCATGCTGTAAACTTATCGTTAACGAGCAAAAACGAGAAATATCGAACTTAAAATGTGTGTGCCTCGTCATAAAATGAGCGTTATCGCGCCATTTATTCCATCTGATTGTACATGATGCATGTTTGTTAGATCATTCGCGCAACAAATTTATTAACATTTTCGATTGATGTGGATTATGTCACCAGGAGAAGGATGAAAAGTGTGGCAAACCGTAATCTGCAAGGCGTGCCGCTGGACAGCGATGGCGCGGCTTCATACAATCGGAGCTAACTAAAGTGCGCTCGTATTTATTAAGGCGTCACCGGTAATCGGGACGAGGATTTTTATCCATCAACGCCTTGCAATTCAGGAGAGGTATGACAATGTCATTAGAAGTGTTTGAGAAACTGGAAGCAAAAGTACAGCAGGCGATTGATACCATCACTCTGTTGCAGATGGAAATCGAAGAGCTGAAAGAAAAAAACAACTCACTGTCGCAGGAAGTTCAAAATGCCCAGCATCAGCGCGAAGAGCTGGAGCGTGAGAACAACCATCTGAAAGAACAGCAGAACGGCTGGCAGGAACGTCTGCAGGCCCTGCTGGGTCGCATGGAAGAGGTCTGATTACGCTTCATCTTCCGCGTAATTTCTTTACTGTGTAGGCCAACAGGTAACGCAGAAAAAAGGCACCTTGCGGTGCCTTTCTTATCATTCAATATCCAGCGGATCTTCTGAAAGAATAATCCCGGTATTGTCGGCATAAAGATGGTCGCCGGAGAAGAAGGTGACACCGCCAAAATTGACGCGGACATCGCTTTCGCCAATGCCTTCGCCAGCGGCACCAACCGGAATTGCCGCCATCGCCTGGATGCCGATATCCAACTCTTCCAGGTCATCTACCTGACGCACCGCGCCGTAAATGACCAGACCTTCCCATTCATTTTGTACTGCCAGACGCGCCAGTTCAGCATCGACCAGTGCGCGACGAACAGAACCACCGCCATCGACGACAAGAACACGACCACGGCCATTCTGTTCGAGCAGATCGTACAGCAACCCGTTGTCCTCGAAACATTTTACCGTGATTATTTGTCCGCCAAACGACGCCCGTCCGCCAAAGTTGGAGAACAGCGGTTCCACGACGTTAACATCTTCTTGATAGATGTCACAAAGCTCGGAAGTATCGTATTTCATAGGCTTAACATTCAGTTGCTGCGAGAATTTTCAGTATATCGCGCTATGTGGGCTGTTGGCAAAATCATCAATTGTTAATTGATATTTGTCAGTTATGCTGCCCACTGGCTTAGGAATATCCCTAAAACAAACAGCAGGTTAGTCAGTAACGCTCCCTTGACAGTACGTTCCAGCATTGGTCGCATCGCCACCGGGTCCATTTCCCGCATCACATAACGGGCTTGCTTCACCAGTAATGGTGCCGCCAGCAGGAACAGCCAGCCCCACAGGCTATGCAGCGAAAAGAGATTAAACAGCGCCAGACACACCAGCGAGCCCATCAGCAGGCAGGCATGATAACGACGCGCGTTCACTTCACCTAAGCGCACCACCAGCGTGTTTTTGCCATTTTCGCGGTCGCTATTGATATCACGCAGGTTATTAATATTCAGTACTGCCGTTGCCAGCAGGCCGCATGCGGTCGCCGGAAGGATCAGTGCCGGAATCAATGTATGAGCCTGTAAATACCAGCTCCCCATGACACTCAACCAGCCAAAGAAAACCAGTACGGAAATATCACCCAGACCGATATAACCATAAGGACGATTGCCCACGGTGTAGGTGATAGCGGCAATGATCGACAACCCGCCAAGAATCAGGAAACCGACAAAATCGGCCAGCGTATGGCATGCCACTGCAACCAGTGCCAGCCCGGAGAGACAGATGAGCACGACGGTAATAATGAGCGCCCGTTTCATCTCTTGCTGGGTAATGACCCCTTTTTGCATGCCGCGTAGCGGCCCAATGCGGTCAGGTTTATCGCTGCCTTTTACCGCATCGCCGTAATCATTGGCGAGGTTAGAAAGGATCTGTAATAGCCCGGCGGTAATTAGTGCCAGCAGGGCGACCAGCGGATCGAAGTGACCTTGCCACCATGCCAGCGCTGTCCCGACGATAATTGCAGCAAAGGCGAGGGGGAGGGTTTTAGGTCGTAAACTTTCCAGCCACGCCTGAGTTCGGCTAATTTGTTGTTCAGTCATAATACGCGCCAATAAAAATGGGGCCTTTCAGCCCCATCAAACAATGATGAAAATGATTGAACGCGATTATAGGATAAAACGGCTCAGATCTTCATCTGCCACCAACGCATCCAGATGTTTGCTCACATAATCTGCGTCAATAGTGATATTTTGACCGCTTAAATCGCTGGCGTCGTAGGAAATCTCTTCCATTAAACGCTCCAGAACAGTGTGTAAACGACGAGCACCGATGTTTTCGGTAGATTCGTTCACCTGCCATGCCGCTTCCGCGATGCGTTTAATACCGGAGTCGGTAAACTCGATATTTACGCCTTCAGTCGCCATCAGTGCTTTGTACTGCACGGTGATAGAGGCATTCGGCTCGGTCAGAATACGCTCGAAGTCGCTGGTGGTCAGCGCCTGCAGTTCAACGCGGATTGGCAGACGACCTTGCAGTTCCGGGATCAGGTCAGACGGTTTCGCAATCTGGAACGCGCCAGAAGCGATAAACAGAATGTGGTCAGTTTTGACCATCCCGTGTTTGGTGGAAACGGTGCAACCTTCTACCAGCGGCAGCAGGTCACGCTGAACGCCTTCACGAGAAACATCCGGACCGGAAGACTCGCCGCGCTTACAGATTTTGTCGATTTCGTCGATAAACACGATCCCGTGCTGCTCAACAGCGTCGATAGCGTCTTGCTTCAGCTCTTCCGGGTTCACCAGTTTCGCCGCTTCTTCTTCAATCAGCAGCTTCATGGCGTCTTTGATTTTCAGCTTACGCGCTTTTTGCTTCTGGCCGCCCAGGTTCTGGAACATGGACTGCAGCTGGCTGGTCATCTCTTCCATGCCCGGAGGAGCCATAATTTCAACGCCCATCGGTGCTGCGGCAAGATCGATCTCGATTTCTTTGTCATCAAGCTGGCCTTCACGCAGTTTTTTGCGGAATGCCTGACGAGCAGCGGACGGTTCCTGCTGCTGTTCGGTCTGTCCCCAGTTGTTTTTAGCAGGTGGGATCAGCACGTCGAGAATACGTTCTTCTGCCAGTTCTTCAGCGCGATAACGGTTTTTCTCGATAGCCTGGACGCGTACCATTTTCACGGCGGCATCGGTCAGATCGCGAATAATAGAATCCACTTCCTTACCGACGTAGCCCACTTCGGTGAATTTGGTCGCTTCAACTTTGATGAACGGCGCATTCGCCAGCTTAGCCAGACGACGGGCGATTTCAGTTTTACCGACACCGGTCGGGCCGATCATCAGGATATTTTTCGGGGTCACTTCATGGCGCAGCTCTTCGTTGAGCTGCATGCGACGCCAGCGGTTACGCAGAGCAATCGCCACAGAACGCTTGGCGTTGTCCTGGCCGATGATGTGCTTATCCAGTTCGCTGACGATTTCGCGTGGGGTCATTTCAGACATGGGAGATCCTTACGCTTTGTAGCTTAATTCTTCGATGGTGTGGAAATGGTTGGTATAGATGCAAATGTCGCCTGCAATATCCAACGCCTTTTCAGCAATTTCACGGGCGCTAAGTTCAGTGTTTTCTAACAGCGCGCGCGCCGCAGCCTGGGCGTAAGGGCCGCCGGAGCCGATAGCAATAAGATCGTTTTCTGGCTGCACCACGTCACCGTTACCGGTGATGATAAGCGATGCAGTTTCATCCGCGACTGCCAGCAGTGCTTCAAGTTTGCGCAGCATGCGATCGGTACGCCAGTCTTTTGCCAGCTCAACGGCGGCTTTGACCAGATGGCCCTGATGCATTTCCAGTTTACGTTCAAACAGTTCGAACAGCGTAAAAGCATCCGCAGTACCGCCCGCAAAGCCCGCGATGACTTTGTCGTTGTACAGACGGCGGACCTTTTTCACGTTGCCTTTCATTACGGTATTGCCCAACGTGGCCTGACCATCACCAGCGATGACCACATGGCCGTTACGGCGTACGCTTACTATAGTTGTCACGAGCTGACCCCTTGGTTACGAATACAGAGTACAAACCCCGTACAAAAGTACGGGGCATAATGCAATTATAGATGGGGGGGATTTTGAGGGTTTCAACCCCCGGCGGCGAGCCGAATGCAGTTTGTATGACCCGCCATCTTCAACCGATTGAGGGTGCTGTCTGCGTTCTCTTTGCCTTTCACCGGGCCAATGACCACACGATTCCAGCCATTGTTGGTGGTGATTTTCGAGTCAAAGCCTTCGAACGCCAGCTGAGCACGTACCGTCTCTGCCTGTTCCGCGCCTCTGAACGAACCGCACTGCACCATCCAGCGGCGTTCGTCTTTTTTCTCCGCCGTCGGTTTTGGCGCGTCAGCGGCACGAGCAACTGGCGCAGCTTGCTGCGGCTTCGACTGCGCAGTCGTGTGCGCAGGAGTTTGCAGCAGATCCTGGTACGGCTGCTGAGAAGAAGCCGGTTTAGACTGGCGCGGTTGCGCCTGTACCGGTGCGGCTTGCGACGTACGCGTCTGCTGCTGCCAGCTTTGTTCAGTCGTACGCGACTGCTGAGCCAGGCGTTGCTGTTCCGCTAATTGCTGCGCCTGACGTTGGCGCTGTAGCGTTTGCTGACGCTGTTCCGGCGTCTGTTCATTCCACGGAACTTCAACCAGCTGCGTTGGCTGCTGGCGCATATCAGCCTGCATTTGTTCAAGAAGCTGACGTTGTTCTGGTGTCAGTTGCTCCGGCGTTTTCACTTCACCACCGGCAGAAGGTTCTGTGGGCGCACGCACTCCCGGCTGGCGACTTTCCAGCTCTTTAATGTAGCGCCAGCGTTCTTCTGGTTTTGGTGGTAGTCCGTTTCCGGTCACTTTCTGGCTTTGCAGCGTCTCGGACTCTTCTTTCTTGTGATGCGTAATGAAGTACAGACCACCGATAAAGGTCACAAGAACGGCGGCGGCAATAGCGACCATAGCGGGAGAAACCGCAGGCAGATTTCGTTGCTTTTTCCGTGAGGTGCTCTTTTTTCGCCGCGAAGGTGCCGGTTGGCTGCGGCGTACATAATCTCGTTGTGCCACTATCGTTTCGCTGTATTTATTCGTTCGTCAGCCCGCCATGTTACTTAAGCGGCGGGCCTTTGACCAGTCACGGCAGTCTTAAAGGTTTACTTTAAGGTAACGCGCGTGTTGATCCCCGGATGATAAGTTCGCAGTCCATTAAACGAGAGCCACTGCCAACGTGTTGCCCCTGCATTTGATCAAGCAATAACAGCATAGCTTCCCGACCGATTTCGTAACGCGGCTGCGCGATGGTTGTCAGCGGCGGATCACAAAATTGCGTCAGGTCGATGTTATCAAAACCGATTATGGAAAGGTCTTCCGGGACTTTCAGCCCCTGGCGTTTTGCCTGAGAAAGTGCGCCGAGCGCCATCACATCGCTATGGCAGAAGACAGCAGTAGGCGGTTGTGGAAGATCAAGCAGCTGCTGCATCGCTTTGCTTCCGGCTTCGAAGGTGAAGTCGCCACGGGCGATGTATTGCGGATCAACCATAATGCCGCAGCGACGCAGCGCCTGAACATAGCCTTGCAGGCGGTAGTGACACAGCGGCATCTCTTCGGGACCGGCTATACAGCCAATCCGTTTATGCCCTTGCTCATATAAATAATTTACTGCATCAAATGCGGCGGTCAGATTGTCGATATGAACTGTAGGCAGCTCCAGCTCCGGTGCAAATTCGTTCGCCATCACCATCGGCGGCAGATTACGCTGTTCCTCAATGCTGGCATCAAACGGCAGCCTTGAACCCAGCAACAACATGCCATCAATTTGCTTGGTGATGATCAAATCGATAAAGGTTTTTTCCTGCTGATTTTGATGCGCACAGTCGCCAATCAGCACCAGATATCCGTGATTTGCCGCCGTAACTTCGATACCGCGAATAATTTCGCTAAAGAAGGGATCGCAGATATCCGGGACAATCACCAGAATGGTGCGGGATTCATTACGCTTGACGTTGCGCCCCATAGGCTGCGGTAAATAACCCACTTCCCGGGCCGCTTTTTCAACCCGATTACGGGTGGCCTGGGAGACTTTATCGGGATTCATTAATGCTCGGGAGACAGTCGCTGTAGAGACTTTTGCCTTGAGGGCAACGTCTTTCATGGTCGCGGCAGTTTCCTGCTTCTTCGCTTTCACACTCACTCCTCGCCTGGCACGTCAGGCGTACTACATCCATGTTTACTTCACATCGGCAACATTTTTAGCAGATAGCGCGTGAAAACGGTTACAGAATTTTCATGAAAAGTGTGATGAATATTGAATTTTTCGATCCGCCTCGCAACGTTTGCGCATTAGCCTTCGATGGGATCGACATCCAACACCCATTTCACCTTGCGGGAATCCGGTATTGTATTAATAAGCGCCAGCGTACCACTAATGATGTGTTGCAAGCGCACGCGGGAAGGGTGCTGCAACAAGATCTGCCAGCGCCAGCGGCCACCACGCTTAGGTGCCAGAGCCGGAACCGGGCCGAGAACCCACAGTTTGTCGTCTGCCAGCGGGCTGGAGAGGATCAGATTACGCAGTTGTTGCAGGAACAGCGGCGCGTGCTGATTGTTATGATCTTCCGCACGCACAATCACATGGCTGGTCCACGGCGGCAGCTGCATCATGCGTCGCTCAGCCAGCGCCTGTTCGGCAAAGGCGTCGTAGCCTTTATAGAGCAACGTTTGCAACAGAGGATGTTCCGGATGGTGCGTTTGCAGCACCACTTCGCCCTGTTTACCCGCACGCCCGGCACGACCGGCGACCTGGGTGTAAAGCTGGGCGAAACGTTCTGCCGAGCGAAAATCGGCAGAAAACAGCGCGCCGTCCACATCCAGTAACGCCACCAGCGTCACATCCGGAAAGTGGTGACCTTTCGCCAGCATTTGCGTGCCAATCAAGATCCTCGCGCCGCCGCGATGCACTTCCGCCAGTTGCTGTTCCAGCGCCCCTTTGCGGCTGGTGGTATCGCGGTCGATACGAGAAATGGGCACACCAGGGAACAGCGGCGCGAGCGTTTGCTCAAGCTGTTCGGTGCCCAGCCCTACGGGTACCAGGTGCGTGGAACCGCAGGAAGGGCACTGGCGCGGCACCGGACGCTGACTGTCACAGTGGTGGCAGCGCAGATGTTGCTGCGCCTGATGCAGCGTGTAGTAGTGATCGCAACGTGGACATTCGGCAATCCAGCCGCAGTCGTGGCACAGCAAGGCAGGCGCAAAGCCACGGCGGTTAAGAAAGAGGATAACCTGGTTGTCGGCCTGTAAATGCTGGCGCATACGGGTGATTAACGCCGGAGCCAGCCCCGCCTGCACCTTCTGACCTTTTAAATCCAGCACGTGTTGAATTGCCGGACGCGCATTCCCCGCCCGACGCGTCAGGCGCAGCAGGCGGTATTTTTTCTGCTGGACGTTGCATAACGTTTCCAGTGCGGGTGTTGCAGAGCCAAGAATAATCGGGATTTGCTCGCTGTGCGCACGATAAACCGCCAGGTCGCGGGCATGATAGCGCCAGCCTTCCTGCTGCTTGTAGGAGCTGTCGTGCTCTTCATCAATGACAATCACCCCGAGATTTTTAAACGGCGTAAACAGCGCGGAGCGGGTGCCGATGACAATCGCCGCCTCGCCATTTTTCGCTTTCAACCACGCCGAAAGACGCTCGCTGTCGTTCAGGCCGGAATGCAGAACTTCCACGGGGGCATTAAAACGTTCACGAAAACGGGCGATAGTTTGCGGTGTCAGGCCGATTTCCGGCACCATCACCAGCGCCTGTTTGCCCTGAGCGAGCACGTTTTCCAGTACACTGAGATAAACCTCCGTTTTACCGGAACCGGTAACGCCCGCCAGCAGCCAGGCAGAAAAAGTATCTGCCGCGCTATGAATTGCGCCAACGGCGGTGGCCTGTTCGGTATTCAATCGCAACCGCTCACCAGAAACGGCATAGTTCGTTCGCCAGTCGCTAAACTCTGGTGTTTCACTTGCTAAATCACACAGACCTTTTTTGCGTAGCGCCTGCAACGCGGCATCATTAAATTCGAGCGTGGCGACCTGGTCGCGCCAGATTTTGCCTTGCCGTAACGCCGCCAGCGCCTGTTGTTGCTTGGGGGAGCGTTTCAGGCTGTTCAGATCCACCGCCTGGCCTTGTTCAGTGGCAAACCAGTACCACATCGGCGCGTTCGCCGCAGGCCGCCCCTGGCGCAGTAAAATCGGCAAGGCATGAAACAGCACATCGCCAATCGGATGATGATAGTAATCTGCCGCCCAGAGCAGTAACCGCCAGACGGAGTGAGTAAATACCGGCTCAACGTCCAGCACTTCCACTACCGCTTTCAGCTCGTTAAGCGGCAGCTCACTGACATCGCTAACTGACACCACAACCCCGATGCGCTCCTGCTGTTTGCCAAACGGCACGCGCACGCGACACCCGGCTTTAACCGTCATGCCTTCTGGCAGCAGATAGTCAAAGGTACGAGGAAGCGGAACGGGCAAGGCAACGTGGGCAACGGGCATAGCATCATCCTGACTTGAAATTCGGTGGGTTAGTATACACATTGCCGTAGAAGAGTGCGGATCAGTTTGCATACGCTGGTTAATTTCTGTATGATTTCGCGCCTTCGTACGAAATGATCGTATTGAAGCTATACTTTTAACATCGCGTGGTGTCTGGCGTTAGGGCTGGAAGAGCGACGCGGCCTTAAACCGAGGTTTTCCCATGAAAAAAGATATTCACCCGAAATACGAAGAAATTACTGCTAGCTGCTCTTGCGGTAACGTAATGAAAATCCGCTCCACCGTTGGTCATGACCTGAACCTCGACGTGTGCAGCAAGTGCCACCCGTTCTTCACTGGCAAACAGCGTGATGTTGCTACCGGTGGCCGTGTTGACCGCTTCAACAAGCGTTTCAACATCCCGGGCAGCAAATAAGACCGGATTTACGAAAAAAGCGCCGCACGGCGCTTTTTTTGTGCCTGAATTTTGGTCGTATTACCACGAAAACAGCGGCCATTCTTTGGCAACCGTGGTGAGTTGTGGCGCATCGAAAACGGCTTGTGGCGAGACCACCGTTTCCTCAAGCGGAATATTCTTGCCGTAACGTTCTTTGAGCTTTGCCTGAACTTGTGGGCTGCTCAGGTCGAACTCTTTCAACTTCTGCTGCTCGCCCACGCGCATTCCCAGCGCGTTCTGGTAAACCTTCCACACCACTTCCGAACAGTACTGGCGATCGTCGCTCCATGAGAAGCTGAAATCATACGGTTTACCGAGATAACGTTTTGCCGTTTGCGCCAGTTTTTGCTGTTGTTCAACACTCAGTCCGCCTTCAACGCGGCGAACAACGTATTGCCCTTTTCACCATGGGCGATCCACTGCTTGAGCGGGGTGTATTTCACCGGGCCGACTGCTTCAAAAACGTAGGGCTTTTTGTTGCGTATCACCAGCATACCGGTGTGGCTATAATCGGAATGGGTCGCCAGTTGGATCGCTTTACTTTGCGATGAGCGAGAGATCTGAAAGATGATGTCGCCGGTTTGTGGCTGCCAGGCAAAGGCAGGTACAGAAACCAGCAGGCTGAGGATCAGCAGCCTGTTTTTCATAGTTAAACGTCCATGTATAAAAAGCGGTGGGTCGCAGACAACGTGCTCGTTGTTTATGCCGGATGCGGCGTGAACGCCTTATCCGGCCTACAAGTTCGTGCAAATTCAATAAATTGCAATATGACGTAAGCCTGATAAGCGTAGCGCATCAGGCGATTCCACTCCGCGCCGCTCTTTTTTGCTTTAGTATTCCCACGTCTCCGGGTTAATCCCCATCTCACGCATGATCTCTTTTGCCGCTTCCGGGATTTCGTCGCTGCGCTCTTTACGCAGATCGGCATCATCCGGCAAAGGTTGCCCGGTAAAGGCATGCAGAAACGCTTCGCACAGCAGCTCGCTGTTGGTAGCGTGACGCAGGTTGTTCACCTGACGACGCGTGCGTTCATCGGTGAGGATTTTTAACACCTTAAGAGGAATGGAAACCGTAATCTTTTTGACTTGTTCACTCTTCTTGCCGTGCTCAGCGTATGGGCTGATATATTCGCCGCTCCATTCAGCCATGAGATACTTAATCCTCTTCGTCAATAAATTGAGACCAGACCACACAGTTGATGTGGGTACTGACCGTAAACCCGCATAGTTTACCGTACAGGCGTTACCGTGACATCGTGTAATGCACCTGTCGGCGTGATAATGCATATAATTTTAACGGCTATTTGGGATTTGCTCAATCTATACGCAAAGAAGTTTAGATGTCCAGATGTATTGACGTCCATTAACACAATGTTTACTCTGGTGCCTGACATTTCACCGACAAAGCCCAGGGAACTTCATCACATGACGCGTAAACAGGCCACCATCGCAGTGCGTAGCGGGTTAAATGACGACGAACAGTATGGTTGCGTTGTCCCACCGATCCATCTTTCCAGCACCTATAACTTTACCGGATTTAATGAACCGCGCGCGCATGATTACTCGCGTCGCGGCAACCCAACGCGCGATGTGGTTCAGCGTGCGCTGGCAGAACTGGAAGGTGGTGCTGGTGCAGTACTTACTAATACCGGCATGTCCGCGATTCACCTGGTAACGACCGTCTTTTTGAAACCTGGCGATCTGCTGGTTGCGCCGCACGACTGCTACGGCGGTAGCTATCGCCTGTTCGACAGTCTGGCGAAACGCGGTTGCTATCGCGTGTTGTTTGTTGATCAAGGCGATGAACAGGCATTACGGGCAGCGCTGGCAGAAAAACCCAAACTGGTACTGGTAGAAAGCCCAAGTAATCCATTGTTACGCGTCGTGGATATTGCGAAAATCTGCCATCTGGCAAGGGAAGTCGGGGCGGTGAGCGTGGTGGATAACACCTTCTTAAGCCCGGCATTACAAAATCCGCTGGCATTGGGTGCCGATCTGGTGTTGCATTCATGTACGAAATATCTGAACGGTCACTCTGACGTGGTGGCTGGCGTGGTGATTGCTAAAGACCCGGACGTTGTCACTGAACTTGCCTGGTGGGCAAACAATATTGGCGTGACGGGCGGCGCGTTTGACAGCTATCTGCTGCTACGCGGGTTGCGAACGCTGGTGCCGCGTATGGAGCTGGCGCAGCGCAACGCGCAGGCGATTGTGAAATACCTGCAAACCCAGCCGTTGGTGAAAAAACTGTATCACCCGTCGTTGCCGGAAAATCAGGGGCATGAAATTGCCGCGCGCCAGCAAAAAGGCTTTGGCGCAATGTTGAGTTTTGAACTGGATGGCGATGAGCAGACGCTGCGTCGTTTCCTGGGCGGGCTGTCGTTGTTTACGCTGGCGGAATCATTAGGGGGAGTGGAAAGTTTAATCTCTCACGCCGCAACCATGACACATGCAGGCATGGCACCAGAAGCGCGTGCTGCCGCCGGGATCTCCGAGACGCTGCTGCGTATCTCCACCGGTATTGAAGATGGCGAAGATTTAATTGCCGACCTGGAAAATGGCTTCCGGGCGGCAAACAAGGGGTAAAAATGAGTGTGATTGCGCAGGCAGGGGCGAAAGGTCGTCAGCTGCATAAATTTGGTGGCAGTAGTCTGGCTGATGTGAAGTGTTATTTGCGTGTCGCGGGCATTATGGCGGAGTACTCTCAGCCTGACGATATGATGGTGGTTTCCGCCGCCGGTAGCACCACTAACCAGTTGATTAACTGGTTGAAACTAAGCCAGACCGATCGTCTCTCTGCGCATCAGGTTCAACAAACGCTGCGTCGCTATCAGTGCGATCTGATTAGCGGTCTGCTACCCGCTGAAGAAGCCGATAGCCTCATTAGCGCTTTTGTCAGCGACCTTGAGCGCCTGGCGGCGCTGCTCGACAGCGGTATTAACGACGCAGTGTATGCGGAAGTGGTGGGCCACGGGGAAGTATGGTCGGCACGTCTGATGTCTGCGGTACTTAATCAACAAGGGCTGCCAGCGGCCTGGCTTGATGCCCGCGAGTTTTTACGCGCTGAACGCGCCGCACAACCGCAGGTTGATGAAGGGCTTTCTTACCCGTTGCTGCAACAGCTGCTGGTGCAACATCCGGGCAAACGTCTGGTGGTGACCGGATTTATCAGCCGCAACAACGCCGGTGAAACGGTGCTGCTGGGGCGTAACGGTTCCGACTATTCCGCGACACAAATCGGTGCGCTGGCGGGTGTTTCTCGCGTAACCATCTGGAGCGACGTCGCCGGGGTATACAGTGCCGACCCGCGTAAAGTGAAAGATGCCTGCCTGCTGCCGTTGCTGCGTCTGGATGAGGCCAGCGAACTGGCGCGCCTGGCGGCTCCCGTTCTTCACGCCCGTACTTTACAGCCAGTTTCTGGCAGCGAAATCGACCTGCAACTGCGCTGTAGCTACACGCCGGATCAAGGTTCCACGCGCATTGAACGCGTGCTGGCCTCCGGTACTGGTGCGCGTATTGTCACCAGCCACGATGATGTCTGCTTGATTGAGTTTCAGGTGCCCGCCAGTCAGGATTTCAAACTGGCGCATAAAGAGATCGACCAGATCCTGAAACGTGCTCAGGTGCGCCCACTGGCGGTTGGCGTGCATAACGATCGCCAGTTGCTGCAATTTTGCTACACCTCAGAAGTCGCTGACAGTGCGCTGAAAATCCTCGACGAAGCGGGATTACCTGGCGAACTGCGCCTGCGTCAGGGGCTGGCGCTGGTGGCGATGGTCGGTGCAGGCGTCACCCGTAACCCGCTGCATTGCCACCGCTTCTGGCAGCAACTGAAAGGCCAGCCGGTCGAGTTTACCTGGCAGTCCGATGACGGCATCAGCCTGGTGGCAGTACTGCGCACCGGCCCGACCGAAAGCCTGATCCAGGGACTGCATCAGTCCGTCTTCCGCGCAGAAAAACGCATCGGCCTGGTGCTGTTCGGCAAGGGCAATATCGGCTCCCGCTGGCTGGAACTGTTCGCCCGTGAGCAGAGTACGCTTTCGGCGCGTACCGGCTTTGAATTTGTGCTTGCAGGCGTGGTGGACAGCCGCCGCAGTCTGTTGAGCTATGACGGGCTGGACGCCAGCCGCGCGTTAGCCTTCTTCAACGATGAAGCGGTTGAGCAGGATGAAGAGTCGTTGTTCCTGTGGATGCGCGCCCATCCGTATGATGATTTAGTGGTGCTGGACGTTACCGCCAGCCAGCAGCTGGCTGACCAGTATCTTGATTTCGCCAGCCACGGTTTCCACGTCATCAGTGCCAACAAACTGGCGGGAGCAAGCGACAGCAATAAATATCGCAAGATCCACGACGCCTTCGAAAAAACCGGGCGTCACTGGCTGTACAACGCCACCGTTGGTGCGGGCTTGCCGATCAACCATACCGTGCGCGATCTGATCGACAGCGGCGATACCATTTTGTCGATCAGTGGGATCTTCTCCGGCACGCTCTCCTGGCTGTTCCTGCAATTTGACGGTAGCGTGCCGTTTACCGAGCTGGTGGATCAGGCGTGGCAGCAGGGCTTAACCGAGCCTGATCCGCGTGACGACCTCTCCGGCAAAGACGTAATGCGCAAGCTGGTGATTCTGGCGCGTGAAGCGGGTTACAACATTGAACCGGACCAGGTACGTGTGGAATCGCTGGTGCCTGCTCATTGCGAAGGCGGCAGCATCGACCATTTCTTTGAAAATGGCGATGAACTTAACGAGCAGATGGTGCAACGGCTGGAAGCGGCCCGCGAAATGGGGCTGGTGCTGCGCTACGTGGCGCGTTTCGATGCCAATGGCAAAGCGCGTGTGGGCGTGGAGGCGGTGCGTGAAGACCATCCGCTGGCATCACTGCTGCCGTGCGATAACGTCTTTGCCATCGAAAGCCGCTGGTATCGCGACAACCCGCTGGTGATCCGTGGGCCTGGCGCGGGGCGCGACGTCACCGCCGGGGCGATTCAGTCGGATATCAACCGCCTGGCACAGTTGTTGTAATTTCAGAAATTTAATAATGCCCGGTACTCATGTTTTCGGGTTTATGGTTTCTAATGAAATATATTGAATTATCATAGGATTAGGCCGGATGAAGCGTTTACGACGAATCCGGCAAGAAGCAATAAGTACATGGTTAGTTTATATTTGCAGTCCGGTTTGCTTTGCATACCGGATTTTCTTTTTCTTACCATCCTGAAGTTTTTTCATCTTCCCTGATTTTTCCTCACCATCAATGGTCATTTTTCGGTTGACGCCCTTCGGCTTTTCCTTCATCTTTACATCTGGACGTCTAAACGGATAGATGTGCACAACACAACATATAACTACAAGCGATTGATGAGGTAAGGTATGAGCTTTTTTCACGCCAGCCAGCGGGATGCCCTGAATCAGAGCCTGGCAGAAGTCCAGGGGCAGATTAACGTTTCGTTCGAGTTTTTCCCGCCGCGTACCAGTGAAATGGAGCAGACCCTGTGGAACTCCATCGATCGCCTTAGCAGCCTGAAACCGAAGTTTGTATCGGTGACCTATGGCGCGAACTCCGGCGAGCGCGACCGTACGCACAGCATTATTAAAGGCATTAAAGATCGCACTGGTCTGGAAGCGGCACCGCATCTTACTTGCATTGATGCGACGCCCGACGAGCTGCGCACCATTGCACGCGACTACTGGAATAACGGTATTCGTCATATCGTGGCGCTGCGTGGCGATCTGCCGCCGGGAAGTGGTAAGCCAGAAATGTATGCTTCTGACCTGGTGACGCTGTTAAAAGAAGTGGCAGATTTCGATATCTCCGTGGCGGCGTATCCGGAAGTTCACCCGGAAGCAAAAAGCGCTCAGGCGGATTTGCTTAATCTGAAACGCAAAGTGGATGCCGGAGCCAACCGCGCGATTACTCAGTTCTTCTTCGATGTCGAAAGCTACCTGCGTTTTCGTGACCGCTGTGTATCGGCGGGCATTGATGTGGAAATTATTCCGGGAATTTTGCCGGTATCTAACTTTAAACAGGCGAAGAAATTTGCCGATATGACCAACGTGCGTATTCCGGCGTGGATGGCGCAAATGTTCGACGGTCTGGATGATGATGCCGAAACCCGCAAACTGGTTGGCGCGAATATTGCCATGGATATGGTGAAGATTTTAAGCCGTGAAGGAGTGAAAGATTTCCACTTCTATACGCTTAACCGTGCTGAAATGAGTTACGCGATTTGCCATACGCTGGGGGTTCGACCTGGTTTATAAATAGTGTGGCTTTTGTGAAAATCACACAGTGATCACAAATTTTAAACAGAGCACAAATGCTGCCTCGAAATGAGGGCGGGAAAATAAGGTTATCAGCCTTGTTTTCTCCCTCATTACTTGAAGGATATGAAGCTAAAACCCTTTTTTATAAAGCATTTGTCCGAATTCGGACATAATCAAAAAAGCTTAATTAAGATCAATTTGATCTACATCTCTTTAACCAACAATATGTAAGATCTCAACTATCGCATCCGTGGATTAATTCAATTATAACTTCTCTCTAACGCTGTGTATCGTAACGGTAACACTGTAGAGGGGAGCACATTGATGAGCACGTCAGACGATATCCATAACACCACAGCCACTGGCAAATGCCCGTTCCATCAGGGCGGTCACGACCAGAGTGCGGGGGCGGGCACAACCACTCGCGACTGGTGGCCAAATCAACTTCGTGTTGACCTGTTAAACCAACATTCTAATCGTTCTAACCCACTGGGTGAGGACTTTGACTACCGCAAAGAATTCAGCAAATTAGATTACTACGGCCTGAAAAAAGATCTGAAAGCCCTGCTGACAGAATCTCAGCCGTGGTGGCCTGCCGACTGGGGCAGCTACGCCGGTCTGTTTATTCGTATGGCCTGGCACGGCGCGGGGACTTACCGTTCAATCGATGGACGCGGTGGCGCGGGTCGTGGTCAGCAACGTTTTGCACCGCTGAACTCCTGGCCGGATAACGTAAGCCTCGATAAAGCGCGTCGCCTGTTGTGGCCAATCAAACAGAAATATGGTCAGAAAATCTCCTGGGCCGACCTGTTTATCCTCGCGGGTAACGTGGCGCTGGAAAACTCCGGCTTCCGTACCTTCGGTTTTGGTGCCGGTCGTGAAGACGTCTGGGAACCGGATCTGGATGTTAACTGGGGTGATGAAAAAGCCTGGCTGACCCACCGTCATCCGGAAGCGCTGGCGAAAGCACCGCTGGGTGCAACCGAGATGGGCCTGATTTACGTTAACCCGGAAGGCCCGGATCACAGCGGCGAACCGCTTTCTGCGGCAGCAGCTATCCGTGCGACCTTCGGCAACATGGGCATGAACGACGAAGAAACCGTGGCGCTGATTGCGGGTGGTCATACGCTGGGTAAAACCCACGGTGCCGGTCCGACATCAAATGTAGGTCCTGATCCAGAAGCTGCACCGATTGAAGAACAAGGTTTAGGTTGGGCGAGCACTTACGGCAGCGGCGTTGGCGCAGATGCCATTACCTCTGGTCTGGAAGTAGTCTGGACCCAGACGCCGACCCAGTGGAGCAACTATTTCTTCGAGAACCTGTTCAAGTATGAGTGGGTACAGACCCGCAGCCCGGCTGGCGCAATCCAGTTCGAAGCGGTAGACGCACCGGAAATTATCCCGGATCCGTTTGATCCGTCGAAGAAACGTAAACCGACGATGCTGGTGACCGACCTGACGCTGCGTTTTGATCCTGAGTTCGAGAAGATCTCTCGTCGTTTCCTCAACGATCCGCAGGCGTTCAACGAAGCCTTTGCCCGTGCCTGGTTCAAACTGACGCACAGGGATATGGGGCCGAAATCTCGTTACATCGGACCGGAAGTACCGAAAGAAGATCTGATCTGGCAAGATCCGCTGCCGCAGCCGATCTACAACCCGACCGAGCAGGACATTATCGATCTGAAATTCGCGATTGCGGATTCTGGTCTGTCTGTTAGTGAGCTGGTATCGGTGGCCTGGGCATCTGCTTCTACCTTCCGTGGTGGCGACAAACGCGGTGGTACCAACGGTGCGCGTCTGGCATTAATGCCGCAGCGCGACTGGGATGTGAACGCCGCAGCCGTTCGTGCTCTGCCTGTTCTGGAGAAAATCCAGAAAGAGTCTGGTAAAGCCTCGCTGGCGGATATCATCGTGCTGGCTGGTGTGGTTGGTGTTGAGAAAGCCGCAAGCGCCGCAGGTTTGAGCATTCATGTACCGTTTGCGCCGGGTCGCGTTGATGCGCGTCAGGATCAGACTGACATTGAGATGTTTGAGCTGCTGGAGCCAATTGCTGACGGTTTCCGTAACTATCGCGCTCGTCTGGACGTTTCCACCACCGAGTCACTGCTGATCGACAAAGCACAGCAACTGACGCTGACCGCGCCGGAAATGACTGCGCTGGTGGGCGGGATGCGTGTACTGGGTGCCAACTTCGATGGCAGCAAAAACGGCGTCTTCACTGACCGCGTTGGCGTATTGAGCAATGACTTCTTCGTGAACTTGCTGGATATGCGTTACGAGTGGAAAGCGACCGACGAATCGAAAGAGCTGTTTGAAGGCCGTGACCGCGAAACCGGCGAAGTGAAATACACTGCCAGCCGTGCGGATCTGGTATTTGGTTCTAACTCTGTCCTGCGTGCGGTGGCTGAAGTTTACGCCAGCAGCGATGCTCACGAGAAGTTTGTTAAAGACTTCGTGGCGGCATGGGTGAAAGTGATGAACCTCGACCGTTTCGACCTGCTGTAATCTGACCTTCTTCAGCGACTGCCTTTCAGGCAGTCGCTGAAGTTTCTTTACCGGCGTATAGTGTCCACAGGAAAACTACACACTGGATCTCTCATGTCTGCCGCAGGAAAGAGCAACCCACTGGCAATCAGTGGCCTGGTTGTGCTCACACTTATCTGGAGTTATAGCTGGATTTTCATGAAGCAAGTCACCAGCTACATCGGTGCCTTCGACTTTACCGCCTTACGCTGCATTTTCGGCGCTCTCGTTTTATTCATCGTCCTTTTATTACGTGGTCGCGGAATGCGCCCGACACCGTTTAAATACACCTTAGCCATTGCCCTGTTACAAACCTGCGGGATGGTTGGCCTGGCGCAGTGGGCGCTGGTCAGCGGCGGAGCGGGAAAGGTGGCGATCCTGAGCTATACCATGCCGTTCTGGGTGGTGATTTTCGCCGCGTTGTTTCTCGGTGAACGCCTGCGACGTGGACAATATTTCGCGATTCTGATTGCCGCTTTCGGCTTATTTTTGGTGTTGCAGCCGTGGCAACTCGATTTCTCTTCGATGAAAAGTGCCATGCTGGCAATCCTCTCCGGTGTTAGTTGGGGGGCGAGCGCGATTGTTGCTAAACGTCTGTATGCCCGTCATCCGCGCGTGGATTTATTGTCGTTAACATCCTGGCAGATGCTCTATGCGGCGCTGGTGATGAGTGTGGTCGCTTTACTGGTGCCGCAACGTGAAATTGACTGGCAGCCCACCGTGTTCTGGGCGCTGGCCTACAGTGCGATTCTGGCGACGGCGCTGGCGTGGAGCTTATGGCTGTTTGTGCTGAAAAACTTGCCTGCCAGTATTGCCAGCTTAAGCACACTGGCCGTTCCCGTTTGTGGCGTACTCTTTTCCTGGTGGCTGCTCGGTGAGAATCCGGGGGCCGTTGAAGGTAGCGGTATTGTGCTGATTGTGCTGGCACTGGCGCTGGTGAGCCGTAAGAAAAAAGAAGCCGTCAGTGTAAAAAGGATCTGAATTTTTTCTTCATGTGGGGCGGTCTCTTATTTAACAAAATACCGATAATGCCCCACCATCCGCCAGCTAAACAGCACGTCTTCTTCCTGCGCGCCTGCGCCAATGTTATGTATCACCAGCGGCGTACCGTCGCGGGCGAAGCCATCTGACACCACCCCAATATGTGCCAGTCCGTTATCCAGTCGCCAGGAGACAATATCGCCCGCTTGATAGTCACTAGGGTTCTTGCTGGTGGGGCGTGTTTTATCGTGGCGGGTAAACCAGGTTTCCAGATTAGGCACCCGACGGTGATCGATGTTGCTGTCCGGGCGCTTTAACTTCCATTTTTGCGGGTACTCGGCAAAATTCTTCGCCATATCTTCGTGCACCAGTTTCTGCAAATCGACCTTCTGGCTGCGCAATGCGCGGATCACCACATCGGAACATACCCCGCGCTCTTGTGGGACATCACCGCCAGGATAAGTAAGCTGCACATACGCCGGATCGTAAAATAGCGTGTTGCCAATTTGCTGTCTGGCACCGTCTGCGATGGCAAGGTTGGTGTTGGCCTGGATTTGTACCACGGTTGGTGGAACGGCGGGAGATTTTAAGGAGTGGCTGGTAAATGCCGTTAGCAGGCTGAGCAGCGCCAGTGAAGCTTTCATCTGGTTCGTCCGTGAAAATAAGAGTCACAGATTCGACCTTCCGGGCTAACGATTGTTCTGTGGAGAAAATGTCCAGAAGCGGATAAAAAAACACCCGAACAACGTGGGAGTTTCAGATTACTGGCACAGAGTGCCGGATGCGGAGTGAACGCCTTATCCG
>ULMH01021051.1_pt1 | contig 53904 bp, 50 predicted proteins | sample 1951611 | NCBI WGS metagenome assembly ULMH01 (sample SAMEA4835546, study PRJEB28245) | human gut metagenome | biome: gut microbiome; material: fecal sample | place: Denmark | collected 2008 | reverse complement strand
TAGGATCCTGTATAATTTGAGAGATATACAACACTTTAGGAACTATTATTACTAAGGTTTTTGTTTTAGGATCCTGTATAATTTGAGAAATATACAACTATATTTGCAATTGACATTGCTATTTAATTATGGTATATTACTTGCATAAAGAAGTGTTGAGGTTCCCAGATTGGATGGGAAGTTTAGTACTTCTTTTTTATTATAACAGGATAAATAAGTAATTTATTATATTTTCATTAAATTTTTATAAAGTTTATATGTTAACTCTTGCAAAAGTGTTAATTTAATGTTATCATATAAAAGTAATAATTTTTATGGCGATATTGGTGAAGTGGTTAACACGCTTGTCTGTGGAACAAGTATGCATGAGTTCGATCCTCATATATCGCCCCAAATGGTAATTTAACTTTGTATTTGATACAAAGTTTTTTTATGATTTAAATTACAATGGCAATTAATCTGTAAATATCGAACAAATGTACTTTTGTTGCTTGATTTAATAAAATAAATATGATATATTTAATATGTAGTTAAAAAGTATACTTGATAAGGAGGTATTTATGAATTTTTTGAATAAAGATGATAATAATATAATTATTTGTAAGCCAAGTGTTAAAGACTATTTATTGAAAAAATCAGAACAAGAAAATGAATTTTTTAACATAAAGTTTATGGATTTTAATGAAATAAAAGAGCATTTATATTTTAGTTATGATTACAACGCGATTAAATATTTAACTAACAAATATAATTATAAATATGATATAGCTAAGATGTATATTGATAATATTTATTATGTTAGTGATAAAGCTTATAAAAGTAAAAAATTAAATAAGTTAGTGTCGTTAAAATGTGAACTAGATGAAAATAAATTATTAATTTATGATGGTGTTTTTAAAACATATATAAAAGATAAAAAAATATACATTTATGGTTATGATTATCTTAATGATTTAGAAGAAAAAATAGTAAGTGAATTAAAGTTATTAACAAGTGTAGTTAATATTAGTAAAGAATATAAAGATTTTACACCTGATGTATATGAATTTAGTAAAATACAAGATGAAGTAGAATTAGTGGCGTTTAAGATAAGTGAATTATTAGAAAATGGTGTAAATATAAATAATATAAAATTATGTAATGTAAGTAGTGATTATAATATTTATATAGAAAGAATATTTAATCTTTATAAAATACCAGTTGTTTTAAATAATAAGACTAATCTTTATGCCACTAGAATAGGTAAATTTTTCTTAGAAAATTTAAATAAAGATATAAATGTTACAATTTCTTTACTTGATAGTTTTAAAGAAAAAGATATTGTAGATAAAATAATTAATATATGTAATAAATATATTATGGAAGATGATTATACTTTAATTAAAGATTTACTTGAATATGATTTAAAACATACATATATTGATAATAATTTATATAAGAATTATGTTGAATTAATAAATATAGATGACATTATTAGTGATTTGGATTATGTGTTTTTAATGAATTTTAACGAGGGTGAAATACCTAAAACAAAAAAAGATGAAGATTATATAACAGATAATATAAAAACAGAAGTTAATTTAAGAAAAACTGTAGAAATTAATACCCTTGAAAAAATATATACTTTAGAGAATATTAAATCAATTAAGAATTTAATAATAACATATAAGCTTAACTTTCAAAATAAGGTGTGTTTTAAATCTAATTTACTTGAAGAGTTAAATTATAATTTAAAAGAGTTTAGTAATGAAAATACAACTTATTCTTTGTTATCTAGTAAGATAAAATTAAATGAAAAAATAGATGATTTAATTAAATATAATAAAAAATCAAATGAACTTGATTTACTTTATAATAGTTTTAATGATAATATGTATAATAGCTATGATAACAAATTTACAGGAATAGATAAAAATGACTTTTATTCTTATATCAATAATAAAAAGACTTTATCATATTCTTCATTATCTAACTATAATGAATGTTCTTTTAGATTTTTAATGGCTAATGTTTTAAATTTAAATCCATATGAAGAAACATTTTTAACTATTGTGGGAAATATGTATCATCATATCTTAGAAATAGGATTATTAAATGAAATTGATGTTGATAAAGAAATTGAACTTTTTTTATCAGGAAAAGAATTTACCAATAAAGAAAAGTTTTTCTTAAAAAAATTAACAGAAGATTTAAAATTCACTTTAGAAGAAATAAGAAAGCAAGCAAAAAATATATCATTAGATAATTATTTATTTGAAAAGGAAATTAAAATAGAAAAAGGAAATAATTTAAGTATAACTTTTAAAGGATTTGTTGATAAGATTATTTATAAAGAAGAACAAGGTAAAAAAATAGCAGTTTTAATTGATTATAAAACAGGAAATACTGATATAGATTTAGGATATATAAAATATGGAATTAAACTTCAATTACCGGTTTATTTATATTTAGTAAATGAAGAGTTAAAAGATGTTTCTTTTGCAGGATTTTATTTACAAAAATTAATAAATAAAGATAACAAAGATTTAAAACTTGAAGGTTATTCAAATAGCAATGTTCATATTTTAAGTATGTTTGATAAATCATATGAAAATAGTAATTTAGTAAAAGGGTTGAAAGTTAAACAAGATGGAAGTTTTTATAAATCATCAAAAGTATTAAATGATAATGAAATAAATAAAATAATAGAACTTACAAATGAAAGTATCAATAATTCAATTAAGAATATTGAAGATGCTAAATTTAGCATAAATCCTAAAAAAAGTGATGATTTTAATTCATGTGTTTATTGTCCTTTTAATGATTTATGTTTTAAAACAAATAATGATTATATAGAAATAGAAAAAGATTTATCTTTTTTAGAGGGAGAAAGTTATGAGTAAGTGGACAAATGAGCAACTTTTAGCAATTAATAGTGAAGGTAAAAATATAATAGTGTCTGCTGGAGCAGGAAGTGGTAAAACAGCGGTATTGTCAGAAAGAGTTTTAAGAAAAATTAATGATAACGTACCTATTAACAAACTTTTAATATTAACTTTTACAAATGAAGCAGCAAAAGAAATGAAAGATCGAATTAGAAAAAAATTAATAAATGAGAAAAAAAGTGATCAATTAAACTTACTTGAAGAATCATATATAACTACTTTTGATAGTTATAGTTTATCCATTGTAAAAAAATATCATTATTTACTTAATGTAAGTAAAGATATAAAAATAATTGATGATACAATTATTTCTAATTTAAAAGATAAATTTATCGATGAAATATTTGAAGAACTTTATAAAAATGAAGATGAGAATTTTTTAAAGTTAATTAATGATTTTTGTTTAAAAGATGATAGAAATATAAAAGAAATGATTTTAAATATTTCTAAAAAAATAGATTTAAAAATAGATAAAGAATTATATTTAAGAAATTATATAAATGAATTTTATAATGATGAAAATGTTGAAAAGTTATATTTAGAATATAAAAAACTAATAGATAAAAAATTATCTAATATAAGCTATTTACTTGATTTATTTAGTAATTATTCTGATAGTGATTATTATGAAAAAGTATATAATTTAGTATATCCACTAATTAATTCTAAGACTTATGAAGAATATAATTTGTATAAAAATATAACTCTTCCAAGGACAACAAAATTAGATGAAGATGCTAAAAAGGTTAAAGAAGAGTTAAATAAAGAAATAAAATCTTTAGTTAGTATTATTATTTATGATGATGAAAAAAGTGCTAAAGAAAGTATATATTTAACAAAACCATATGTTGATATAATTATAAAAATCATAAGTTTACTTGATGAAAAACTAAATAATTATAAATTTTCTAAAGATGTTTATGAGTTTACAGATATTAGTAAGATGGCTATAAAAGTAGTTAAGGATAATGATGATGTAAGACAAGAATTAAAAGAATTTTATAATGAAATAATGATTGATGAATACCAAGATACAAACGATTTACAAGAAGAGTTTATTAGTTTAATAGAAAATAATAATGTTTATATGGTTGGGGATATAAAACAATCAATATACCGTTTTAGGAATGCTAATCCTTTAATATTCAAAAATAAATATGATTTGTATAGTAATAATATTTCTGGTATGAAAATAGATTTACTTAAGAATTTTAGATCAAGAAGTGAAGTCTTAAATAATATAAATTTACTTTTTGATTATGTTATGGATGACTTTTTAGGAGGAGCAGATTATATAAGATCTCATCGTATGGTTTTTGGTAATACTTCTTATAATGAAGAGGGTAAAACTGCTAATGACTATAACCTTGAATTATATAACTATAATGAATTAAAGGATTATTCTAAAGAAGAAATTGAAGCTTTTATTATAGCAAACGATATAAAAAATAAAATAGAAAATAATTATCAAGTATTTGATAAAGATAGTAAGGTATTAAAAAATATTTCTTATAGTGATATATGTATTATTATGGATCGTGGTACGGCATTTGAAACTTACAAGAAAATATTTGAAAGCATGGGTATTCCTTTATCAATTTATGCTGATTTTAAACTTAATAATGAATATGATATTATTACTTTAGAAAATATATTAAGGATTATTATAAAAATAAAAAATAAAGAATACGACAAAGAATTTATTTATCTTTATACAAGTATCGAAAGAAGTTTTGTATGTGATAGTTTAGATGAAGAAATATTTAAGAATATCAAAGATAATAATATATATAAAACTACTACATATGAAAAAGCTAAAACTATCGCCGAAACTTTAGATTTAAGTTCTCCAAGCAAAGTTTTAAATGAAATAATTAATACTTTTAATATATATGAAAAAATCCTTACTTTAACAGATATTGATAAAATTTTAATAAGAATAGATAATCTAATAAATATGGCTTGTACTTTAGAAAGTATTGGGTATAATGTTTATGATTTTAGTGAATATTTAAAAGAAGTTAGAAATAAAAAAGCAGAAATAAAATATAGTGAAGCTAAAAACACTTCTAACAGTGTTAAAATAATGAATATTCATAAAAGCAAAGGACTTGAATTTAATATATGTTATTTTTCTGGATTATATAAAGAGTTTAATATAAGTGATATTAAAGATAAGTTTTTATTTTCAAGTTATGGAATAACAACTCCATATTATAAAGATGAAGAAAAAGAAACATTTATAAAGTTTTTAATAAAAGAAAAGTATATGGAAGAGGAAATAAGTGAAAAAATAAGATTGTTTTATGTCGCCTTAACAAGGTGTAAGGAAAAAATGATTATGGTATGTCCACTAGAAGATAAAGAAAATACACTTATTGATAAAGTACTTGATAATAATATTAGATTAAAATATAAATCTTTTAAAGATATTTTAGAAAGTATAAAATATAATTTAAATTCATATATAAAATATATTAATTTAGATGATATTTATATAAGTAAAGAATATAAATTAAATAAACAAAAGACATATGAAAATTATATAAACAAAAATAATGAAAAAATAATTGTTAAAGAAAATAATATTGAAAATGTTATTACAGAAAAAAAACATGCTTCAAAAACAATTAATAAAATAATAACAAAAGAAGAATTTAATAATATGAAATATGGTACAAAAATGCATTATATTTTAGAAACAACATCATTTAATGAAACAAGTGAAAAAATAGTTAATAATTTATTAAAAAGTTTAAATGTTGATGGTGCTAAAATTTATAAAGAACATGAATTTGTATATGAAAAAGAAGATGTTATATATCATGGTATAATAGATTTAATGTTAGAGTATAAAGATCATATCAAAATAATTGATTATAAACTTAAAAATATTAATGATAAAGAATATTTAAAGCAACTTAATGTTTATAAAGATTATATTTTAAGTAAAAAAAATATACCTGTAAAAACTTACTTATACTCAATAATAGATGAAAAACTATATGAAATAAATATATAGTTTTTTTCTTTTTGTTAATAATAAATGTGAGGTGTTTATTTATGAATATAAGTCATATTTATTATGAGAAAGATGTTGATAAATATTATTTAGGAAAATATTTACTTGAAAAATATAAAGATATTCCAAAAACAGTTATAGAAAATCATAATAATATAAAAGAGTTAAGAGAAAAAGAAAACAAAGATTTTCCTATTTTAAAAACATATTTAATAATAGGAGTTAGAAAAACACAAAATTTTGTACCTAATTATAAAGTTTCTAATTATCTTGTTCCATATACTTCAAGTGGATGTGGTGCAATCTGTTTATATTGTTATTTGGTATGTAATTTTAATAAATGTTCTTATTTAAGGGTTTTTGTTAATAGAGAACAACTTTTAGAAAAGATAATAAAACATAGTTTAAAAAGTGAGGAAGAAAAAGTTTATGAAATAGGTAGTAATAGTGATTTAGTTTATGAAAATATGATTACTAATAATTTAAAATGGACTATTGAAGAATTTGGAAAAATAAATAAAGGATATCTTACTTTTCCTACAAAATTTCATCAAGTAGACGATATTATAGGAATAAAACATAATGGAAGAACAATAATTAGAGTAAGTGTTAATCCTAAAGAAATAATAAATAATATTGAATTAAAAACATCACCTTTGGAAAAAAGAATTGATGCAATTAATAAATTATGTGCTGATAATTATAAGGTTGGTATCTTAATTGCTCCTGTTATTATGGTAGATAACTATAAAAAATTGTATGAAGAACTTTTTATTACTTTAAAAGAAAAACTAAGTAACAAAGTAAAAAAAGAAGTTTTTTTTGAAGTTATATTTATGACATATAGTTATGTTAGTGATATGATTAATAAAGAAGCTTTCCCTAAGTTAGATAGTTTATATAATAAAGATATTCAAACTGGTAGAGGAAGAGGTAAATATGTTTATAAAAAAGAATTAAAAGAAGACGGTGAAAAATATATAGCAAGTCTTTTAAAAAAATATTTTCCTAACAATGAAATAAAATATATATGCTAAATTAATTAAAAATGGTATAATTAAATTTATACGGGTGATATATGTGAAAAATAAAAAGACAAAAACTTTTATATTTAATTTTTTAATATTTTTAGGTTTAATACTTATAATGTATTTTATTATTTTTAGAAAAGTAAATATAAAAGATATACTTAATTCACTAAAAAGTGTTAATTTAATATATATATTCTTAGCTTTTATTGCAACATTTATATACATTTCTTTAGAAACTGTAAATGTTGGAAGAATACTAAATAATTTTGGTTATAACAAAAAACCTTTAACATATTTAAAATATACAATGATAGGATATTTCTTTAGTGCAATTACACCTAGTTCAAGTGGTGGTCAACCTATGCAAATCTATTATATGAAGAAAGATGATATAGATATATCCCATTCAACATTTGCTCTTTTAGTACAGCTTTCTGGTTATCAGTTTAGTGTTGTTCTAATTGCTCTTATTTCATTAATTTTTAGCTTTAACTATGTAAGAAGTTTAGATGCTATTATTGTATTTTTATTTATTGTTGGATTTATAATTAATTTTACATTATTTGTTCTTTATACTTTATTAATATTCAAAAATAGTTTTGTAAAAAAAATATCTAACTTTTGTATAAAATTATTAAGAAAAATTAATTTAAAAAACATTAATAAGATAGAAGATAAAATAAATGAAAAAATAAATATTTTTCATGAAAGTAGTAATTATATAAAAGAAAATAAAATGGTGGTAATAAAGTCATTTGTAACTTGTATTATTCAAGTGCTTATAAATTATATTGGACCATATTTAATATATAAATCATTTGGTTTTAGTGAAAATAGTTTGTGGCTATTTATATCAATGCAAGCAATATTATTTATATGTGTATCATTTGTACCAATACCAGGGTCAGTTGGGGCAAGTGAAGCTGGATTTTTAGGGGTTTACCAATTTTTATTTCCAGCAAGTTATTTAAGTTCTGCAATGTTACTTAGTAGAGGAATAAGCTTTTATCTATTTGTTTTAATTACAGGAATAGTAGTTATTGTAAGTCATTATAAAATAATAAAAAATAAAAAATAGAAGTTACAACACTTCTATTTTTCATATTGTTCCATAATTACAGGAACTATTTGTAATTTTCTTGAAACAACTTTCTTTAAGAATGTTCCTTGTTCAAGTTTTTTAATATTAAAAGCATTTGCTAAGATTTCCTTTGAATCATCATTGAAGAAAATATAACTTCCATCATTTAGAATATCATTTACAAAGAATGTAAGACTTTTATATTCATTGTTTTTAGCAATAGATGTTAATAAAGCTTCATACTCATCTTTTTCATTTAAGAATATTGAAGGATCAGTTGTAGAAATTTGACCAATACCAATTTTTTTATCTCCAACTGGATATATTTTAAAGTCTTGATATAATAATTCTTCTTTAGTTTTACCTTTAACACTTGCTCCTGCTTTCAATAGGTCAAGTCCATATTTATTGTAGTTTATTTTAGCTAATTTAGATAATTCAGTTAGGGCTTTTTTATCAAGTTCAGTAGTTGTTGGACTTTTTAAAATAAGTGTATCTGATAAAATACCTGATGCCATGATACCTGCGATTTGTTTAGGAATTTTTATACCATTTTCTTTATACATTTGATAAATTATAGTATTTGAACTTCCAACAGGCATATTTCTAAAGTTAATTGGAGAATTTGTACCAATTGAACCAATATTATGATGATCTATTATTTCTAAAATATCAGCTTCTTCGATACCTTCGATACTTTGTGTGTATGAATTATGATCAACTAAAATAACTTTTTTCTTTTTCTTTTCAAAAGTATCTGCTAGAGTAACAGTACCTAAGCACTTATTATTTTTATTAACAACAGGATAATAACTGAATTTAGTTCTATTAGCCATATCGATAAAATCAGTAACATTATCAAGTTCATTAACACATAAAATATTTTTATTAATTTCAGTACTGTTAATTTTATTAGCAAGTTCAATCATCCTGGCAGTTTGAATAGCAGAAAGTTTTGTTCTCATAATATTTATTTTATTTTGTTTAGCTATTTTTAAATGTTCTTTTTTAATATCAACGCCACCACTTATAATTAGAAGTTTAATATTACTATTAACAGCATACTCAATAATACTATGGCGGTCCCCAACAATTAAAATACTACTGTTGTCAAGTGTAACATTATCAATGAAAGTTGTACTTTTATAAGAGGCAACGATTACATTTCCTTCGATGTCTTCATTATATAATGTTACTTTTTCTCCCTCTATTGTATTTAAAATGTTATTATAAGTTGTATTAAGTGAAGTATTAGTATAATTAATTAAATATTTTGCTATATTTTTCATTCCTAATACACCAATAAAATTATTATTTTCTCCTACAACAGGTATTTTGCTTGATTTTTTACTAACCATAAGGTTATATGCTTCAAGTAATGATTTATTTTCATTAATAAAGAAGTTTTTACTATAATTTAAATCTTTAATTTTTAATTTAACATCATTTAAAAACATTGGTTCTTCTAAATTAAAATAATCAAGCGCATATTTCGTTTCACTGTTAATATTACTTAATATGACAGGTATAGCATTTATTCCAAGTTGTTTTTTTAAATAAGCTAAAGCTATTGCACCACTAACACTATCAGTATCAGGCTTTCTATGTCCAAAAACATAAATTTTTTCCATTTATATCACATCCTTAATTCTTTAAAATTATACCATATATATTTACAAATAAAAAGTATTTTAATTAAAAAAGGTCAACATTTAATTATATAAAATGTTAACATCTACATATCCATCAATACCATTTACAATACCTGAACTTGTAAGTTGCCACATATTGTATTTGTCTGGATAATCAGTTTTTGTTGTGTAATGGGCAAGCCATATTTTATAATTTGTTGTATCCCAAATTCGATAAAGATATGTTGCACTTCCATAAAGCATTGTTTCATATCCTTTTTCATTTAAAGTATCAAAGAATACTTTAGCCATTTTATTCAAATCAATAAAACTAAGATTATAATTATTAAATTCTCCCCAGTCTTCCCAGTCAAAGGCAATAGGAAGGTCAAGTTTTTCATTGTTTAAAGTTTTAATAATCCAGTTTGCTTGTTCTTTAACTTGTGCTTCGTTTTCAGCATAACTATAAAAATAAATACCAACTTTAAGACCTGCATTTTTAGCATTTTTTATATTTTGAAGAAATTTGTTATCTAAAATATTTTTACCCTTATTATCATAACCAAAGCCAATTCGTATCATTACAAAACTAACCCCATCTTCTTTTACTTTATTAAAATCGATATTTCCTTGCCAAGTTGAAACATCTATTCCTATTTCATTTTTATCAGTTTTATAATTTTTTATAATATCTTTTAAATACTTTGGACTTGGATTATAACTTGATGAATTAATTTTATTTTTAACAACCAAGGTAAAATTTTTTTCGGTTTTATTTTCACTTGTATCTACTGCTCTAAACTTTAATTGATAACTACCAATTTTATTAGTGTCGTAATTTCCTATTATTTCACATTTAATGTTTCTATCATAATTATCTCCACATAAAGGTCTAGAATTAATATTAAATTTTTTTCCTTTTTCTATTTCATAAGTTGTATCACTTAAAATAACGGGAGGTGTTGTATCTATAATATTAACTTTAAAAGAATACTTTTCATTTTTATTGTTACTTGCTTTATAAGTAAAAGATATATCTTTGGTACCTATTTTATTTGTATCTATTAAATAATTTTTTGTAATAAAACTTCCATTTTCAATATTTACTAAATCATATAAGTAAATACTTTCTCCAACTTCAATATTTAAGTTTTCATTTAAACTAATTATAGTTGTATTTTTATTACCACATCCACATAATAATACAACTAAAATAAGTATAATTATTTTTTTCATATGCTCTCCTTATTTATTACATATATATTTTACCACATAAGTTGTAAATATAGACATTTTTTAATTAAAATGTTATAATATGGTCGGTTAAGGAAGTGAGTTATATGAATAAGGTTGTCTTAATAACGGGAGGATCTTCAGGAATAGGTAAAGAAACTGTTTATAAATTTGCTAAAAATGGATATGATGTTATATTTACATATAATAAAAGTAAAGAAATGTCAAAAATAATAGAAAAAGATATTATATCTTCTTATAATGTTAATATTTATTCCATAAAGTGTGATATAAGTTTGGAAAACAATGTAAAATCTTTATCAAATTTTGTCAAAGAAAAGACTAAAAAAATAGACGTTCTTGTAAATAACGCAGGAATAGCAATTGATAATTTATTTGAAGAAAAAACAGTAGAAGAATTTAAAAAAGTAATTGATACTAATTTAGTGGGTACTTTTAGTGTTATTAAATATCTTGGAGATCTTATAAATGATGGAGGTAGTATTATAAATATATCTTCAACAAATGCAATTGACTCTTATTATATTGAAAGTATTGATTATGATGCATCAAAAATAGGAATTATCTCTCTTACACATAATTTAGCTAAATATTATGCTCCAAGAATAAGAGTTAACTGTATTTGTCCTGGTTGGGTAGATACATTGATGAATAAAGATTTAAGTAAAGAACAAAAAGAATATGAAAATAAAAAAATATTACTTAATAGATTTGCTAAACCTAGTGAAATAGCAAATGTTATATATTTTATTGCAAGTGATGAAGGAAGTTATATAAATGATGCAATAATTAAAGTAGATGGAGGAAGAAATAATGATTAATATAGATGAAAATTTATTAGAAATTAGTAAAAAATGTGAAGAAGAAATAAAAACAGAATTAAAAAAAATAGATGATATATGTATGTTTAACAGTATGAAAGTATTAAATGCTTTTCATGAAGAAAATATTAGTGAAATACATTTTAATACTTCAACTGGATATGGATATAATGATATAGGTAGAGATAAAATTGAAGATGTTTATAAAAGAATTTTTAAATGTGAAGATGCTTTAGTAAGAACACAGTTTATCTCAGGAAGTCATGCTTTAACTGTATGTTTATTTGGCCTTTTAAGACCAAATGATACCCTTTTAAGTATAACAGGAAAACCATATGATACACTTGATGAAGTAATTGGTATAACTCCTAATGATAGTTCATTAAAATCATTTGGAGTAAATTATGAACAAATAGATTTAGTTGATAATAATTTTGACTTTAAAAAAATAGAAGAAAGATTGAATAAAGATTTTGTTAAAGTTATTGAAATACAAAGATCAAAAGGTTATTCTACAAGAAAAAGTATTTCAATAGAAAATGTAGAAGAAGTAATTAAATTAATAAAAAAAGTTAGTCCTAAAACAATTGTTATGATAGATAATTGTTATTGTGAATTTGTTAGTTATAAAGAACCAACTGAAGTAGGAGCAGATGTTGCTGTAGGTTCTTTAATTAAAAATTTAGGTGGAGGAATAACACCAAATGGAGCTTATATTGTAGGTAAAAAAGATTTAATAAATCTTGTAGCAGAACGTCTTACTGTTCCAGGGCAAGGAAAAGAAGTGGGACCATCTTTAGGATTTAATAAACAAATACTTCAAGGACTTTTTTTAGCCCCTCTTGTCGTAGCTAATAGTTTAAAAACGGCAATATTCACAAGTAAAATAATGGAAACTTTAGGATATGATGTTGAACCAAAATATAATGAAGAAAGAGTAGATATCGTTCAAAATATAATATTTAATAATAAAGATGATTTAATTAATTATTGTAAAGGAATTCAAAAAAGTTCTGCGATAGATTCTAGTTCAATCCCTGTTCCAACACCAACACCAGGGTATGATGATGAAGTAATCATGGCAAGTGGAAGTTTTACGCAAGGCTCATCAATTGAATTTTCATGTGATGGTCCAATTAGACCACCTTATATTGCATATCAACAAGGTAGTTTAACTTATGAATATGGTAAACTAGGGGTACTAACAGCAATAAAAGAATTAAATAAATAATAAAAAAATATTTAGATATAATATATTTAGATATTTTTTTTTAAAATTTTTAATAAAGTTTGGCACTTCCTATTTACAAGTGCTAATTATTGTAGTATAATATAATTCGAAAGGAAAGTGATATATATGAATATTTTTAATAATGAAGAAGAAAACGAAAATGTTTTAGAAAAATATGGAAGAAACATTACTGAACTTGCTAAGGCAAGAAAAATAGATCCTGTTATAGGAAGAGATGAAGAAGTTAGAAGTATTACGCGTATATTATCAAGAAAAACAAAAAATAACCCTGTTTTAATTGGAGAACCAGGTGTTGGTAAGACTGCTATTGTTGAAGGTTTAGCTAATAGAATAGTTAAAAATGATGTTCCAGAAAGTTTAAAAAATAAAACAATTTGGGAGCTTGATATGGCTAGTTTAGTAGCAGGTGCTAAATATCGTGGTGAATTTGAAGATAGATTAAAAAAAGTATTAAATGAAGTTAAAAAAAGTGAAGGTAATATAATTATGTTTATTGATGAAATTCATATGATTGTAGGTACTGGAGCAGTTGAAGGAGCAATGGATACAGGAAACATTTTAAAACCAATGTTAGCACGTGGTGAAATTCATGTAATCGGAGCAACAACTTTAAATGAATATAGAAACTATATTGAAAAAGATGGAGCTCTTGAAAGAAGATTTCAAAAAATAATTGTCCATGAACCAACTGTTGAAGATACAATTACAATTCTTCGTGGATTAAAACAAACTTTTGAAGTTCATCATGGAGTTACAATTGAAGATAAAGCGTTAGTAAGCGCCGCAACTTTATCAAATAGATATATAACAGATAGATATTTACCAGATAAAGCAATAGATCTTGTTGATGAAGCGTGTGCTACCATTAGAGTACAAATGGACTCTGTACCAACTTCTTTAGATGAAGTAAGAAGAAATATAATGCGTCTTGAAATAGAAAATGAAGCTATAAAAAAAGAAAAAGATGAACTTTCACTTGCTAGAAAAGATGAAATATTAAAAGAATTAAATATTTTAAAAGAACAAGAAAAAGAATTAACTTTATCTTGGGAAAAAGAAAAAGAATTAAATGATAAAATAAAAACAAAAAATGAAGAATTACAAAAAGCAATATACGAACTTGAAAAATCTGAGAATAATTATGATTTAGAAACAGCAGCAAGATTAAGACATGGTGTAATTCCAAGTTTAGAAAAAGAACTAAAAGAACTTAATAATGCTAATGAAACTAGATTATTAAGTAACGTTGTTAATAGTGAAAGTATAGCAAGTGTTATTTCTCGTTGGACTTCTATTCCAATAGCAAAACTTGTAAGTAGTGAAAAAGATAAATTATTAAGTCTTGAAGATAATTTAAGAAAACAAGTTATGGGACAAGATAATGCTCTTCATTTAGTAAGTAATGCTATTATAAGAAGTAGAAGTGGAATTAAAGATCCAAATAGACCAATTGGTTCATTTATCTTCCTTGGCCCAACTGGAGTTGGTAAAACAGAAGTTGCTAAGGCATTAGCAGAAGAACTTTTTGATGATGAAAAACATATGATAAGAATTGATATGAGTGAATATATGGAAAAATTTAGCGTATCAAGATTAATTGGTTCTCCTCCAGGATATGTTGGATATGAAGAAGGTGGAGAATTAACAGAAAAAGTAAGAAGAAATCCTTACAGTATAATTCTTTTTGATGAAATAGAAAAAGCTCATCCCGAAGTACTTAACTTACTTCTTCAAATCTTAGATGATGGAAGATGTACTGATTCACAAGGTAGAACAGTAGATTTTAAAAATACAATTATCATAATGACATCAAATGTTGGAAGTGAATATATTTTAGAAGGTAAAGAAGATAAAGTATTAGATGAACTTCATAACTATTTTAAACCTGAATTTATTAACAGAATTGATGAAGTAATTGTATTTAATAAATTAACTAAAGATGTTTTAAAAGATATTTTAAATAAAATAATTAAAGAAGAAGAATTAAGATTAAAAGATTTAAATATTAAAATTAATCTTGATGATAAAGCTATTAACTATTTTGTTGATAATGGTTATGATGAATTTTATGGTGCAAGACCTTTAAAAAGACTTGTAGCTAAAACACTTGAAACATTCTTAGCTAAAAAAATTATTAATAATGAAATTAAATATGGTGATGTTATTAACATTACATATGACAATGAAATAAAAATTAAGTAGACAAATTTTGTCTACTTTTTGTATAATTTAATAAAGGAGGTATTAATATGATAGAAAACAAACATTTAGGAGCTTATGGAATAGTCATTAAAGATGAAAAAATATTACTTATAAAAAAATGTCGAGGGCCTTATCTTGGTAAACTTGATTTACCAGGTGGAACAGTAGAATTTTGTGAAAGAGTAGAAGATACTTTAAAAAGAGAATTTAAAGAAGAAACAGGCTTAGAAATAACAAACTATAAACTATTTGATGTTGATTCTGTTACTGTGGATTGGCAAGATGATGATAAATTAATAAGAACACATCATATTGGAGTATTTTACAAAGTATTAGATTATAATAACGAAATTAAAAAAGAAATAAAAGCAGATGAAATAAATGATGATTCCCTTGGAGCAGAGTTTTTTGATATAAATAGTTTATTTAAAAATAATTTATCTTTAATAGCAATATTAGAATTAGAAAAATTAGGATATAAATTAAAATGAATATCCAAGAAGAATTATTTAAATTACAAGATTTAAATTATAGAAACTTTACATCAAAACTAATACCTAATATTAATAAAGATGTTATAATCGGAGTAAAAATACCATTAATAAGAACTTTAGCTAAAAAAATAAACTTTGAAGATACAATTAAATTTATAAATGATTTACCACATAAATATCATGAAGAAAATATCCTCCATACTTGTTTAATGAATATTTATATAAAAGATTTAGATACATATTTAGAATATTTAGATAAGTTTTTACCATATATAGATAATTGGGAAGTATGTGACACTTTAAATCCTAAAATATTTAAAAAAGATTATAATAAAGTTCATAAATATTTACTTAATATATTAAAAGATAAAAGAACTTATTATAAAAGATTTGCTATTGTTAGCTTATTACAATTTTATTTAGGGAATAACTTATATAAAAAAGATTTAATAACTTTAAGTAAAATTAAAAGTAATGATTACTATGTTAATATGGCTATTAGTTGGTATTATAGTGTTGCTTTAATAAAAAACTATGAAGAAGTTATACCTTTATTTGAAAATAAAACATTAGATAAATGGATACATAATAAATCAATTCAAAAAGCTATTGAAAGTTATAGAATTAGTGATGAAATAAAATCTTATTTAAGAAGTCTTAAAATTAAATAAAAGTTACATTTTTAATTAAATTGAATAGGTAGAAGACCTGTTCTTTTTTGTACTGTCTACTTTAAGCTTACCACTGCATAATGCAGGAGTGTTTAGTTTCGATAACTACTATGGCAGTTCTTTTTCTAGCCGCTCTTCGCGTCTTGTAATTTCCAATTAATAACCTACAGGGGTATTCATTGGAAAAGAATAAAATAGAAGAAGGATTATGAAAATAAGATTTAATTATTTACATAATCTTCTTTTTTTTATATAATAGTCTTATAAAGAATAGGGGAATGATTTATGAAAACATTAACAAAAGATGAACTTATAAAAATAAATAAATATTTTAATGCATGTAATTATTTAAGTGTGGCACAACTTTATTTACTTGATAATGTTTTACTTAAAAGACCACTTAGTATTAATGATATAAAACCTAAAGTAGTAGGTCATTTTGGAACAGTACCAGGACAAAATTTTATATATGTTCATTTAAATAGGATAATAAAAAAATATAAATTAAATATGATATATATTTCAGGACCAGGGCATGGGGGTAATGCTTTAACTTCAAATACTTATCTTGAAGGTAGTTATTCTAAAATATATCCTGAAATAACTGAAGATTATGAAGGATTAAAGAAATTTTGTAAACAATTTTCTTTTCCTGGGGGAGTATCAAGTCATGTATCTCCTGAAACACCTGGGTCAATTCATGAAGGTGGAGAACTTGGTTATAGTTTAAGTCATGCTTTTGGAGCAGTACTTGATAATCCAACGTTAATTGCAGCTTGTGTCGTGGGTGATGGGGAAGCTGAAACAGGACCACTTGCTTGTTCTTGGAATGCAATTAAGCTTATAAATCCTAAAAAAGATGGTATTGTTTTACCAATAGTTCATTTAAATTCTTATAAAATAGCTAATCCTACGATTATGGGAAGAATGACTAATGATGAGATTACTTCATATTTTAAAGGACTTGGTTATAAAACATATTTTGTATGTGGAAAAGAACCATTACTTATGCATGAAGAAATGGCTAAAACTTTAGAGTTGGTTTTAAAAGATATAAGAAAAATAAAAAATGGTAACAGTAGTTTATATCCTGTTGTTATTTTAAAAACACCAAAAGGATGGACTGGTCCTAAAAAGGTTAATGATTTACCTGTAGAAAATAGTTTTAGATCACATCAAGTACCATTAATTGTGGATAAAGACCATTTAGAAAATATAAAAGAACTTGAAAAATGGTTAAAAAGTTATCATCCTGAAGAATTATTTAATGAAGATGGAAGTATAAAAGAAGATTTAAAAAGTTTAAGACCAGATGAAAAACATTTAATGGGACTTAATCCTAATACTAATGGGGGATTATTATTAAAAGAATTAAAAGTTCCAAGTTATAAAAAGTATGCTTTAAAAATTAAAACTCCAGGAGAAGTATATGCAAGTGATATGCTTGAACTTGGTAAGTTTATAAAAGATATCGTAAAGTTAAATCCTGATAACTTTAGAATATTTGGTCCTGATGAAGCGTTATCTAATAGATTAAATCATGTGTTTGAAGTAACTAACAGAAGTTTTGATGGAAGAATACTTAAAACAGATGAATATTTAAGTCCAGATGGAAGAATAATTGATTCAATTTTATCAGAACATTTATGTGAAGGACTTCTTGAAGGATATATTTTAACAGGAAGACATGGGTTTATTCATAGCTACGAAGCTTTCATAAGAATAATTGATTCAATGGCTAGTCAACATGCTAAATGGTTAAAAGTAAGTAATAGTCTTTCTTGGAGAAAAGAAATATCTAGTTTAAATTATATTTTAACAAGTCATGTATGGCAACAAGATCATAATGGTTATACTCATCAAGATCCAGGATTTTTAAATCATTTAGCTACAAAGAAAGCTGATACAGTTAGAATGTATCTACCAATTGATACAAATACTTTGTTATCTTGTTTTAATCACTGTATAAAATCAAAAAATTATATAAATGTAATTATTGCATCAAAACATTTAAGACCACAATATTTAAGTTATGAAGAAGCAAATCTTTTATGTGAAAAAGGAATAAAAGAATTAGATTTTATTTCATGTAAAACAAAAGATCCTGATATAGTTATGGCTTGTTGTGGTGACACCCCAACACTAGAAGTAATATGTGCTACTAAAATAATGAGGAAATATTTAAAAAATATAAAAATAAGGGTAGTAAATGTTATTGATTTAATGAAATTACAAACTTCTAAAATGCATCCTCATGGTTTAACAAATAAAGAATATGATTCAATATTTACAAAAGATAAACCAATTATTTTTGCTTTCCATGGTTATCCTAATTTAATACATGAATTAACTTATAAAAGAACAAATAAAAATCTTCATGTAAAAGGTTATATTGAAGAAGGTACAATAACAACTCCATTTGATATGAGAGTTCAAAATAAGATAGATAGATATAATCTTATCTTAGATGCTTTAAAATATCTTGATGAAACAAGTGATACTAAAAAACTTAAATTATATTGTAAAAATATTTTAAAAAAACATGAAAAATACATAAAAGAATATGGTAAAGATATTGAAGAAGTAGAAAACTTTAAAATATAAAAAACACAGAATTAATCAATCTGTGTTTTTTCATGTTTAATTTCTTCCCAAGCTAAATCTTTTTTAACCAATGCTTTTATAAAACAATAAATATATGTTGATAAAAATATAGGATTATATAAACAAGATAATATTTTATATTTTAAGCTCATATTAAGTTTATTATTTTCTTTTAATATTACATAAAAAGTTAATCCTGCAAGAAGTAAATATACTACTAATAAAATATTAATACAACTTTTAAATGTTGTAAAAAATAAGTTATTACTTTTTATTAAGTAATGAATTGATAAACTAAAATTAGAAATAAGTAAAATAGCAATACCAATTATTATAAATAGATAGGGTATTATTCCCATAAGTTTTGAATAATCATCTTTTATATCTTTTAATCTTGTTTTTCTCGCTTCTAAAAAACCTTTAACCCATCTAGTTCTTTGTTTAATAGAGTCTTTCATTTTTGTAGGTTGTTCGTCATAAAATATAGCATTTTTATTATAATAACTTGATATATTATTAGCTTCAGCATATAAAGTTAATTCATAATCTTCAGTTAAAGAATGAAAAGGATAACCATTTAATTTTTCTACTAATTCTCCACTTATATAAAAACCAGTTCCTGAGATTATCATTGATTTATGCATATGATTATTATATTCATTAAATAAAGTATTCATAAAAGAAAAAGTAAGACCAGAACAAGAACTAATAATATTAGAAGAATTTTTAATGTTTCTATAACTTGTTGCAATATCATATCCTTTTTTATAAGTTTTAAGCATCTCACTTATAAAATTTTTACCTAATATATTATCAGCATCCATAATAAAATATAAATCATAATGCTTTTTCTTTAATATATTTTTTAAACATTCATCTAAAGCATAGCCTTTTCTTCTTCTATTTTCAATATTTTTTCTTACATAAATATTTCCACCATATTCTTTTACGATTTTAACAGTTTCATCTTTTTTATCTTCTACGATTACATATACATTATCCATATTAGGATTTTGTAATTTAATACTATCTAATAAGTTTTTTATTACTTTTGATTCATTTCTAGCAGGTATAATTATAGCATATTCATCTATTGTTCTTTTTTTTAGATTTTGTTTTCTTGTATATTCAAATATAAAAGATAATAAAAATAATGTAATTCCAATTGAAATAAGAATAATACTTATTACATATATTGCATGCATACTTAATTTTCACTTCCTTATTTAAAAATCATATTGTTGTATGTTTTCTTTAATCTTTCATCATCATAATATTTATCTAAAAACTTTCCATAGTGAGTAAATGGTTTAACATCATTTCTTCTAAAGTTTTGTCTAATAACGGCAGAAAATGATATAAACATATTTAAACACATTAATATAACTATAAATGGCATAACTTTATTTCCGATATCTTTTGGTATTTTTTCAATTGAATTTGATAAAAATGGATAAATAATATAAACAAATATAACCCCAAGAAGCCCCCAAAACATCATAAAGATAATTGTTGTTCTTCCATTTATGTTTAATAATTTTTGTGAGTAGTCCCATGATACGGAATTAGTAAATGTTTCTTGTAAAAAACTTACTAAATATTCAACAATACCACCTGCTAAAGATGTGTATAAAAAAGTTTTAAAAACAGGTTTTTCTGTTTTAGCAAATAAAGCCATAATAACAGCACCAAAGCCATATACAGGACTAAATGGTCCATATAAAAGACCTCTTCTTGGTTCGATATGAAATTCACCATTTATTAAGAATCTAAAGAAATTTAAAATAAGTTCTTCATATATAACACCAAAAATACATCCGATTATAAAGATTAAAAATAATTTATAAAAACAAAAACCCTCGGCGAATTTTTCTTCTTTTTCAATTTCATTAGACATACAACTACTCCTTAAGTATGTATTTAGTATAACACAAGTCAAATAAAAAAAGAAATAATTTTACTTATTTCTTTGAAAAAATATTACATATAATTATCTTTTCTTACTTCCATAAAACTTTGTGGATGCTTACATACAGGACAAATATCTAGTGCTTCATTACCAAAATAAACATGACCACAATTTCTACAAATCCACATTTTTTCACCATCTTTTTTAAATACACGATCATCTTCAATGTTTTTAAGTAATCTTAAATATCTTTCTTCATGTTCTTTTTCAATTTTACCAACGGCATCAAAAAGATAGGCAAGTTCATCAAATCCTTCTTCTTTAGCAGTTTTAGCAAAATCTTCATACATTGTTGTCCATTCATAATTTTCACCACTTGCGGCATCTTTTAAATTAGTTTTTGTTTCAGGAATAATTCCTTCATGTAAATATTTAAACCATAATTTAGCATGTTCTTTTTCATTTTTAGCAGTTTCTTCAAAGATTTCAGCGATTTGTTCGTAACCATCTTTTCTTGCTTGTGATGCATAATAATCATATTTATTTCTAGCTTGGCTTTCTCCTTTAAAAGCTTCCATTAAGTTTTTTTCTGTTTTTGTTCCTTTTAATTCCATAATTTACCTCCTAGTAATATTATAAAAAGTTATTAACTTTTTTGTCAATAACTTATTTTCTATATTTTAATTCACCCATACGAGAAGTAGGAACAAATCCATCTTCTGCATCGATTACATCAAGAATTCTATTAACGACAGTGGCACAAGTAAGTTTTACTGTATCAGGTTTTGTTATAACCATATTTGTTGTAGGTTCTCCATACACAGTCCAAATATTTTGGTCAACATCAGTTTTAGAATATACTTTTCCAATACATTCAATTTCAAGAGTTATTCCTTCTTTAGTAATAGTAGATACAACGGCACTCATACCAGTTGCATATCCTTTTTTAATAGTCATATTAAGTGTTTTTGAAACTAAATTCTTTTTGTATGTAATTGGAACACATTTTTGATTTTGACTAACAACAGTTAATCCTAATTTATCACATAACCATCCAGTTGTATTCCACATATAAGATGGTAAGAATTCTCCTTTTTTAATTAATTTTTTTCTAGCTTCTTCATCAATATTATCACTGCTTGCAACATCTTTTTCAAACTCTTTTAAAGTAAGACCAGCACCATGTGCTTTAGCAAGAGCAATACCATAGTCTTCAACATTATAAGAAGAACTACCCTTAATCTTAGTTATTTTATCAGTTGCCCCAGCAATAGTATAAATAAGATTTCCCCAGAAAGCATCTTGATAACCACTTCCTGTTATTGTACAGTGATTCTTTTTTGCAAGTTCATCAATTTTTTTAGTAATTGTAGGACTTGAATTGAATGGATAAAAAGCCTCTTCACATGTTGTAATAGCATTAATTCCAAGTTTAGCACATAACTCTAAACTTTCTTCAATATCTTTCATTAAACTCATTGTTGTAATAATACAAATATCAGGTTTTGTTTTTTTCATCATTTGTTCTGCTTCAAGAGGACTAACAATAGTAACATTTAAGTTTTCTCCTTTTAAAACAGTAGAAACATCTTTACCAATTAAATCTGGATTAACATCAACTGCTCCCACTAAGGTATAACCTTTTTCCATAGCGTATTTCATTGTGTATATAGACATTTTTCCACATCCATATTGGACAAATTTAATATTTTTCTTTTTCATAAATTAATTCCTTTCTTATTCTATATATATATTATAAAGGATTTTCTAATAAATTTGTATAATTTAGACAAAGATTTACAATTTTTAACAAAAAAAGAAGTCGTACCCCCTGAAAGGACGACTTCAATAAAAAGAATAAAAAGGGGTTGGCTAGTGTGATACTAGCAGCCAATTTAACTTATAACATTTATGCCAATAAGTTCAATTGGTGCCTACTATAATAATCGAAAAGCCTTTGAAAGTCAACTTATTTTTAAAAAAATTTTAAAAAAATAAAAAATATTGAACTTTTTAAATCAAAATGATATTATATATATATAAAATAGATAGAAAAAATGAGGTTTTTTATGAAATTAAAAAGAATTACAATTATTGTGGGGTTAATTTTACTTTTACCATTAAATATTAAAGCACTAACAGCAAAACTAGTTTGTGAAGATAAAAAAATATATATTAATAGTGATGTTACATGTAAATTATTTATAAATCCGGAAGGAAGTTTAATATCTAGTTTTAAAGCTGATATTACATATCCAAATGATATAAAACTATCAGGAATTCAAACATCATGGATTGATTCATCAACAAGTAATAAAATTGATATGAAAATGCAAACATCTACAGGGAATGAAGGTATTACAAGCGAAACAGAAATTGCTACTTTAAAGTTCAAAACAACTACTTCATATGGAGATAAACAAATAAAATTAAGTGGTGGTGATTTACCAAGTGTTGATATTTCTTCTATTCATGTTATATCTAATGAAAATAGATTAAATAGTCTAAATGTAATTGGTGAAAATATTAAATTTGATAAAAATACAAATATATATGAACTTACAACAAAAAAAGAAAAAATAAATATTCAAGCAGAATTAGTTGATACTAATGCAAGATATGAGCAAAACTTTGGTCCAAGGGAAGTATCACTAAATTATGGTGAACAATTAATAAACATTATTGTTATAGCAGAAAGTAATGAAAAAAATACATATACTTTAAAAGTTACAAGACAAGACAACAGAAGTACAAATGATAATTTATCAAATATTGTTTTATCACTTGGCGAACTTTCACCTAAATTTTCTAAAGATGTTTTAAATTACACAGTGGAGGTTCCAAACAATGCTTCTTCATTAACTATAACAGCAAGTTTAGAAGATAAAAAAGCTGAATTTGTGTCAGGTTATGGTTCTAGAACAGTAGATTTAAAACTTGGTGAAAATATTATTTTAATTCAAACACAAGCTGAAAAAGGAAATACAAAAACATATACAATTAAAGTTAATAGAAACTATAAAGGTGATAATAATTATTTAAAAAGTATCACTTTAAGTAGTGGAACATTAAATTTTGATAAAGATATTTTTGAATATAAAATAAATGTTGATTATAATACTAAGGAACTATTAATATCTGCTATTGCAGAAGAAAAAACATCAACTGTTGAAGTGGTTGGTAATAAAGAATTAGTTGTCGGTGAAAATATATATAAAATAAAAGTTTTAGCAGAAAACAAATCAGAAAGAATATATACTATAATAGTTAATAGATTAGAAGAAGGAAAAACTTTATCAAATAATAATTATTTAGCTAATCTTTCAATAAAAAATCATTCAATAGCGTTTGTTAAAGATAAACTTACTTATGATATAACGTTAACTAATGAAACAAGTTTAGATTTAAAATATGATACAGAAGATGAAAAAGCATTTGTTAAGGTAGAAGGAAATAGTGATTTAAAAAATAACAGTGTTGTTAAAATTATTGTAACAGCAGAAGATGGTACAACAAGAACTTATATTTTAAATATAATAAAAGAAGAAGCTTTCAATTATACTATATTAATTATTCCGTTAGCAATTTTACTTCTTGGATTGGTTGTAATTATTGTAATAAAAAAAGTAAAACCAAAGAAAAAGGAAGTTAACCCTATTAATGAAGAAATTGTTAAAGAAAAAAAATTAGTACTTGGTGAAAATAAAACTTCTCCTAAGAAATTTAAAGTAAAATATAAATCACTTGATGATACTTTAATTGTAAAGGATAAATAAAAAATCATAGATACTTAAGTTTAAGTGTCTATATTTTTTTCTTGTCTTTTATATTATATTATTGTATAATTTAGTTAAGAATTGATAAGAGGTATTAATATGAGGAAGATATTTAATAGTATTGATATAGGAACTGATGAAGTTAAGTTAGTTACAGCTGAATTTTATAATGGTCAGTATAATATTTTATGTGCTACTTCAGTAAAGACAAGCGGGGTAAGACAAGGACTAATTGTAAATTTAGTAGGGATAACTAATTCAATAAAAAAATGTGTGAAATTAGCAGAAAATAAATTAGGAACAAAAATAGATAAAGTAATTGCGGTTATTCCATCTCAAAATATATCTTTTGATATTGTAACAGGAAAAGCAAAAGTAACAAGTGATGATGGTTTAGTTGATGGTGTTGCTATTTTTAATTCAATAGGTAATGCGATAAAATCTAAAATAACTAATGAAACAGAAATAGTTACTACTAATCCAATTGAATATAAATTAGATAATAAAACAAAAGTTAAAAATGCTTTAGGACTTAAGGCAAAAGAAATTAGTTCAAGAGTTGTTATTAGTAGTGTTCCTAAGAAAAATGTTTATTCGGTTGTAAATATTTTAGAAAATTTAGGAATTGAAGTAATAGATATATGCTTTTCATCTATTGGTAATTATTATGCTGTAAAAACACCTGAACTTGACAGTAAAGTAGTGGCAATGGTTGACATTGGAGAAGAAAAAACTAATGTTGCTATTTTAAATAAGGGTGTTATGATAAAAGAAAGTATTTTACCTTTTGGAGGAAATATTTTAGATGAAGAAATAGCATTTAATTATAAAACAAAAGATGAAGATAGTAGAAAAATAAAAGAAGAATTTGCTGTTGTTAATAGGAAATATGCTGATGTAGATGAAAACTATAAATGTATTAATAGAATTAATCAAGAAGTTATTATTAATCAATATAGATTAGCAGAAAATTTAGAAAAAAAAGCTGTTGAAATGTTAAAAAGTATTAAAAATGAAATAAATAACTTAACAAAAAGAGAAATTGGTTATATAATAATTACAGGTGGTATTACTACGATGCAAGGTTTTAATACAATTGTAGAAGAACTTTTTGTAAGAAATGCTGCTGTTATGAATTTAGGAATAATAGGAATAAGAAATAATAAATACGCATGTAGCTATGGCGTAATTAAATATTTTGTAGAAAAATTAGATTTAAGAGAAAAAAAATACACTATGTATAGTGATGAAAAAATAGAAGAAATTATGTCTACAAGAAAGAAAATAGGGGCAACTGGTGTGCTTGGCAAAGTATTTGATAAGATTTTTGATTAGGAGATGATGATATGTTTGATTTAGCTATGATGGATCAATTAGCCAAAATAAAAGTAGTTGGCGTTGGTGGAGGCGGAGGTAATGCCATAAACCGTATGATAGATGCAGGAGTTCGTGGAGTTGAGTTTATTGCAATAAATACAGATGGACAAGCTCTTGCAGTTTCAAAAGCAGAAAAGAAAATTCAGTTAGGACCTGGGCTTGGAGCTGGTGCTAAACCTGAATATGCAAGAGAATTTGCAGTAAAAGAAAAAAAGGAAATAGAAGAAATGTTAAAAGGTGCCGATATGGTATTTATAACATGTGGTATGGGTGGAGGAACTGGTACTGGAGCTGCTCCAGTTGTTGCAGAAATTGCCCAAAATTTAGGAGCTTTAACTGTTGCAATAGTTACTCGTCCATTCTCATTTGAAGGAAAAAGAAGAATGGATAATGCTATCGGTGGTATTGAAGAGCTTAAAAAACATGTTGATACAATTATCGTTATACCAAATGATAGATTAAGAGAAATCATTGATAAATCAACATCAATGTTAGATGCTTTTAAAGAAGTAGATAATGTTTTACTTCGTGGTGTACAATCAATTTCTGATTTAATCGCAGTAGTAGGACTTGTAAACCTTGACTTTGCCGATGTTCGTGCAGTTATGGAAAAATCAGGTAGTGCAATAATTGGAATTGGAATTGGTATGGGAGAAGATAGAGCTATGGAAGCTGCTAAACAAGCAGTATCATCTCCACTTCTTGAAACATCAATTCATGGCGCAACTGATGCAATTGTAAATATTACTGGTGGTTCTAATCTTACTTTATTTGAAGCAGAGCAAGCAGCAGAAGTTGTTAGGGCAGCTTCAAATACTGATATAAATATTATTTTTGGTTCAGTTATTAATGAAAACTTAAATGATGAAGTTATAGTTACTATAATTGCTACAGGTTTTGATAAAAAAGCAAACCAAAAAGTAATGTACGATCAAATGAGTACTACTCGTAGAACTCCAGAAGTAAGTTATGAAGATGATGATGATAATGGTTCATCTAGTTTTGAACCAACTGAAATAGATATACCAAGATTTTTACAAAACAAAAACTTTTAAGCAACGCAAGTTGCTTTTTTTATGTTTTTAATATATAATTTGTTTGTATGTGTGTCCTCGTAGCTCAGCTGGATAGAGCAATTGCCTCCTAAGCAATAGGTCGGAAGTTCAAATCTTCTCGGGGACGCCATTTTTATATTATTGGATAAAATATTTAAAATCTTTTACTAATCAATAAATAATATAAAAATAGAACAAGAAAATATAAATCTTTTAATTTTTTAAAATTTTGCTTAACAAAAAATGACTTTTATGGTAGAATAATAAAAAAATGTATGTAAAGGAGTATTTATGAAGAAAATATTATCTATTTCTTTCTGCTTTCATGATTCTTCCATTGCATTTAGTGATGGAAAAAGCATTGTTCTTCATATGGAAGCTGAGAGGTTTTTTAACAAAAAGCACAAAAGATTTTTGTCGCTTGAAGAAGTTGATGAAATTGTTAAGGCTGGTTTAAAACAATTGGGATGGAGCATAGAAGATATAGGAGAAGTTTTAGTAACAAAATGGAATAATTTATATGATTCTGGTTGTGTTGAAATTCTTGGCAAAAAATTTAAGGCTATTTTAACGGGTCATCATAATAATCATATTGGAACTAGTTATCCTTCAAATTTTAAGAAGTGTGTAATATTATGTTCAGATGGCGGTTCTGAAGATGGATATACAAAATTGTATTATAAAAACGGAAACAGTGTAAAGCTTATTGAAAATTGGGATGATAGAGAATGTACAGGCAAGTTTTATGGTACAATTGCGCAAATGCTTATAGAACCTTATGGACCAAAAGCCCATACTTCAGGTGTTGGCAAGTTAATGGGGTTGAGTTCATATGGGAAGTATGATAAAGATATTGAAAAATTGATAATTGATAATATTAAAGAAATAAATAGTTTACATTTTGACAATGTTGATAATTTATTGCTGAAATTTAAACTTGATAATAATTATGCTGAACTTCAAAAAAACAGCTATAAAACTGATATTGCTTATACAGCTCATCGTTTTTGGGTTGAAAAGTGTAAAGAATATTTAAAACAGCATAATAAGTTTTCTAGAAATATTTGCTTAGTTGGTGGGTGTGCTTTAAATATAACTTTAAACTCTGAACTTTTGGATGAGGGAATATATGATAATGTATATGTTAGTCCTGTTTCAACAGATGCTGGGCAATCTATAGGGGCTATTCTTTTTCGCCATCCGCATATTTTATGTAATTATCCTTATCTTGGAAGGGAAAAAGAGAAAAATCTTTTATATGATGAAACTGTAATTGATGATTTATTAGATAAAAAAATAATAGCGTGGTATCAAGGAAGAGCAGAAGTTGGGGCAAGAGCATTAGGAAAAAGAAGTTTTCTTGGAATCCCAACTGATAATGATATGAAAAAGCGATTGAGCGAAGAAATTAAACAAAGAGAGCCATACAGGCCAGTAGCATGCGTTATTCCAGAAATTTATGTTTCAGAATATTTTGAACAGACATATGCTTCTCCGTATATGACATTTTGTTCTCGTGCTAAGGAAATAACAAAAAAAGTAGCACCTGCAATAGTTCATGTTGATGGTACAACGAGGGTACAAACTATAAATAAAGTTGATAATCCTGTATTATACGATATTTTAATTAAATTAAAAGAAAGAAACGGGGTTCCAATGCTAATGAATACATCTTTGAATATTATGGGAGATCCTATTGTAGATGATAAAAAAGTGTTGCAAAATACTTTTGAAAAAAGCAATGCTGATTGTTTGTATATTGATGGGGTGAAATATAAAAAAGAAAAGTTAGTTTCTATAATAGTTGCCACATACAATAATGATAAAAAGCTTATAAGACTTTTAGAAAGCTTGAAAAATGTATCTATTTTGGAAGACAAAAATATTGAAGTCATTATAGTTCAAAATTGTGCAAATGTAGAATCGTATGAAAAAACAAAAAGTCTTGAAAAAATTTATAATATAAAAGTGTATCACGAACCAAGGCAGGGGAAAGGTAGTGCTTTAAACAAAGGAATAATAAAATCAAATGGTAAATATATTGTAACAACAGATGATGATGTAATAGTAACGGATTCTATGTGGATTTATAAGTTTATAAAAGTATTTGAAGATAACCCTAATGTTGGTTATGTTTCGGGTAAGGTTATTATGAATAGCGATACCGCTAATGAATATTCAAAACTATGGGAAAATAAAGGTGGCCTTAGTAAAGGAGAAAAAACTAAATATTGGTCAAGCAAATTTTTAAAGAAATTTAAGTATAAAATTTTTCCATGGCCGATGTTTAAGATATGTGCTGGGGCTAATCAAATGATAAAAAAAGAAATTTTATTGGAGATTGGTGGTTATTCGGAATTTTTAGGAAAAAAGGAAAATGTTGATGGTTTAACGCTCGAAATAGGGTATAAAATTGCAAAAAAAGGTTATGAATTGATTTATGATCCGAATATTTATCTTTATCATGAACATCCTGTTTCAAGAGAAGAAATAGAAAAAAAATTATATTATTATGGTATGCAAGATACAGGAAGTTCAATGTATATTTATTTAACAAACAATGATTATAGATATTTATGGTGGGCAATTTTTGGACATTTGCTTTATACGATGAAAAAAGTAATAAAAAGTTTGCTTGGATTATATCCTTTGTCAGTTTCTTATTTACAGTATAGTATAAAGGGTAATTTACTTGGATGGAAAAAATGTTTGAAAAATTATAGGAGTGCAAAAGATGGAAACAATATTTAATAGTATGATAAATGAAGAAAAAGCATTCAATAATTCTAGGGCTAAGATAATAACAATAGAAGGCATAGATGGTGCTGGGAAAACATCGATTGTTGAAAACTGTGTTAAAAGATTAACTGATAGTGGATATAAAGTTGAACATTTTTTTACTTCTTCTGAGTTTAATTGCTATTGGAAAAATGTTGATATAGCATTGAATGAGCATTTTATTAATTCTTCTATTAATCAAATGTTTCATAATATAGCTTTTTTAACTTATTTAAAGACGATTTTTATAGATTTGGTAAACTCGAATGATTTTGTTGTTTCTGAGTGGTATATTTATGGTAAACTGTTATTATCACATTTATATACAGGAAATGAAAATGATAATTCGAAATTGATAATCGAACATGATTTGTTGACAAAAAAAATCATTCCTCCTGATTATAGCTTTTTTGTTGATGTTGAGCCTTGCGTTGCATATGAACGAATTATAAAAAGAAATAATCGCTTTGAGTCTAGAGAAAATTTAGAAATGCTTAAACAGGCAAGTTTTTTGTGGAAAAAGTACTATGTTCATAAATATAACATGGAATGTTTAGATGGCATGAATTCGGTTGAAGAGAATTCTAAATTAATATTAAAGAAGGTGCTAAATCGTGAAGAATAAGTGGAATATGTTATATTTAAAAGATATTGAAAAAAATGGTGGATTTGCTAGTTATTACAGTAAAAAAATAAAAATAAGAAAAAAAATTTTGTATAAAATTAAAAAATATGCAAAAACAACAGTTTTAGAAGCTGGGTGTGGAACGGGTGTTCTATCAATATATTTATCAAATATTGGCTATGAATCTTGGGCTGTAGATAATGATGACTTAAATCTTAAATTAGTTAAATCTATATCAATGGCTACTAATAGTAGATGCCCTAATTTGCTTAACAAGGATATTTTCAAGTTGTACGATTTTTTTGACAATGGAAATATTGATGTTATATATAGTATAGGAGTATATGAACATTTTTCTGATGATGAGATAAAAAAATTAATAAATATTCAATTAGAAATATCAAAATATGTAATGATAGGAATACCTACAAAATATTTTAATGAAAATGAAAAGTTATATGGTAATGAAAGATTTATGTCAATTTCAGAGTGGAAAAAGATATTAAATACACAAAATGTAAATATCGTAGAGGGATTTTTCATGAATAATCAGAATTTAATAAAAAGGATATTAAATTATAAAAAGTGGTTTAAGATACCACCAATTTATGTATTTGTAATTAAAAAGGGGGAATAATGATGAAACAAGTAACAATGGTAACAGGAAATCTTGGAAAATTAAAGGTGGCAAAAGAAATATTTAAAGATTATAATATAGAGTTACTACATGAAAATATGGATACATTTGAAATACAAAGTATGGATGTATGTGAAGTGTCAAAATACTCAGCTTTATATGCTTCTAAAAAGCTTAATAAAGATGTAATAAAATCAGATGTTGGCTATTATATAGAAGAATTAAATGGTTTTCCAGGTCCGTTTTTAAGGTATATTAATGAAACTCTTACTTCAAGTGATATAATAAAAATGATGGAAGGTAAAACAAATAGAAAAATTATATTAAAAGAATGTTTAACCTATGCTTCAAAAGATGGTAAAATAAAACAATTTATAAATGAAGAAGAAGCTACTTTAAGTAATAAACCATATGGAATTGGAACAACATTTGATAAAATAGTTATATTTAAAGAAGATACTTTGCCAAAATCAATGAAAACAGAAGAAGAAAATTATAAACATTTTGAAAAAACTTTAACCATATATAATAAAATGGCTGAATATTTAGAAAGTTCGAAAGAAGTATAAGAAAGGTAAGGATTAATGTATGAAAAAATATAAAATGACATCAGATGGATATAATAAAAAAATTCAAGAGCTTGACAAATTAAAGAAAGATTTTAGGCTAAATGAGATAGCTATGTCAAAATCGTATCAAAGTGCATCTGGTGATGGTGCACATGATAATGCTGAGTTTGAATATCTTTTAGCAAATGAAAGGATGTTAGCTAATTTAATTAATGATTTGACGACTATGATAAATAATACTGAAATAATAGAAATTGGCGAAGTGCCTGATGATATTGTTAATGTAAATGATGTGGTAAGTTTAAATCTGTTATTTGCTAAAGACGATAAGGAATTTATAACAATTAGACTTGTAGGTGGAACATCTGAAAAGGATGATGAGGTTTCATTAAATTCACCATTAGGAAAGGCAATATATAGAAAAAAAATAGGTGATGTGGCAATGTACACAGTTAATGACAAAAAAATAAATGTTGAAATTGTTTCAATTGAAAATAGAACAGAAAAGTTAAAAAGGTTAAGATAACAAATGTTTACTAAAAAACTATTAAATTATAGAATAATGAAAACTATTTATTATTCTATTAAATATAAGAGTAAAATATTCATTTATAAAAATTGTCAAATAAAAATTGCCAATTCTGCAAATATAATAGGAAATTATAAGTTAGGAATAGGAAAAATTGTAAATTATACTGGGGTACTGCCAACAGTTTTTGTTATGTACCCCAATTCTACTATAAAGTTAACTGGAAAATTCTATATCTACTCTGGATGTAAGATTGTTGTACAGGAAAAAGGTGTTTTAGAACTTGGTTCTGGCAGTTTTATTAATGTTGATTCAAAAATATATTGTAATAATAACATAACAATTGGAAAAAATGTATTTATTGGAGAAAATGTAATAATAAGAGATTCTGATGACCACAATGTTATAAGAAAAGGTTATATTAATACCAAGCCAATTATTATAAGAGATCATGTTTGGATTGGAATGAAAAGTATTATTTTGAAGGGAGTAACGATTGGACAAAACTCTATAGTTGCTGCTGGTAGTGTTGTCACAAAAGATGTTCCAGATAATGTGATTGTGGCTGGAGTTCCTGCTAAGATAATAAGAAAAAATACTAACTGGCGTTAGTTTAAATATTAAAAAAAATTAGAAAGAAAAAATTGTAAAGATTAAGAAAATCTATTGAATAAGATTATTTTAATATGCTACAATTATTTTGGTGATAGAAATGGAATATAAAATAACAATTCACGATGAAAGTGAAACAATTGAATTAGCAGAAAACTTTGAATCAGAGAAGTTTCCAAACATGGTTATTTGTTTAAATGGTGATTTAGGTAGTGGTAAAACAGTATTTGCAAAAGGTTTTGCCAATGCTTTAGGTATAGATGAACAGGTCACATCCCCAACTTTTAATATTGTAAAAGAATATTATTCAGGGGAACTTCCTTTTTTTCATATGGATGTTTACCGTATTGATGAGGGAGGCTTTGACATTAATTTTAGTGAATACTTTGTTAAAAAAGGTGTTTCAATAATTGAATGGGCATCTTTAATAAAAGATGAACTTCCTGATGAAAGATTAGAAATAAATATTAAAATAATAGATGAAGAAAAAAGATTATTTATAATTAAGCCAATTGGAAAAATATATGAAGATTTATGTGAGGCAGTATTATGATAAGTCTTTTTTTAGATACTTCATCTAGCAATTTAAATGTTGGTGTTTTAAAGGATAAAAAACTATTAAAAGAAAAATATATTCATTTTGAAAAGGATTTATCTAAGTATGCTTTAAATGAAATAAAAGAATTACTTGATAGTTTAAGTTTAAAACCTAATGATATAGATAATATTTATTGTGTTAATGGTCCAGGTTCTTTTACAGGTCTTAGAATTGGTGTAACAATAGCCAAAACATTTGCTTGGGGGTTAAATAAAGATTTATATAAAGTATCTAGTTTATTTGCTATGGCAACTAGTAATACTAATAGTTGTTATGTAATACCTTTAATTGATGCTAGAAGAAATTGTGTTTTCGCAGCAATATATGATAAGTCTTATAATGTTATTATGGAAGAAAAATATATTTCTAAAGAAGATTTATTTGCTAAAGTAAATAGTCTAAATGGTACAAAAACTTATGTTGCAACAACTAATATTGATGGATTTGATGTAAAAATTTATGAGCCTGATTTAAATAATTTATTTAAGTATTTAAAAGATGATAAAGTTAATATTCATACTTTTGTACCTAATTATTTAAAACAAACTGAAGCAGAGGAAAATTTAAATAAATGATAAAAGAAATAGCTAAAGAAAAAGTAATTAATATATTTAATATAGATGAAATAGATAGTCCTTTTAGAAAATATTTTTGTTATGAGGAAGAAGATATTTTAGGTTATTTTTGTATTGATATAATATATGAAAAAATAGAACTTGTTAATATTTTTGTTAAAAATGAATATAGAAATAGAAAAATAGGGTCTTTTATGTTAAAATATTTAATTGATTTTGCAAATAATAATAATATTTATAATATAACTTTAGAGGTTGATGAAAAAAATATTTATGCTATCAAGTTATATGAAAAATATGGATTTATTAAAAAAGCAATAAGAAAAAACTATTATAATAATAGTGATGGAATACTTATGGAGTTGATTATATGAAAGATGTTTATATTTTAGGGATAGAATCTAGTTGTGATGAAACTAGTTGTTCTATAGTAAAAAATGGTTGTGAAGAAATAACTACAGTTATTTTAAGTCAAATAGATATTCATACATTGTATGGGGGAGTAGTGCCTGAAATAGCTAGTAGAAATCATGTTAAAGATATTACTTTTGTAATTGAGAAATGCTTAAAGGATGCAAATATGACAATGGATGAAATTACTGCTATAGCAGTAACTTATGGACCAGGTTTAATTGGATCATTACTTGTAGGGTTAGAAGCTGCAAAAACACTTTCTTATATATATAATAAACCTCTTATTCCAGTACATCATATTGCAGGTCATATTTATGCTAATAATATTGAAAAAGAAATGACTTTTCCTTTAATGTGTTTAGTAATAAGTGGAGGACATACAAAACTTATTTATATGAAAGAACATTATAGTTTTGAAGAAGTTGGGACAACATTAGATGATGCTGTTGGGGAATGTTTTGATAAGGTTGCAAGGGTTATGAATATTGGTTATCCTGGTGGGCCAGTTGTTGATAAGCTTGCACATTTAGGACATCATATATATAATTTACCAATTCCTAAAAATGATGATAGTTTTGATTTTAGTTTTAGTGGTTTAAAAAGTGCTGTTATAAATCTTGTACATAATGAAGAACAAAGAGGAAATGAAATAAATAAAGAAGATTTAGCTTGTTCTTTTCAAGATTCTGTTGTTGAAGAATTATCTTCTAAAACTGTTAGAGCAGTAAAAAAATATAAAGCTAATAATTTAATTTTAGCAGGTGGTGTTGCTGCTAATAAAGGAATAAGAGAAAAGTTAACGACTCTTTCTTTAGAAAATGGTTTTACTTTTTCTTATCCAAGTATGAAATATTGTACAGATAATGCTACAATGATTGCGGCAGCAGGATATTTTTGTTATAAACTTAAAGATAATAGTTGGAATAATTTAATTTTAAATGGTGTATCTAGTGAAAAGTTGTCTTAAGAAATAATAAAAATTATATAAAAAAGGTAATAAATATCTTTTTTGGTAATAAAATATACTAAAAAATTAAAAAAAATGAAAAAATTTTAAAAAAGTTCTTGTCAAAGTTTAATTTTTATAGTATCATTGATATTGCTTGGTGGTTATAGATGGGCTCGTAGCTCAGTTGGTTAGAGCACTACTCTGATAAGGTAGGGGTCGATGGTTCAAGTCCATCCGGGCCCACCATTTATAATTTTTATTATTAAATGCCTCAATAGCTCAGTTGGTTAGAGCACTTGACTGTTAATCAAGGGGTCCTAGGTTCAAGTCCTAGTTGGGGCGCCATATTTTTTGGCCCGTTGGTGAAGTGGCTTAACACAGCGCCCTTTCACGGCGTCATTCATGGGTTCAAATCCCGTACGGGTCACCAATGTAAGAAATATCCCTTTTTAAAGGGTTTTTTTGTGTCGTTTTTTAAGCATTGACTAATTATGTAAAATAAGATTAAAATAAAGTTGAGGTATATATGTCTATGAATAAAGAATTATTAAGAGAAAAATATAAATTAATAAGAAAAAGTATAACTGAAAAAAATATTAAAGATAATATTATTTATAATAAAGTGATAAATGATGATGTCGTAAAAAGATGTTCTACTATTTTGATATATGTTTCTTTTAAAGATGAAGTTGACACTTTAAAACTTATAAAGTTTTTTCTTCAAAATAAAAGGGTTGCTGTTCCTAAAATAGAAAATAATAATATGAATTTTTATTATATAAAATCTTTAGAGGAATTAAAATCTGGATATTTTGGGGTACTTGAACCAGTTTCAAATAATCTTGTAACTGATTTTTCTAATTGTGTTTGTATTACCCCAGGAATATGTTTTGATTTAAATGGTAATAGAATAGGTTATGGTAAGGGATTTTATGACAAATTTTTTAATGAAATTGACATTTATAAGATAGGATTATGTTATAAGAAGTGTCTTGTTAGAGAAATAGATGTAAATAAATTTGATAAAACAGTAGAAAAAGTAATAACAGATTAAATATTTTGTATTATAATATTTTTATCTTTTATTGCCTAGTAACCAAGTGATAAGGCGAAAGACTCTGACTCTTTTATTTCATGGGTTCGAAAACCATACGGATCACCAATAATATAAATTAAATCCTTATTTTATAAGGATTTTTTTGTTTATGTAAATGTCGTGGTAATTTATTATGATTGAATAAATATATGTGACTTAAATTTTATATGTTTTTAAAAGAATGATAATTTTAACAGTAAAATAATAAAAAAAAACAATCTATTAGATTGCCATAGCTTTATTATCCTTTAAAGTCCATTTTGTTGAATATTTCTGTGTCATAAAACTCTTTCATTGTTATTCCGAAAACTTTACAAAATTTATAAATGTTTTTAGAACTTGGGTTTTCTACTTTATCATAAAGTAATGCATAAAGTGTTGTTGCTGGAACAGTAGAAAGCTCAGACAACTTATTTGTACTTAAATGGTTTAATTCACAAAGCTCATTGATTCTTTCTATTACGGCTTCTGTAAAAGTCATTTTTTACTCATCTCCCATTACATATTATATTATATCAAAATAAAAATAAAATTGTTTACCGAAATCAGTTATTTTTATTAATATTAATTATAAATATTTAAAATAATCAAAAAATAGATTTGTTATAATAGAAATTGAATTATGTTTTGTAATGCAGAATAATTGTTAAAAATATTTGACAAATTTCCAAAGATATTTGGTAGAATTAAATTTAAAATTTATGTATAATTATTTGTGAAAGGAGAAAAAATGAAATTATGAGAAAATATTTTTAAATTAAGAAAGGAATATAATCTATCACAAGAACAATTGGCAGAAAAGATTAATGTTACTAGACAAACAATATCAAATTGGGAATTAGGGGAAACAGCTCCTAATCCTGAACAATTAAAATTATTATCTAAAGAACTAAATATTAGTATTGATGAATTATTAAATAATGATATAAAACAAGTGTTAGTAGAAAAAGTAAGCAATACTGAAAAACTTGCTAAGATAATAATTAAAATATTAAAAATTTTAGGAATAATTTTTGTTTTAGGTTTTGTTGTTGGAATTTTTTCATTTGGTATTTTTAATTCTAGCAAAACATCAATGACAGTAGTAGAAAAGCAAACAGTACTTCTTAATTGTCAACTTAATGGTGAAAAATATGATTATTTAATAGAATATGATAAAGATGATAATATCATTGAAGCAGGTGGTAGTGATTATATTACTAATATTGTAAAAGATAAAAAAATTTATAAAGCTAAGATTTTAGTAAAATATATTGAAGCGTATTTTTTTGATAATGGTGGTAAGTGTTAATTAATGAAAACTAAAAAGAACAATTTATGTTCTTTTTAATTTGTTTTACATTTATCGTATTTTTTTTATAAAAATATATTTCCGAAATCGGTAAACTTATGATATAATAGAATAAGAAAAAGAAATTATGGGGATAATTTGTTTAATATGAGTTAAGATATTAAAAATATTTATTTATGATTAAGAGTTTATGGATGAATATTTTTGATATAAATATTAAATTTTGAAAGGAGGTAATAAATGAAAACATCATTGGTTATAAAATTAATTATAATTATAGCAGTTATAGCAGGATTAGGATATATATTATATAAAGACTATTATAAAACAAAAGATTTTGTTTTTGAAGCAAAAATTAAAGAAGTAGTAGTAAATGATAATGTATATACTATTTTAGTTGAAGAATATGATAAAAAGGACAAAGAATATGTTACTGAGTATGAATTTGAATTAAATAAAGATACTAAAATAATTTATGATAATAAAGAAACAACAAAAGATCAATTAAAGGTTAATCAAAAAGTAACTATTACAGCATCAAATGAAATAATGCCAAGTGAACCTGCAAAATTATCTAATGTTAAAAAAATAGTAATTTCAAAAGATTAATTTTGCTAAAAAGTTTTGCTAAAAAGCAAAATTTTTTTAATTAACTTAATTAAATCATATTGACAATTATAATCCTGAATTTATCAGTTTTTGAAAGCAAAAATCTCTCAAACCATTTTATAATGGTTTGTGAAGATTTGGTGGTTTAAAACTGATAAATTTCCGGATTATGTTATAAAAAGTGCCTTGTTAGGAAGATAGACGTAAATAATTTTGATAAAAGAGTAGAAAAAGTGATAACAGATTAAGTAAATTGTGTTATAATACTTTTATCAATATTTATTGCCTAGTGGCCAAGCGGTAAGGCGAAAGACTCTGACTCTTTTATTTCGTGGGTTCGAATCCTACCTAGGCAACCAGTAGTAAATAAAATTAAATTAAATAGATGAAAGGAAGTTTATTATGACAAGAAAAGAATATGCTGATTTTTTATTAAAAACTGATCATGACTATAATTATTACTTAAATAAATATCCTAAAAGAGAATTAAAAGAAGGACAAATGGTTACAAGATTTGCTCCAAGTCCAACTGGATTTGTTCATATGGGAAGTTTATATACATCTTTTTCTGATTTACAATTTGCTAAACAAACAAATGGAATATGTTATTTAAGAATTGAAGATACTGATGGAAAAAGGACTGTTGAAAATGGTGTTCAAGGAATAATTGATGATTTTAATTCTCTTGGAATAAGCTTTGATGAAGACCCAATTAAGAAAGGAAAATATGCTCCTTATATTCAAAGTGAAAGAGAAGATATTTATAAAGCATTTGCTAAAAAATTAATTGAAGAAGATAAAGCTTATCCTTGTTTTTGTACGGAAGATGATTTAAATAGAATAAGAGAATTACAAGAAAAAACAAAAGATAGACTTGGTTACTATGGCCATTATGCAAAATGTCGTAATTTAACTATGGAAGAAGTAATAGAAAAAATAAATAATGGTCAAAAGTATATTATTCGTTTAAAATCAAATGGAAGCTTCTTAAATAAAATTATTTTGGATGATTTAATAAAAGGAAAAATAGAAATGCCTGAAAATGATATGGATGTTGTTATAATAAAAGGTGATGGTCTTCCAACATATCACTTTGCACATGCAGTAGATGATCATTTAATGGGGACAACACATGTTTTAAGAGGAGATGAATGGGTAGCAAGTTATCCAATTCATGATCAATTATTTAAAATGTTAGACTTTCCACTTCCTAAATTTTGTCATATTGCTCCGATTACTGTTCGTGAGGGCGACACAATAAGAAAATTAAGTAAAAGAAAAGATAAAGGTGCTGCGATTAGTTATTATGCTAAAGAAGGAATACCAACTGATGTTATTAGATTATATTTAGCAACAGTTAATAATTCTAATTTTGAAGAATGGTATAATGAAAATCCTGATAAAACAGTTGATGACTTTACATTTACTTTTGATAAGATGCCTGTTGGAGGTTCATTATTTGATATTGAAAAGCTAACAAATATTTCTAAAATTTATTTTAGTCGTAAAAAAAGTGAAGATATTTTAACTGAACTACTTGAATATTTAAAAACCTATGATAAAGAATTCTATGAAATTGTAAATAATAATAAAGATAAAATGCTAAAGAGTTTAGATATTGAAAAATATACATCTCGTCCAAGAAAAGATATCTCATCTTATAGTGATGTTAGAAAATATTTTTGGTATATGTTTAGTGAATTGTTTACAAAAGATAGTTATAAAGATGTTATAAAAAAATCATTTTATAATAAAAATATGTTAACAGATTACATAACTAATGTTTATAATGAAGAGGATGATAGTAGTACTTGGTTTAATAAAATAAAAGAATTTGTGCCAAAGTATAATTTTGCAAGCGAAGTAAAAGAATATAAGAAAAATCCAGATAGTTATGTTGGACATGTTGGAGATTTTTGTGAAATGTTAAGAGTTGCTGTTACAACACTTTCTAACACACCTAATTTATATGATATATTAACTATTTTAGGTAAAGAAGAAATAGAAAAAAGAGTAAAGATGTTTGAAAGTTTAATTTAAAAAATAAAATAATAATACTTTTTGTATTATTATTTATGGTCCGTTGGTGAAGGGGTTTAACACACAAGGTTCTCATCCTTGGATTTCATGGGTTCGAAACCCATACGGATCACCAAAAGTACAAGTAAAAGACTAGTTTATAAGCTAGTCTTTTAACATTTTATAATATTATATAATATAGATTAAAAAATAAGTATACATTAACAATTAGTTAACATGCTTTATTTTTTTTTAAATATATTTATAATAGTATATTGAATTGATAAAATAGCATTAAAATTGCTGTTTTTTATTTTTTTTAATGCATTAATATAAGAATTTTTTAATATTTTTTTCAAATCCATAAGCTTACCTCATAAATATATTAGAAATTTCTAATATATCATATATTTTATTCATATATTACAATAATGTCAAGGAGTGAAGTTTATGCCATTTACAATTAAAAACACAAAGTGTAAAGAAAGTGCGGTTTATAAATCATTATATATTAAAGAAGATTTAGTTAAAGAAATAGAAAAAATTGCAAAAGATAATAATACTTCTTTTAATAATGTTATTATTAGTATGATTGAATATTGTTTAAAGAAAAATAAATAAATTAAGTATACTCACTTAATTTATTTTTTATTATATCAATATCTTTTATTAATTCATCAATAATATCCGTATTTTGTTCATTAGAAGCCGTATTCTGCTTTTTTGGTGTTTCTATACCTTGCTGAATTGCAGAATTAGTTTCTAGTATTTGTGCAATTAAATATAAAAAGTTACCTAAAGAATTTTGCCTTACATAATCTAAATCTCCGATAAGGGCAAATCCTATAACAGTAGCTAAGAATGTATATGTCATAGCTTCATTTTTACTATTTTTCATAACTTATCCTCTTTATAAAAAATATGCTAAAAATTGTAATATTTTGTTATAAATTGTAGAAATAGAAAATCTTTTTTGCTATAATAATTTTTAGATACTTGGAGGTGTTAGAATTTTATGGATTTAGCAGTTTTACTTATTCTGATAATTATAGTTGTCCTAGTTTTAAAAGATGTAAAATGGGTAACTTATCTTATTGGAATTGTTGAAATATTTTTAAGACTTATTCATTATATTGGTGATAACTTAAAAATAGCTAGTTTAAATAATTTTATTAATGAATATTTCCCAACTTCTATTTTTGCAATAATAGGGAAATACTCAAGTGGAGTAGTCTATGATATATTATCATGGGTACTTGTATTATTCTTAATTTGGTTTTTAATTTATTTAGTAAAATATTTATTTGGATGCAGATAAAATGATTTATTTAGATTATTCAGCAACAACACCAGTTAATGAAGAAGTATTAGATAGTTTTGTAAAAGCTACAAGAACTTATGTTGGTAATCCTAATTCTCTTCATAAACTAGGGGTTTCTGCTAATAAGCTTATAAATGATGCCACTAAACAAATTAGTGATATTTTAAATGTAAAACCAAATGAAATAATATATACAAGTGGAGCAAGTGAAGCAAATAATCTTGCTATAAAAGGAATATGTTTAAGAAATAATAAAAGAAAACACATTATAACAACAGAATTAGAACATTCTTCTGTTATTGGGCCTTGTTCGTATTTACAAAGATTAGGATATGAAGTTGATTTTGTTAAACTTGATGAAAATGGAATTGTCGATTTAAATGATTTAAAAAATTTAATAAAAGAAGATACAATTTTGGTAAGTATAGCGAGTGTTAATAGTGAAGTTGGTGTTTTAGAACCTATTAATGAAATAGGTAAACTAATAAAAGAAGTTAATAAAAACACTTATTTTCATAGTGATATAACACAAAGTGTAGGAAAAATTAAAGTGAATTTAGATTATGTTGATTTAGCAAGTTTCTCTGCTCAAAAGTTTTATGGACTAAAAGGAGTAGGGTGCTTAATTAAAAAAGAAAACATAATATTAGAACCGCTTATTCATGGTGGAAAATCTACAACTGTTTACAGAAGTGGAACACCTGCTTTAGGGTTAATTGTATCAACGGCTAAAGCACTTAGACTTGCATATTTAGATTTTGATAAAAAATATGATTATGTATGTTTTTTAAATAAATATTTAAAAGAAGAATTATCAAAAATAAATAAGGTTCACATTAATAGTAATTCTTATTGTGTACCACATATTGTAAATATAAGTATCGAAAATATAAAACCTGAAACGATGCAACATGCTTTAGAACAAGAAGAAATATATGTTTCAACGCAAACAGCTTGTTCAAGCAATAATCCAGTTTCAAAGGCAGTATTAGCAGTAACTAAAAATAAAAATTATGCTTCTTCTAGTATTAGAATAAGTTTATCTTATCTTACTACAAAAGAAGAAATAGATATGTTTGTAAAAGTATTAAATAATAAAATAAAGGAGTTAAGTTAATATGTTAAAAATCGTAAGAGTTCAAGCAATTTGGTGTAGTAGTTGTCTTTATATGAGTAAAGTATGGGATAAAGTAATGAAAAATAAAAAAGACATTGAAGTAATTAATCTTGATTATGACCTTGATAGAGATATAATTAAAGAGTTTAAAGTTAGTGATAATTTACCAGCATTTATGTTCTTTAAAGATGGTAAAGAAGTTAAAAGAACATATGGTGAAGTAAGCGAAAAAGAATTAAATAAAATAATTGAGGAGTTAAGATAGTGAAAAAAATAATCAAATATTTTTTCCTTTTTCTTCTTATTTTCTTTGTTAATGATGTTTGTGCTAAGGAAGTTAATATTAAATTCTTCTATGGAGATGGATGTCCTGTTTGTGCAAGAGAAGAAAAGTTTTTAGAAGAAATAGAAAGTAAATATGATGTAAAAATAATAAAATATGAAACATGGTACAATGAAGAAAATGCTAAACTTTTAGATGAAACAAAAGAAAAATATAATACAACAGGAAGAGGAGTTCCTTATACTGTTGTTGAAGATAGTGCATTTTTGGGCTTTAATACCACAATATCTTCACAGATAGAAGATAAAATAAAAAGTATAAGTAATGATAATAATGTAAATAATGATGATAAAAATGATCAAAAAGAAGATAAAACAATATATGACATACCATTAATAGGTAAAGTTGATATAAAAAAAGTAAGTGTTTTACTTGTTTCAATAGTAATTGGAATTGTTGATGGTTTTAATCCATGTGCAATGTGGGTCTTATTATTTTTAATAAGCACTTTACTTGGAATGAAAGATAGAAAAAGAATGTGGATAATAGGACTTACATTCTTATTAACATCAGCATTAGTTTATATGGTAATAATGCTTGGCTGGCTTGAGATAGTTGTAAATATAACAACAAGTATTTTAATTCGAAATATAATTGCTGTTATTGCAGTAATTGGAGGTCTTATTAATTTAAGAACATTTATTAAATCGAAAAAAACAAGTGGTTGTACAATTATAGATGATAATAAAAGAACGAAAGTATTTGAAAAGATTAAAAGTTTCACCAAAGAAAAAAGTTTATTCTTAGCATTACTTGGTGTAATAACTCTTGCAATTGGAGTAAATGTTGTTGAACTTGCTTGTAGTGCAGGATTACCTCTTGTATTTACACAAGTTTTAGCAGTAAATAATATTACAGGTGTAAATGCTTTAATGTATGTACTTGTTTATATTTTCTTCTTCTTGATAGATGACTTATTAATCTTTATTATAGCTATGACAACACTTAAATTAACAGGTGTATCTAATAAATATGCTAAGTATTCACATTTAGTGGGTGGAATACTTATGGTATTAATTGGGCTTTTACTTCTTATAAAACCTGAACTAATAATGTTTAATTTTTAGTTTCATTTTTAAAAAAGTGTGGTAAAATAGTGTTAAGTTTATGAAAGGAAGTATTATATGAAAAAAAACGAAAAGATAACATCAAGAGATGTAGATTTTGCTAAATGGTATACAGATGTTGTAAGTGCTGCACATTTGGCTTGTTATTCTAAAGTAAAAGGATGTATAGTAATTGAGCCAAATGGTTATGCAATTTGGGAAAGAATCCAAGAAGAATTAGATAAGATGTTTAAAGAAACAGGACATAGAAATATTTATATGCCTATGTTAATCCCAGAAAATTTAATGAATAAAGAACAAGATTTAATTAATGGATTTGCCCCAGAAGTTGCGTGGGTAACACAAGGTGGAAGTAAAAAGTTAGATGAAAGAATGTGTATAAGACCTACTAGTGAAACATTATTTAGTGATTACTACAGTAGTGTTTTAAAATCATATAAAGATTTACCTATGAAATATAATCAGTGGTGTAGTGTTCTTCGTTGGGAAAAAGAAACAAGACCATTTTTAAGAAGTAGAGAATTTTTATGGCAAGAAGGACATACAATTCATGAAACAAAAAAAGAAGCAGAAAAAGAAACAAAAGATATGTTAAATATATATAAAACTTTCTTTGAAGAATATTTAGCAATACCTGTTGTAACAGGTAGAAAAACAGAAAGTGAAAAATTTGCGGGAGCAGAATATACTTTAACAGTTGAAGCTTTAATGTATAATGGTATATCTCTTCAATCTGCGACAAGTCACTTTTTCGGTCAAAAATTTTCTAAAGCATATGATATAAAATTTGCTGATAGAAATAATAATTTAAGTTATGTATACCAAACATCATGGGGAAGTTCTACAAGAATGATTGGAGCTTTAATCATGGTTCATAGTGATGATAATGGATTAGTTCTTCCTCCAAAAATTGCCCCTACTAAAGTAGTAATAATTCCAATTGGAGATGTAAAAGAAGAAGTTGAAAAAATCTATGAAAATTTAAAAGCAAATAATATAAGTGTAATGGTAGATAATAGTGATAAAACACCAGGATTTAAATTTGCTGAAGCTGAAGTTCTTGGAATACCAGTAAGAATTGAAGTAGGAGAAAGAGATTTAAAAGAAAATAAAATAACTTTTGTAAGAAGAGATACAAATGAAAAATATACTGTGGATAAAGATATTGATATTTTAAGTTATACTTCTAACTTATTAGAGAAAATCCAAACTAATTTATTCAATAAAGCAAAAGCAAGATTTGAAAGTTTAACTTATGAAGCTCATTCTTTAAAAGAAGTTGAAGATATTATGAATACAAAACCAGGGTTTGTTAAAGCAATGTGGTGTGGTGATGAAGCTTGCGAATTAAAAATGAAAGAAATAAATGGTACAAAATCAAGATGTATTTTGGAAAATGAAAAAATAGATGATAAATGTATTGTATGTGGAAAACCTGCTAAAGATTTAGTTGTATGGGGTATTCAATATTAAGTATTTAGTTATGTAAAACTAAATATTTTTTATTTACTTTTTTTATTAATTAGTGTTATATTTAAATTGGTGATGATTATGGAAAGTAAAAAAACGAAAAAAGAAATAGTGCAAATGCTTTTAAAAAAACAACTTGAAGAAAATGATGAAGAAGAATTAATAAATATGCTTATTGATGAACCAATTGCGGTAGATGTTGATAAGCAAAGTGATAGCACAAGAACTTTTGGTGATAAATTAGCAGACAAATTAACTGAAGTTGCAGGAAGTTGGACTTTTATAATAAGCATGATTATCTTTTTAATTGTTTGGATTATTTTAAATTTATATTTGCTTGATAAAGTAGATCCATATCCATTTGTTCTTCTTAATTTAGTTTTATCTTGTATCGCAGCTTTACAAGCTCCGATTATTATGATGAGTCAAAATAGGGAAGCTAAAAAAGATAGATTAAGAAGTTCAAACGATTATAAAACAGATTTAAAAAGTGAACTTATCTTAGAAGAACTTCATAGTGAGATGAAAAAAATATTGGCAAATCAAAATAAAATATTAAAATATTTAAGTGAAGATGAAGAAAAATAAAAGTTAAATAGAAAGTATTAAAAACAATACTTTTTTCTTTTTATTTATAAAAAAATAGGGTATAATTATATGTATAAGATTAATACTTTGGAGGGTATATGGAAGATAGAAAAAGAATAGATTATCTTGTTGATTTATTAAATAAATATAGTCATGAATATTATATTTTAGATAAACCTACAGTAGAGGATAGTGAATATGATAGATTACTTGAAGAATTAATAAATCTTGAAGAAAAAACAGGTTATATAAAAGAAGATTCACCAACTCATAGGGTTGGGTCTACAGTAATATCAAGTTTTAAAAAAGTAGAACATACAATACCTATGTTATCTTTAGGTGATATATTTAATGAAGATGAAATAATAAAGTTTGATGAAAGAATAAAGAAGGAAGGATTTAATCCTAAGTATGTTGTTGAACAAAAAATAGATGGTCTTGCTATTAGTTTATTATATAAAGATGGTATTTTAGTTCGTGGAGCAACACGTGGTGATGGGAAAATTGGAGAAGATATAACACATAATGTAAAAACAATAAAAGACATTCCTTTAAAACTTAATAAAAATATTGATATTGAAGTTCGTGGTGAAATATATATAAGCAAAAAAGAATTTAATCGTGTTAATAAAGAAAGAGAAAAACAAAATCTTGATTTATTCCAAAATGCTAGAAATTTGGCAAGTGGAAGTGTTAGACAACTTGATTCTAAAGTAGCGGCATCAAGAAAACTAAGTAATTTTATATACCACCTACCAAACCCTAAAGACTATGGTATTTATTCACATGAAGAAGCATTAAACTTTATGGCTAGTTTAGGATTTGTTGTTAACAAAGATAGAAAAGTTTGTGATAATATAAATGAAGTTATAAGTTTTATTGATGATGTTAGTACAAGAAGAAAAAGCCTTTTATATGATATAGATGGTATGGTAATAAAAGTTGATGATATAAATATGCAAGATGCTTTAGGTTTTACGGCTAAAAACCCTAAATGGGCTATCGCATATAAATTTCCACCAGAAGAAGTAACAACAAGATTAACTGATATTATTTTTACAGTAGGAAGAACTGGTAAAATAACTCCTAATGCTATTTTAGAACCTGTCCGTGTTGCAGGAAGTACTATATCAAGAGCAACTTTACATAATGAAGACTTTATAAAAGAAAAAGATATACGTGTAGGAGATATTGTAGTATTAAGAAAAGCAGGAGATGTTATACCTGAAGTAGTAAGTGTAAAATTAGATAGAAGAACAACTATCTTACCTGAATTTAAAATGATAGAATTTTGTCCTGTTTGTAAATCAAAACTAATAAAAAAAGAAAGTGAAGCACACCATTATTGTCCAAATGAAAAATGTCCTGCAAGAAATATGGAAAAATTGATTCACTTTGTAAGTAGAAAAGCAATGAATATTGATGGGCTTGGAGAAAAAATAATTGAAGATTTTTATAATTTTGGTTATTTAAAAACAATTGATGATATTTATAATCTTTATAAAAAGCATGATGAACTAAAAGCACTTGAGGGTTTTGGTGAAAAATCAATTAATACAATCTTAGAAAATATTGAAAAATCTAAATCTAATTCCTTAGAAAAATTATTGTTTGGTCTTGGTATAAGACATTTTGGTGAAAAAAGTGCTTTAGTAATAGCAAAAAATTTCCCATCAATTGATAAAATAAAAGAAGCTTCTTTGGAAGAATTAACCGCTCTTAATGATGTAGGAAGTGTTATGGCTCAAAGTATTTATGATTATTTTAAAGATGAAGAAAATATAAAGCTTTTAGAAAAATTAAAAGATTTAGGTTTAAATATGAACTATTTAGGTAAACAAATAGAAAAACAAGATAATTTTAATGATAAAAAGTTTGTAATAACAGGGACAATTAGTTTTATAGGAAGAGATAAATTAAAAGAACAAATAAATCTTTATGGTGGTAAAACAATTGATTCCGTTAGTAAGAATACAGATGTTGTAATTGTTGGAGATAATCCTGGTAGTAAATATGAAAAAGCTAAAGAACTTGGAATAACTATTTGGGATGAGGAAAGATTAAAAGAAGAATTAAATAAGATTAATATGTAAGGGTGTGGTAATAATGTTAGCTAATATAATAACAATAATAAGACTTCTTCTTATTATTCCACTTAGTGTATTATTGTATAATAAAGGAATACAAAACATAATTTCTGCTTGTTTATTTGTTTTTATAATACTAACAGATTTTTTAGATGGATATGTGGCAAGAAAATATAAACAGGTAACTAAATTTGGAAAATTAATTGATCCAATTGTTGATAAATTATTGATTGTGGTTGTAACTGTTTTATTAATAATTAAAAATATAATTCCTGTATATAGTTTATTTATCTTTATAAGAGATATAGTTATTTGGACTTCAGCTTTAATTATAATGAAAAAAAAGAAGATAATTCTTTCGTCTAATATTTATGGAAAAACAAAAACAGTTCTTCATTTCTTTGCGATTCTTTTTGTCCTAATTATAGGAAAGTGGAATATGATATCATTTGATCTTCTTGTTTTAAGTTTTGCAACATTATTTCCTGAATTAGTTTATGGTTATAAGACTTATTTAAAAAAAGATAAATATGAAGAGATAGTTAACAAAAAAAATAATGGTTTAGTATTATCATATAAAGAAATGGATATGTATTTTAATGCTTACTTAAATAATAATATAAATGATGAAGTTATGACAAAATTATTAAAAGCTATTTGTAAAAAAGGTCTTAATGATAAAGAAATAATAGATTTAACAGATATATTTATAAAAAGTGGTGATACTCTTAATTTAGATTATTTAGGTGTTACAGTTGATAAACATTCAACTGGAGGAGTAGGAGATAAAACAACTTTGATTCTAGCTCCTTTATTAGCAGCATGTGATGTATTAATGCCTAAAATGAGTGGAAGAGGTTTAGGTTTTACGGGTGGTACAATAGATAAATTAGAAAGTATAAATGTAAATGTTAATTTAAGTGAGGAAGACTTTATAAAAACAGTTAAAGAAATTGGTTTTTGTGTTATTAGTCAAACAAAAAATATCTGTTTAATGGATAAAAAAATATATGCTTTAAGGGATGTAACAAATACAACTGAAAGTATTGGTTTAATTGCTAGTTCAATTATGAGTAAAAAAATAGCATGTGGGGCAAGTAAAATTCTTATTGATATAAAAATAGGAAATGGGGCATTAATAAAAAATTATGATGATGCCATAAAACTTGCTAAAATTATGAAAAAAATAGGCAAACATTATAATAGAGAAGTTGTTTGTATGTTAACTGATATGAATGTTCCTTTAGGAAGTAATGTTGGAAATAAAATAGAGGTAATGGAAGTATTAGATATTTTACAAAATAAAAAAGATAATTTATTAAAATCATTAGTAATTGATATGGCAACAGAAATTGTTATGCTTGCAAAAAATATGCCAAAACAAGATGCGAAAAAAGAAGTTGTTACTAATTTAGAAAATGGTAAAGCTTATGAAAAATTTACCTCTTTTGTAACACGACAAGGAGGAAGTATAAATAATTTAAAACTTAAAAAAGGTGTTAACATTTTAAGTGAAAAAGAAGGTTATTTAAGAGAAATAAATGCTTTAGAAATAGGTAAGCTTTCTTGTAAATTAGGTTCAGGAAGAGTAAAAAAAGAAGATAATATTGATTATGATGCTGGTGTAATATTAAAAAAGGATATAGGTAGTTATGTCAAAAAAGGTGATATTTTATGTACAATATATGGAAAAAAACAAGAAAGTATTGATGTTAGTAAAATATTTAAAATAACAAAAAATAAACCAAAGAAAAAAGAAAGTTTAATTATTGAGATAATTTAAGATAAATAATTTATAAGGTATAAAATTCAACATAATTTTATACCTTATTTTTTTATAATAAATTTGGTGATGATTATGAAAGTTAAAATATTTGATGAAGAAAGTGAAAAAGATTTAGAAGAAAAACTAAATGATTTTTTAAGTGATTTTGATGGTGAAATAGTGGATATAAAATTTCAAGTTAGTGTATCTATATTTAGTGAAGAACAAATATATTGTTTTTCAGGAATGATAATTTATAAATAAAAAAATTATCATTTTTCTTTTGATAATTTTTTAAAATATGATTTTATAACATTTAAATCACTATATTTTATATATTTGTCATCTATTGCCATATAATTATCTAAACCTTTTCCAAGAATTAATAAAGTATCATTTTCTTTTGCTAAAGATAAGGCTTTAAAAATAGCTTTTGTTCTATCTTCAATTATTTCATAATTATTATTTTTAACTTTAGATGTCATATCACTTATGATACTTTCTACGTTTTCATTTCTTGGATCATCCATAGTAAATATAACTTTATTGGAATAATTTGTTACTATTTTTCCAATTTCACTTCTTTTATCTTTATATCTTTTACCGGCACATCCTACTACTGTTATGATATTTCCTTTTTTAACCTTATTAAAAAAATTTAATACTTCATATGTTGCGTTTGTTGTATGGGCATAATCTAAAATAATATCATAATTTTGTTTAAAATCTATTTTTTGAAGTCTTCCAGGAACTTGTTTAAGTTTTTTAATATTATCTATGATAGATGGCATGTCTATATTAAAACAGTTTAATGTTATAATTGCAGCAACTAAATTATAAACGTTAAATTTTCCAAGTAAAGGACTTGTAATATTGTAAATTTTGTTATTTACTTTAAGGTTAAAAGTAGTTTTATCATTGTATTCATTTATATTATAAAAATAATAATTACATTTTTTACTAATTCCATATGTTATTATATTTTTATTGCATCTTTTTTTTATATAATTAAAGTGTTTGTCATCTTTATTCAAAATACATAATTTTGTTTGTTTAAATAGTTTTGTTTTGGAATCTAAATAGTTTTTAAATGTTTTATGAATATTTAAATGATCTTTATTTATATTGGTTAAAATAGCTATATCAAAATTAATGTTATGACATCTATTATGAAGCATAGCTTCACTTGATACTTCCATGATTAGACTATTATAATTATTTTTATTTAATATATTAAAGTATTTAAATAAAGTATCAAGACTAGGTGTTGTATTTTTTGTTTTAATAACTTTTTCTTTTAAGACAAAACCATTTGTACCTAGATAAGAAGAATTAATATAGTTATTTAATAAATCGTTTATAATCATTGCTGTTGTTGTTTTTCCATCAGTTCCTGTTATTCCAACAAGTTTTAAATTATCAAGTGGATAATTATAATAATTATTTAATATTTGGTAGTATGTATCATTAGTGTTTTGTACTTTTATAAACATTTTATTATTAGGTTTTATATCTTTATCTATAATAATGGCCTTACATCCATTTTTAATTGCATCACTTATATATTTGTGTCTATCATCATATATATCATGGGTACATATAAAAATGTCACCTTTTTTTATGTGCTTTGAATTGTTTTTAAATTTTAACATATTACATCATGTGCATACTAGAAGTATAGTTGTAATTATAATCTAAATTATTTGGTGTAGAGTTAGTCCCATTTAATTTTTTTTCAATATTAGCAACCTTTCTTTCAAGTGTTTGTAATCTTTGTTCAATTAAATTATAGTCATATCCTGATTGAAAATTGTTTGGCATCATTGGCATTTGATTATTGGGCATCATGTTTGGATTAAAACCAAATGGCATATTTGTATTCATATAATTCCTCCTTTTTTCTAAAGTATTATATGTAATTTTTGTTTTTATGTTAAATTATTTATAAAAAGCAACAAAACGTTGACATCAAAACAAATGTTTGATATTATATGTGTGGTAAGAAGAATTAATGACAAAAAATATTTAAATGCATAAAAGTTATAAATATATTGAAGGAGGTATATATGGAAGAAAGTAAAATGCATTTAATAAACAGACTGTTTAATAATGAAACGATAAGGACAATATGGGATAAAGAACAGGAAAAATATTATGTTAGTGTAGTGGATGTTGTTGGTGTATTGTCCGGAAGTGAAAATCCAAGAGATTATTGGAAAGTATTAAAACACAGATTAAAAAAAGAGGGAAATCAGTCGGTTACAAATTGTAACCAACTGAAATTGAAGTCAAAAGATGGAAAATATTATAATACTGATGTATGTGATATTGAGGGGATATTTATGTAATTAAATTTATTGAATGATGACAAAAATGTTAATTAAATGTTGATAGTATGATATAATAAAAATATCTAGTTATGTGAAAGATGGTGATATTGATGATAAAAGGTAAACCCTTTGTAAAGTGGGCAGGTGGAAAAAGACAAATTATTGATATGTTAATTAAGTATGCTCCAAGAGAATTTAATACATATTATGAACCATTTGTAGGTGGAGGTGCTTTATTTTTTGAATTATCACCTAAGAAAGGTGTTATTAATGATTCAAATGAAGAACTTATAAATATATATAAATGTTTATGTAATGAAGATAAGTTTAAAAAAATGTGTAGCGTGTTAAATCATTATGAAAAAGAACATAATGAAGAGTTTTATTACAAAATAAGAAATAAAGATAGAAATAAAAATGCATATAATAAATTAGCTGATTATACAAAAGCTGCTAGAACTATATATTTAAATAAAGCTTGTTTTAATGGATTATATAGAGTTAATAGTAAAAATGAATTTAATGTTCCATTTGGCAAAAAGAATAAAGTTAATACATATGATGGTAGTAACTTAATAACAGTTAGTAATTATTTGACATTAAATAATATAAAAATATGCAATGAGGATTTTGAAAAATCCGTAAAAACTGCCAAAAAAGGTGATTTTGTTTATTTTGATCCTCCGTATGATTCTGATACTTCAACATTTAATAGTTATACGGAAGAAGGATTTGGTAAAGAAGAACAAAAGCGTCTTGCTGAGGTGTTTAAAGAACTAGACAAAAAAGGTGTTTATGTTATGCTTTCTAATCATAATACAGTGTTAGTTAATGAATTGTATAAAGATTATAATATTCATGTAATTGAAGCCAAAAGAAACATTAATTCTAATGGTAAAAAAAGAGGCAAAGTAGAGGAAGTAATTATTACAAATTACAATAATACGTTATGAAAAAAGAAAGTAGTGATAAATTAAAGCCATATTATCAGGCTGATAATTTTACATTGTTATGTGGAGATTCTTTTGAAATATTAAAAAAATTAAAACCCAAAAGTATTGATATGATATTTGCTGATCCACCATATTTTTTATCTAACGATGGAATTACTTGTAATGGTGGTAAGATGGTATCTGTTAACAAAGGAGAATGGGATAGAACAGTTAGTATAAAAGAAAAACATTTATATAATAAAAAATGGATTAAATTATGTAAAAGGGTATTAAAAGATGATGGTACAATATGGATAAGTGGCACAATGCATAATATATATTCAATTGGTATGGCTCTTGAAGAAGAGGGGTTTAAAATAATAAATAATATTACTTGGAAAAAATTAAATCCTCCTCCTAATATAAGTTGCCGTGCATTTGTTCATTCTACTGAGACAATTTTATGGGCTAAAAAAGAT
>ULMH01010028.1_pt1 | contig 62278 bp, 61 predicted proteins | sample 1951611 | NCBI WGS metagenome assembly ULMH01 (sample SAMEA4835546, study PRJEB28245) | human gut metagenome | biome: gut microbiome; material: fecal sample | place: Denmark | collected 2008 | reverse complement strand
GAGTTTATAGGTGCTCTTACAGGTACGCATGTTGCAAAGACTATTGGGGCAGGTATTGTCAACTCTGATATGATAACTTTGACAGTAATCTTCTGTGCTCTTTTGGCAGCTGTTCTATGGAATTTATTAACCTGGTATCTGGGATTACCTTCCAGTTCCTCGCATGCACTTATCGGAGGGCTTCTCGGAGCTACAATTGTAAAAGCAGGCGTGAGTGCAATACATTTTACAACTCTTATGGATAAGGTGATAATACCGATGTTTACTTCTCCGATATTAGGTTTTTGTGCAGGGTTTTCTCTTATGCTTTTCCTTATAAGGATTTTCTATCGTGCAAATCCTCAGAGGGTTAATAAAAGGTTTAGAAAGCTCCAGCTTATTTCATCAGGCTTGATGGCATTAAGCCATGGCTCAAATGACGCACAGAAAACAATGGGGATAATAACGCTGGCCTTGCTCGCAGGCGGTGTTTTGCATAAAGCCCCTAATGGAGATTTTGAAATTCCTTTATTTGTAATCCTTGTCTGTGCGTTTATGATGGCTGCTGGTACAATGAACGGCGGATGGAAAATTATTAAAACAATGGGACATAAGATTATCAAGCTAAAACCTATTCACGGGTTTGCAGCAGAAACATCTGCAGCAGGTTTAATTCTAACAGCCTCTCACTTCGGTATACCACTAAGTACTACGCATGTTATTTCTACTGCAATAATGGGAGTAGGGTCAACATTTCATGCGCATGCTGTTAAATGGAGAATTGTTGGTAATATTGTAACAGCTTGGGTACTTACAATTCCTGCGTGTATGCTGCTTTCTTCTATAATTTACTATTTAATTTATAAACTTATATAGAAAAAAAGCTCCGGTTTTAACCGGAGCTTTTTTTTGATTATCTTTCCATTGGTGCACCTATACGGTGTACTCTTATGAAATTTGTTCGACCTGTTATTAATTTTGGTATTGAACCTATGATAATTATTCTTTCGCCCTTTTTATAATCAGTTCTTGTAAGAATATATTCATCAATTTTTTCTAATAAATCAGCGTCAAGAACAGTATCCCATTGTTTATAATCGGCTACAATGTCCCAGTACAGACTTAAACGTCTGCAGGTTGATTCCATATCAGATATGGCAATAACAGGAACAGTAGGCCTTAATTTTGATAGTAATTTCGGAGTATAACCTGTGTGAGTGAACGCAAGTATTGCTTTTGCATTTAAATCTTGTGCCATCTTGACAGCTGCATTTGATATAGCCTGTGGAGAAAGATCGTATTTGTCATTCATTTCCAAATCGAGATTTGAAAGACAGAAATTGCAGTCTTCTACATTAGTTGCAATCTTTCTCATCATTTTTACTGCTTCGACAGGATGTTTACCCATTGCTGTTTCTCCGGATAACATTATTGCATCCGTGCCGTCCAGAATTGCATTTGCAACGTCACTTGCTTCTGCTCTTGTTGGTATAGGATTTTCAATCATAGATTCAAGCATTTGTGTTGCTACTATACAAACTTTTCTTTCACGGATAGTCTGGTCAACGATGTATTTTTGTACAATAGGAACTTCTTCCGGTGACATTTCAATGCCTAAATCACCTCTGGCAACCATAATACCATCTGTAACCTTTAAAATCTCTTCCAGATTTTCAACTGCCTGAGGTTTTTCAATTTTGGCAATTACCGGTATGTTTCCGCCGTAATCTTTAATGTACTTTTTGGCAAGTTCTATATCCTTTGCTTCTCTTACAAAAGATAAAGCCACGTAATCAGCATCATATTCTACTGCAAAACGAATGTATTCAACATCTCTTTCTGTAACAGCGCTTAAGCTGGCTGTTGCTCCAGGAAGGTTAATTCCCTTTCTAGGTTTAATCAGTTTGCCATATAAAACTTTAGCATGGACCTGATGGTTACTTACTCCTGTAACTACAAGTCCAATATTTCCGTCATCAAGAAGTATTTTATCGCCGGATTTAACATCATCTGCAATTCCTTCATAGTCGACCGGAAGAATATCTGGATTATTAACCTCATCAGTAGCTTCAAGTATAATCTCCTGACCTTCTTTTATTTCAATAGGATTTGGTATATTACCTACTCTTATCTTAGGGCCCTGCAGGTCAATTAGAATAGGTATATATTTGCCTGTTTCTTGGGAAATTTTTCTTATAATTTCAATATTTGCAGCATGACCTTCTTCTGTTCCATGTGAAGTATTAAGTCTAAACATTGAGGCTCCTGCTTCAACAAGCTGAGAAATCATCTCATAATTTGAAGTTGAAGGGCCAAGTGTAGCTACAATTTTAGTTTTTTCTCTCTTGATTTTAGAATCCATTTTACTATTGTCCTTATGCTAATGTGTCTTCATTCAAGTCTATTATATAACAAGAAAAACGACCGTTGTAATTCAGCCGGTCGTTTATACTTTTATTTTTCACTTGATTCGGTTAATGTTTTTAAAATAGTATAAGAAGCATCCCAACCGCTCAAACCGCCGGTAGCTTTATATTGTGCAATATTTTTAGCTCTTAATGCTTTGTTTTTTGCCTGCTCTTTATTAAACTTATCAAGCTTCTTTTTATTGGAATTTCTCTCTGCTACTATTGGATCAGCATATGTTAAAAATGCTCTATACTCTTGACATCCATATCCTGCTTTAACTTTAGATGGGTAATTGTAAGTTAGATAATCATAAATATTCATTGCTCTTTCTGAGTTAGCAGGTTTTCCTTGAAGAATTTCAAGTGTGCTTCCTGGCATTTTTGTTACTACTACAATCATTGCAAGCGGGTTATAACCGGCTTGAATCATCAAGTCAACCCCTGTAATATCTGCGGCTTTGTTATCACTAAGGCTTGTTTTGTTAGAAACATATTCACTGTTAGCCGCAGTAGTTATTATATTGTCAGAGCTTAAGTTACTTGTAATTGCATTTTTTGCAATTTTTCTAAAATTATCTTTTGCCGATTTGCCGTTAATTATTTGTCCAATTTCGTGTGAAATAACAGCTGCTACTTCAGTGTCTGTTCCAGCATATGTTAAATCAGTACTAGAAATTTGAACAATATTGGTTGTAGAAGTATTAGTATTATCTGCCGCTCCATTTACTACTTTGAATGTTGTTTTAGCTGGCAGGTTATTTTTTGTAATAATAGTTTTGCCAACGGCAGCAACTCTGTCAGCAGCAACCCAGGTAGCTGCTTGAGCAGGCATAATCATCAATGCTGCTGCAAAAATTGTAACGAAAATCTTTTGCATAAATCCTCCTTATTAATTAAAAAGTTCTTTTTCTATTATTTCACAAATAATATGCCCGACAGCTATATGCATTTCTTGTATATTATTTGTAATATCTGAAGGAACCTTGATAGTGACTTTAGCTTTATATTTAATAGAACCGCCGTCGGCTCCGGTTAGAGCTATTGTTGTTAATCCCAATTCGTTAGCTCTTTCAACAGCTCTAACAACATTAATACTCTTACCACTCGTGGAGAGAGCAAAAAGTACATCGCCTTTTTTCCCGAATGCTTCTACTTGACGTTCAAATATATAATCAAAAGCAAGGTCATTTGCAGCGGCTGTAAGTACAGAGGTATTTGTTGTAAGAGCTATTGCCTCTAGTGCAGCACGCTCTTTTTTATATTTGCATACAAGTTCTGCAGCAAGGTGTTGTGAATCCGCCGCAGATCCTCCATTTCCACAGAAAAGGATTTTGTTTCCGTTCTTTAAAGCCTGAATACAAATATTTGCGGCCTCATTAATAACAGGTGCATGAGCTTTAAGCTGTATAAAGTTTAAGGATAGTTTTTCAAATTCTTCTTCTATGTGGCTTATCATTTTCACCTGCTCTCTTAATTTTTATATAATAGTAGCACAAAATTAAATAATATTTTACTTAACCTTGTAATTATAATATAATCAAAATATTAAAAGGAGAGTTTTATGTTAAAATACTTTTTGGGTTCATATCTGGTAACAATATTTGGACTAATATGTGCATATTTATGGGGGGAACATGTGCACAACGGCACCGGCTTGACCTGTGTTTTTATAGCATTTGTTCTTGCCGTTCTTGAAATAAGTCTTTCATTTGATAATGCTGTCGTAAACGCAATGAAGCTTGAGCATATGTCAGAAAAATGGCGTCATCGTTTTATAACATGGGGTATTCTCATCGCTGTATTTGGTATGAGATTTTTATTCCCTCTTCTTGTTGTAGCTATATTTGCAAAGATAAGCATATTAAAAGTTCTAAATATGGCACTAAATGATGTTCACGAATATGCGCATTACCTTCATTTGACACATGCGCCAATAGTAGCATTTGGCGGTTCATTCCTACTTATGCTGTTTATGGATTACTTCACAGAAGAAGGTAAAAAGGTTCATTGGATTAGTTTCATTGAAAATAGATTGCAGCGTTTACATAAATTTCAAGGCATTTGCTCTTTTGTAACTTTAGCTGTACTTGGATTATTGATGCTGAAATTAAATCCGGATGTTCGTAGTTCTGTATTTACGTCAGGTTTGTCCGGTATTATTACATATCTTATTATTGACGGGCTTGCTGAATGGCTTGAAAGACGTCAGGAAGCAAGAGCTAAGTTATGTGCGGATACTGTTAAATGTTCAGGTATTGTAGGTTTTATGTACCTTGAACTTATTGATGCATCTTTTTCTCTGGACGGTGTTCTGGGCGCATTTGCTCTTAGTAAAGATATTTTAATTATTACAATTGGTCTGTGTATTGGTGCGATGTTTGTAAGATCACTTACTATAATGCTTGTAGAAAAGAAAACATTAGACCAGTATTTATATTTAGAACATGGTGCGCACTGGGCAATCGGAACGCTTGCAATACTAATGTTTGTATCAACTTTCCATGAAGTACCGGAAGTTATTACCGGTGTTATGGGGCTTGCGTTCATTGTAGGTGCGTTAATATCTTCTGTAATTCATAATAATAAGGTTAAAAAAGGTGAGTCTTAAAGATGAGAATCTGTACTTTATAGGCGGTGTTGTCCGTGACGAGATGCTCGGTATTCCAAGTCTTGACACGGATTATTGCTATGAAGGTGATGCAATAGAATTTGCTAAACAAAAAGGGTTGAATATTTTAAGAGAAAATCCTGCTTTCGGTACAGTACGGGTTTTGTTTGAAGATAAAGAAATTGATATTGCATCAACACGAGAAGAATTTTATCCCCAAAAAGGTTATTTGCCTGTTGTTTCAAACATTGGCTGTGCACTAAAAGATGATTTAAAAAGGCGTGACTTTACTATTAATGCAATGGCGAAACGAACTACTGACGGTGAAGTTATTGATATTTTCAGCGGTAAAGAAGACATTAAGGCAAAAAAAATTAGAGTTCTGCATAATGAAAGTTTTATCGATGATCCGACACGGATTTTGCGTGCGTTGAAATTTTCACTTCGCTTTGGATTTACGCTTGATGAAAGTACTGCAAGATTTCAGAAAGAATATCTTAAAAATATAAATTATGATATGAGTTATCACAGGCTGAAAAAAGAACTTGTAGAAACTTTTAATCTTAACAGTCAGGAAGCTTATGAACGATTTACATCAGAAGGAATTTATAAATTACTGGGTAAGTTTGTTCATTTGCCTGAGTGCCATCCGGATTTTATGAATTTAAATTATTCCGGCAGACACATTTGGTTAATCTATTTATCGTTCTTTAATTTAGATAATCTTGAATTAACGAGAGCGGAAAAAAGAATTATAGAGTGGGCTGAGAGGCTTAAAACAGAGAAGCAGACTAATAATACGCCGATTGAAAGTATTATAATAAATGAAATTTATAAAGAGGCAGTGAGTTGAAAAAAATATTAAACACAAAACTGCATCTAAGGTTTGTTTTCAATCCTTTAATAAGACTTATGGCAGATAACCTGGGAGCAGAATGCTGCATTAATAAAAAACCGCGTAAACATCCGGTCATTGTTTCACTTACCTCATATGAAGAACGTTTTGACGACTTAGTTATATCTCTTTATTCAATTTTTAGACAAACTTTAAAGCCGGATCGTATAATTTTATGGCTGTCTGACGAGTTTAAGAGTCTTAATGATTTACCATATGAAATAACTCGTTTTCTAAAAAACGGGCTTGAAATTTGCTTTGTAAAAGATATTCGTTCTTATACAAAAGTAATTTATGCTTTTAGAGAATTTAAAGATTCGGTAATAATAACTGCTGATGATGATATTTATTATCCAAAAGATTGGTTAGAAAAACTTTATTACTCATATATTGCCCATCCGGAAGATATTCAACTGCATCGTGCACATCGTGTAATACTAAAAAATGGGCAAATTCAACCTTATGAAAGCTGGAGAAAGCATGTTGAAGAGGAAAGTGCACGATATGATAATTTCCTGACAGGTGTCGGAGGTGTTCTGTATCCGCCTGCTTGCTTTTCAAATGAAGTTTTGAGAGAAGATATCTTCTTGAAATATGCTCCTTATGCTGATGATATATGGTTATGGGTTATGGCTCTTGTTCATAACAGAAAAATAAGAGTTGTACAAAATCACATAAGAACACTTGCTTGTACTGATATATTCAGGCAGATTTTTCAGCACAAACGAACTCTGTATGCCCATAATTCAAAAGGAGCCAATGACAGACAACTTCAAAATCTTATGAAATACTACGGACAAAATATCATGAACAGGCTAGGGTAGAAATTTCTCAAAAATATATCTATTATTGAAAAGGCTAAGTTTTATACGATTTTTGCTGATGTTGAAATAAATAAGCCGTTTTCGAATAGAATTAGCAATAATAAAAAATTGTTGTATCCTATTTTTATTTTGTACAGTTTGAGCAAATATAGAAATACTAAATAAAAACTTCCTTAACCAGCTATACTGCTTTCGATTTAAGTAGCTATCATTATGCAGGCGCCAGAGAGTTAACTTTTCATGTATATAATAAATTTTATGAAAACACAGCTGTGCCCATAGGTAATAGTCGAGTGCGGTTTCGCATAGCGGGTTAAAATTACAGCCGGTCAAAATTTCTTTTTTTACCATTACAACAGAAAAGGTTGGTATAATATTAGTTTTATATACGAAATTTGGAAACCCTTCAATGAACATTGATTTATCAAGCTTAATAATATATTTATTAATGTCATCAATGTGCTTCTCAAATTTTTGTATTTTATTTTTATTATCAAACCCTTCTGCTGCTGAGAAAATAAGTTCTGCTCCATTTTGTGCTGCTTCTATTTTTTTTTCAAGCGAAGTTGGCTGGAAGATATCATCACACTCTAGAAAAGCAATCCAGCTACTTTCTGCAAAGCTTATTCCTTTTTTTAAAGTTTTAGCAAGGCCTAGATTTTTTTCGTTAATAACAAGCTTTATTCTGGGGTCTTTTCTCAGATATTCTTTTATAATTCCCAGTGAGCTGTCTGTTGAGGCATCATCAATTATGATAAGCTCCCAGTTAGTATAAGTTTGTTTAATGATGCTTTCAATAGCTTCTCGTATATAAGAGGCATAATTATAGCTTGGCATTAAAATGCTAATTTTCTCATCCATTTTTGTATATTATAATAAATCCATTAAGTTTTAAAGGGGGAAATTAGTTTGTTTGAAGCAGCTTTTTCTTAATGGCAAAATATTTTTTTGTAAGCTCTGGAAAATGTTCCCTGATAAATCGTCTTGCACAATATGATAAAAAGAATTTGAAACTGCTGTATGATAGAACTTTTTCAGTTAATTTTCGAGCAAGAGGTATAGAAAAAACATCCATATCTATATTTTCTTTAAAGATTTTACGCATTTGCTTGTATTTAAGTACATTTACGTAGTATGCATCCAAACAGTTCATAACAAGCAGTTCGTATATATAATCTAAGATTTCAGCTTTTACTTCTTTATCAATATCTAGAGAATTTGCCCATTTAGTATCCTTTATGACATTATCAATATAATGAGCTCTTTTAGTTAACAATGAACCATTTCTGTTTGCACGGTAATTTAGGAGGTTTTCTTTGATAAAGATAATATTTTTGGCAGCTAATGCCGAGCGCATAGCATATTCAATATCCTCAAGACATCTGTAATCATTGTACCAGAGGTTGTTTTTTAGAATAAAATCTTTTTTGTAAATTTTTATCCATGCACTAGATTTCCATATTTTAAAACATTCAGGGGTATTATAAATATTAACTTTTCTGTAAAGAAAATCTGTTATGCTGTATCCTATATATTCTTTTTTTCCTGTAATTTCATCTTGAGAAGTGTAGGTAAACCTAACAGCATCCACATCATTATCAAGATATTTAACAAGAATTTCATAAGCGTCAAGTTCCAGCCAGTCGTCAGAATCAAGACAGTGTATGTATTCTCCGGAAGCAATCTTAATCCCTTCATTTCTGGTGAGGCCTAATCCTATATTTTTCGGATTTTTTTTGATGATAATTCTTCTGTCTTTTTTAGCATATTCTTCAAGAATTTCAGGGGATGAGTCGGGTGAACAGTCATTAACACAAATGATTTCAAGATTCTTATATGTTTGATTAATTACTGACTCAAGACACTCTCTTAAATATTTTTCAACATTGTATACTGGTATAATTACACTTATAAGCGGCATCATAGGTATAATATATCATAAAATGTGTATTTAAGGTAAAATTGTTTTATGAAATTGAGCGTAATAACATTAACTTATAATAAGCTGGAGTACACAAAAAAGTTTATAGAAAGTTTGTATAAGTATACAAAAGATTTTGAGCTGATTATTGTTGATAATGGTTCAACTGATGGAACAGTTGAATTTCTAAAATCACTAAAAGATGTAAAACTTATCTTAAATAATGAAAATAAAGGTTTTTCTGCCGGTAACAATCAGGGAATTGAGCTGGCAGAGGGGGAATATATAGGCTTTTTAAATAATGATATACTGCTTTATCCTGCGTGGTTTGAAGCTTGTGAAGAGGTATTTAAGATTGAAAAAGCTGCCTTTATCTCGCCAAGACATATTAATCCGCATTATGATACTACAGATGAAAAATCTTATATCAACTATTTTAAAAATAATTTCAAGTATGCACAAAAATATGAAAAAAGCTTTGATGAATGCGTCTTTTCCTGTGTAATCACCAAAAGAACGGTTCTTAATAACCTTGGCTTGTTTGATGAAAATTACACACAGGCATTTTTTGAGGATAATGACTTTAAATACAGAGCAATAGAAGCCGGATACGGGGTTTTTGTGACAAATGAAGCCTGCTTTTTCCATTTCGGCTCGGTAACATCAAAAACGCTTAATCAAAATTTGGAAGCAAACCGTAAATATTATTATTCAAAATATCCGTTTGCAGAATATCTATCTATTTCCGGCAGTGAAAAATATCAGCTTCAACGTATGGCAAAGCAGTTTAGAGTTTTTCCGCTCAATAAAATGTATGAAATTTATCTAATATTTGTAAAAATAAAAAATCGTTTGAATAAAATAATAGCAAAAGGTAAAAAGTGATGAGGATGCTTTTTGATTGTACAGAGCTTTCTTATTATGATGAAAATAACGGTCACAGAGCCGGTGTGTTTTATGTTGCATTAAACCTTTTCAATGAACTCAAACGCAGAGGTATTGATATAACATTTTATTGCGATTTTAGGCGCTATTATTTCATGAAAAATATATCTGAGTTTAAAGATATTCGCCTGATAACTTCTAATTCCCATATTAATAGATTAATAGCCCGTATATTGTATAAGGCAAAAGATTTTCCTTATATTATAAAAACGGCACTTACAATATTATTCCGGATTTATGATGCTCACTTTTATATAAAAAATAAAAAAAGCATTGCGGAAATTGAAGAATTTGATTTGTATTTTTCTCCATTTACGCCTCCTTCGAAAGATATTCAAGAGGCACAAATCCCAAAATTCAGAATGCTGCATGATGTTATTCCCGTTCTTGAAACAGGAATGGCTAAAAATGCTAAGGCGTGGTATTACAAAGTTTATAATACTATCAACGACAGGGATTTCTATTTTGCAAATTCGGAATGTACAAGATTAGATGTCCTAAAATATTTCCCATTTGTTAATGCTGAAAATATAAAAACAACACTTCTTGGTGTAAATGAAAACTTTAAACCCTGTAAATCTGACGAGAAGAAGAAATATGTATTTTCGCTCTGCACTCTTGGTAAAAGAAAAAATATTATTTTTGCCATCAAGAACTTTATAACTTTTATAGAAAAAAATAACATTGATGATTTGTATCTTGTACTTGGCGGAAGCAATTGGAAAGTTTTTGAGGCTGAATTGGATAGAACTCTTAAACAGTACGACAAATCAAAAATTATTTTAACAGGGTACGTGAAGGACGAAGAACTGCCCAAATTGTATTCAGATGCCTTGATGTTCATTTACCCCTCTTTGTATGAAGGTTTCGGACTTCCTGTACTTGAGGCAATGAAATGCGGCTGTCCGGTTATTACATCTAATACATCATCGCTTCCAGAAGTAATAGGAAATGCTGGTATAAAAATTGACCCGAAATCAGATGAAGAACTAATTAATGCATATGAAAAGTTCTACTATGATAATTTCTATAGAGAACTTTGTGCAGAACGCGGAATTATAAGAGCACGAGAATTTACCTGGGAAAAATGCTGTGAAGAAATGCTCTCTTTTATAAAAGAAAAACTAAATCAACCTATTAAATGATAACAGATTTTATTTTATAATTTATAATAAATTTTGAAAGAGGGTTGTAATGGTCATAAGAGTTTTATTTTTATTTGTATCGCTTATAGTTTTGGTAAATCTTTGTATTATAACTTTATGCTATATAACAGGACAAAATCTGTACCAAAAATATGGCAAACAAATGCTTATAATTTTTGGTGCATTTGTTTTTGTAGTGGCAGCCCTGTATGTCGTATTAGCCTTGCTGGCATTAAAGTTTTAGTTAGAAAAAGAAAGGATTGTAATGGACAAAAAGTTTTTCGGTATGCCCGTGCTGGTTTTGTGCCTTCTGGTATGTTTCCTTGTAATGTGCAACCCGTTTGTGATGGTCGGTCCCGGCGAAAGAGGTATTAAAATTAGATTAGGTGAAGTAGAACCTGAATGTTATGGAGAAGGGCTGCATTTAATTTTCCCATTTATTCAAAAGTTTAGAACTATGGACGTAAAGACTCAAAGAAATACATTAACCACCGCCGTTTATACAAAAGATATCCAGCAGGCAAGAATTACTTATGTCATAAATTACAATGTGCAGCCGGATAAAGTAAATAAATTATTTCAGGAAGTCGGAATGGACTATGTTTCAACAATCCTGACACCAGTTGTAGAAGGTACTATTAAGGACATTATCGGAAAATGGAACGCTCAGGATTTAATTGCAAATAGAGAAAAGGCTACCGGAGATATTTTATTTAGACTCCAAAACCAGCTTTCAGATAATTATATTAATGTTACTGACTTCCAGATGACGGAAATTAATTATTCAGATGTGTTTGAAAGAGCTATTGAAAGTAAAGTTACAGCTGAACAAGAAGCTTTGAAAGCGAAGAATAAAACCGTACAGGTTCAGGAAGAAGCTAAACAAAAAGTTATCGCTGCTGAAGCTGAAGCTAAATCAATGGCAATACGAGCAAAAGCTTTAAGTCAGAATAAATCTCTTGTCCAGTACGAAGCTGTACAAAAATGGGACGGTAAGATGCCTCAATATATGCTTGGCGGGTCAATGCCGTTTATAAATGTAACACCTTCTAAATAGTGTAGGACATTATATAATCATCCATTACAAAGCCGTTGCCAATATCCGTAACGGCTTTGTCAATGATTGCAAATCTGTATTTTAAATAAGCGTTTATAGTTTTCTTATTATTTTTGTTAACAGTGAGCCTTATTGACGAATATCCAAAGTTTTTGGCAAGTTCTTTGATTTTATCAAATGCAACTCTGCCGATACCTCTATGCCTAAATTCTTTTTTTAAGTATAGTTTGGATAAAAACAGGTAATCTTTACAGCGTGAAATCCCGAAATACCCGCATTTTATACCGTTTTCGACAATAAAATAGTATGAGTAGTTTTGATGCAAAATCTGCTCAATAATCGCTTTTTCAGATTGAAACTTTTCAACCATATAGTTAATTTGTGCCTCTGTAAGAATGCAAGGCCAGTATTCATGCCATATTTCCCCGGCCAATTGGGCAAGTTCTTTTATTTCATCCTTCTTTACTTCCAAAAACTCCATATGAAAATTTTATCACAAATAGCAAAATTTATATTTACGGGGTTTATTAAATTAAGGAGGCACTTACATGACAGAAGTAAATTTTGGTTCGACATTTAGAATACCAGTGACACAACCTGGTGTAAATAAAGCAAAAAAAGTTAAATTAAAAGGTTTAATAGATTCTTACGGTGGCCTTGTTGGTACAGGAAATACAGGGTATGCAAGGGTATCTGTTCCAAATGAAAAAGATGAATCTTTCCTGCGAAAATTAAAAAGCATTGGCTACAAAGTTTTTCAAGTTTTTGAAGGTGAAAATATTTCCAGAAAATCTCTTGATGATTATATAAAAAGCTGTTTAGATGCTCGTGATTATAAGCAAGTAGGTAAACAAAAGGCTAAAGTTTCAAATGTGAAGTCAAAATTAAACTATATGGACTATACAACAGACAATAAGTTTGAGCAGCCTATTCATGATATTAAACAGGAAAAAGCTGTAATCACTCCTAAAAAAATAGTAGAAGAAACTAAATTTTTCAATGGAGAAGCTGCAGATACAGAACATCAAAATCGCATAAGAAATTCAGAAAGCTATAAAGATATTGTTGCCAGATACGGTGAAGAAGCAGCAGAAGCAATATTCTTCTATAGTAGAAAGAAAATATAAAAACAAAAAAGGTGTTAAGTTTAAGCTTAACACCTTTTTATCTATATTAGATATTATTAATGGCAGAGTGCCAATAATACACCAGCAGCAACTGCAGAACCGATAACACCAGCAACATTTGGTCCCATTGCGTGCATTAACAAGAAGTTTTGAGGGTCAGCCTCTAAACCAACTTTGTTAGAAACACGAGCTGCCATTGGTACAGCAGAAACACCAGCGGAACCAATAAGTGGGTTTACTTTTGTCTTTGAACATAAATTCATCAATTTTGCCATAAGCACACCACCTGCTGTTGCAAGTGAGAATGCTATGATACCAAGTAAAAGAATGAATAAAGTTTGAACAGTTAAGAACTGGCTTGCAGAAAGTTTTGAACCTACAGATAAGCCCAGGAATATTGTTACAATATTTATTAAGGCATTTTGCATAGTATCAGAAAGTCTTTCTACAACTCCGCATTCTTTACATAAATTACCAAAGCATAATGCACCCAATAAAGGACAAGCACTAGGTAATAGAATTACACAAAGAAGGAGAATTAAAAGAGGAAATACAATTTTTTCTCTTTTAGATACATCTCTTAACTGTGTCATTTTAATTTTACGTTCAGCTTCTGAAGTGAGTAATTTCATAATTGGCGGTTGAATTACAGGAACCAGAGCCATATAAGAATATGCTGCTACAGCAATTGGTCCAAGTAAATGTTCAGCAAGTTTTGTCGTTACATAAATAGATGTTGGACCATCAGCACCGCCAATGATACCAATAGAAGCTGCTTCAGGCATTGTAAAACCAAACAGGCAATAAGCCATAAGCAATGCTCCAAAGATACCAAATTGAGCAGCACCGCCTAAAAGAGCTGTCTTAGGGTTGGCTATTAACGGTCCAAAGTCTGTCATTGCACCAACACCCATAAAGATAATAAGCGGGAACAATCCTTTGTGTATACCAGCTTCAAAAATGATACCTAAGAAACCATTTGGCCCTGCAATTTCTTCACCTAAAGGCATAGGAATATTTGAAAGTAATCCACCAAATGCAATTGGAACCAAAAGAAGAGGCTCAAATTGTTTCTTGATGCCAAGCCAAAGCAGGAACAAGCAGATTAGTATCATAATCCATTGTCCGTGCATATGTAAGATTTGTTCAAAACCGTGCAAGTTTGGATCCGCAACAGCATTTTGAGCCGCATGAACGAAGCCCATGATACCGGTTGAATCCCAGAGGGTGTGTAAACCTTCCATTATATCCATAATTTTTTACCTCCCTCTTCCTAACCTATAACAGCCAAAGCTTGACCTGTTACAACTTTATCGCCTTGAGCAACTGCTATCGATTGAATAGTGCCGGCCTTAGGAGCCTTAACTTCAATTTCCATTTTCATAGCTTCAAGAACCATAATTACATCGCCTTCTGCAATTGAGTCGCCAATAGAAGCTTCAATTCTTAATACGTTACCAGGAACGCCGGCTTTAACTTCTTCACCTGCACCGGAACCAGTAGAAGCTGCAGCTGATTTTTCAATGCCTTCTTTAACAGAAACATCATAAGATTTTCCATTAACAGAAGCCTTATCACCTTCAAGCTTAATTGCGTAAGATTTTCCGTTAACTTTAACAGTATATTCGCTGCCGTTAGCAGAAATAGGAGCACAAGTCTGTTGTGGGCAGTTTTTACGAACCCCGATTTGTCCTTTACCCTGTAAGAACATAATGCCTTTTTCCTTACAAGCACCTGCAATGAAGATGTTTTCATCATTAACATCAAGACCTGCATCTTGAAGCATTTTTGTAGCTGCTGCAATACCTTTGTTAGGGTCTTTATCATTCAAGTCAACTACCAACTCAGTTGTAGGCTGCAAGCCGAGTTGTTCTTCCGCAATTTTAACAATTTCAGGATCAGGTTCACAAGGAGTTTTTCCAAAATATCCAAGAACCATTTTTCCGTATCCTTCAGCCATTTTCTTCCAGCTTCCAAACATTACATTGTTGAATGCCTGTTGGAAGTAGAATTGTGAAACAGGAGTTACAGATGTAGCAAAACCGCCTTTTTCAACAACTTCTTTCATAGCAGCAACGACTTCAGGGAATTTATCCATAACGCCGTTATCTCTCATCATCTGGGTATTGGCTGTTAATGCTCCGCCCGGTAATGGTGAAGAAATAATCATAGGGTTAACTGCTAACGCTTCAGGTGGTAAGAAGTAATCTTTCATGCATTCTTTGAAGATTTCTTCTGTTTCAAGAATTTTATTAATATCGATACCTAAGTCGTATTCAGTACCTTTAAGTGCGTGCCACATAGAAACTAAGTCTGGTTGTGCAGTACCGCCTGAAACAGGTTTCATAGCAAGGTCAATACCATCAGCGCCGCCTTCAAGTGCAGCTAAGTATGCTGCTAGGCCAGTACCAGCTGTTTCGTGAGAGTGGAATCTGATGTGAGCATCAGCACCAAGAATTTCACGTGTTCTTTTAATAGTTTCATAAACTTTTCTAGGAGCAGATGTACCGGAAGCATCTTTGAATGCCAGACTGTCAAAAGGAATTCCTGCATCAAGAATACTTCTCAAAACTCTTTCATAGAAAGCTACATCGTGAGCACCTGTGCAGCCAATAGGAAGTTCCATCATTGTAATAGTAACTTCGTGTTTAAGACCGTTGTCTTTAATACATTGACCAGAATAGATTAAGTTATTAACATCGTTTAAAGCGTCAAAGTTTCTTACTGTTGTAACGCCGTGTTTTTTAAACATTTTTGCGTGTAAGTTAATCATATCTCTAGGCTGAGAATCAAGCCCTACTACGTTAACACCACGTGCTAATGATTGTAAGTTAATATCAGGGCCTACAGCATCTCTGATTTTGTCCATAGTTTCAAATGCATTTTCATTGCAGTAGAAAATTGGAGATTGGAATCTTGCACCGCCGGCAACTTCAAAATGCTTAAGTCCTGCTGCAACAGCAGATTTTAACGCAGGTAAAAAGTCGTCAACGAAAACTCTAGCTCCGTATACAGACTGGAAACCATCTCTAAAAGATGTATCCATAACTTTAATAAGTTTTTTTGTCATTGTTTTTTCCTCTCTTTATTTTGACAATTTTAATTAATATTAATAAATTTGGACAATTATTTTCTGCCCTTTAGCATTGCAGTTAAAATAGCAACTGCAATATTTTCGTCATCATTTGATGCGGCTGTTTTAGGAGCTCCGGCAGTTTGCGGTGCAGCTACAGGGAAAAGTTCATTTAATTTTCTTACAACTTTGCCCATAACAAACATAGAAACAATCATTACACATAAAAATGTAAGAACTGTTCCCATGCCAATGCACATTACAGCAACTCCCTGCTCCAATAGTGTTACTAAATCATTCATAATATATCTCCTATTAAAAGTACGTGTTCATTGTTATTTCTATCTATTAATCTCAAGGCTCCATTATCGGTAATCCCTGCTGCTATTCCGCAAATTTCTTTGTCAAACACTTTAACGGTAATTTCGTTATTAAGGAAGTTGGCTCTTCTTATATAATCATTTTTTATTAATAAAAAACCTTCCTTAATGAACTTATCATACATCAAACAAAACTTGTCTAAAAGTTTTTTTAAGAAAATTTCTTTATCTATATTTTTACCGGTTTCAATATTCAGAGAGGTTGCAGGCTGATTGATTTGAGAAATTTTTTCTATCTTTGTGTTTAAATTTATGCCGAATCCTAAAACTAATCCAGAAAGTTTAGTGCCTTCATTTACTCCTTCTGCTAAAATTCCGGAAATTTTTTTTGAATTTATCTGTATATCATTTGGCCATTTTATATTAGGGATAACTCCATATTCTTCAAATGTTTGGGCAAGAATTACGCAAAGATACTGGGTTAAATTTGAATAGACTTCCTGCATTTGTCCGGAAGGTTTGAGGACAATTGATGCATAAATATTATCCTCTCCAAGATTACTCCATTTTCTGTTTAACCTTCCCCGGCCGTTAGTTTGGTTGTATGTATAGACGACTGTTTTATCAGATAATTCTTTAATATGCTCTTTTGCATATTTATTTGTTGAGTCAATCTCTTCTAAAAAAAAGTATTCCATAAAATAATTATATAATAAATTTTTATTTTGATATATAATAATCTTAGTGTAAAATTTGTGTATCGTAATATAAAAACTGACAGTGATTAAACTGCAACCATATAGAAATGTAAGATTAAATTATTGGACTGACAAATCTGTCAGTATCAATAATCTGATTAAAATGTGTGGTACTTGGCCAAAAGAAGATTTTGATTATTACATGAAAAAGAGAGTAGAGCTTTCAATGCAATCTGAAAATGCATTAGACTTTTTTGAGTTGAGCAAAAAAAATATAAAAAATTTTTTACAGAAAAATAATATAAATACTTCAGATATTAAATATTTAACACAAATTACTAAAAAGATTTTGAATTATGTTCGTCATAACAATTTTAGTAAAAATGATTTTTTGCAAAATTTAGACCATCAAATTTATAGTATTACAATACCTTTTATAAATAAACATTTTTTAAATGCGAATAAGAAAAATACCTCAAAAATTAGCGATAACCCATTAAATCATAAAAGATATAATGTAATGAAATTTATTGGTATGCCTACAGCTTCCGACTTTCATAAAGAAAAGGAATATCATAAAAAGTTTATAAGACCTGATTTTAAAAGTTTGTTGCTGCAAAAAAATAAATTTTTAGAACAATTTTCACGGCTGATTGAAAATTCTAATTATCAGTCAGAATTTAGATATTCAAAAAGAGAAATTCAGAAACTTAGAAGTCTAGTGAAAAAATATGATGCAGTAAACAACGCTTTATTAATGAATAAAATAAACACGTATAGTATAGATTCATTGATTTTTAGCCGATTAGATTTTAATTTAACACCTGGTGATATACTTCCAAATAATGATATAGTAATTAAATGTTCAAATATATACGATTGTGAGCTAAAAAAATATATTTCTACTATTGTTACATTTGCAAATACCAACGATGGGGTTAGGTTTAAAATGTATAGAAATGACAGAAATTTTTTAGATTATATTCCTAAACTAAAAAAACAATATAAGTATTTTATAAGAACGGGAAATATTGATGGAATTAATGCGCTTAATAAAAAGTGCATAGAAGTTATAAAAGATTATGAAATTGGAGAAGTTTTTGTAGATATAAATAATAGATGGGCTATGCAAAATAAAATGAAAGAAAGTGGTATTTTTTCTGATGATAAAATAGATAATATTTTAGCTAATGGAAAATGTTTTTACTATATTCATAATTTGAAAAATTTTAATTCAAAAAAGTATTATAATATTTCTTCAGAGTTAATTAACTGTTTGAAAGAATTTGGTGCAGTGAATAATATATATAGGGTATTTTTAGAGGCGTTGGCTTACGGTGATACAAAGCATTCGCCGATTGCATTGTATCTTCATGCCGGTTGTAAACCAATTTCTGAAAATCTTGAGGACATAGAAAAAGATATATATAATCATAATGGATATGATTATACAAAAAATGTATGGTTGGAATATAAAATTTAATTTATATTGACAATAAATTGTTATATAAATATAATAATTGTGTAGATATAGGAGGTGCTAATGGTAAGAGGTATTAATAGTTTTAATCCTGCAAATAAAATGAATGGATTTTTATTGAAAGGTAATGCTAAAAGTATCGGTAAAGCAAGTGAGTTGCCAGCAAAAATTGCTATAGGAACATTAGGTGCATTTGGTATTGCAAACAGTATTAAAGAATCTGGATTGACTGATACGTTTGTGGTAAACCGGAATAGCTGTGATGATTATGAGCCTGTTGATTATTGTACACCTTTATTTCCATAAAAATTTTAGCTTTTTTTATCATAATGTTAGAACAAAAATATATAAAATCTGCGTTTGAGTTACTAGTTAACAAAAAAGTAATCAAATCTCCCAAGAATTATTCATGTGTACAAAAATATCTTAAAAGTTTGCCATCAGGATATTGTCACAGTTATCCTAATGTTGTTTCTCTTAAAGTAACAGCAAACTGTAATTTACGTTGCAAACATTGTTTTTATTCTGGAGAGCCGGACTTGTATAGCAGTGATAATGATAGTAAAAAAGAAGATATTTTTAAGCTGATTGACTTTTTAGCAGATGAGTTAAATATTATAAATTTAACATTAACCGGTGGGGAAACTTTTGTAAGAAAAGATTTTCTGGACATAGTTAGGTATGCCAAAAGTAAATATCTACCGTTGGTAATTCAAACCAATGGTACATTGTTGAATGAAAAAATTGCATTACAACTGAACGAAGTACTATATAAAAAATCTGATATCATTCACATTAGTATAGACGGGGCTGATGAAAAATCGCATGACAGTATTCGTGGAAGCGGGACTTTTAATAAAGCTGTTAATTCAATTAAGCTTTTAAGAAAATATAGTCTCCCTGTTCAAATCAACGTATGCTTAACCTCAATAAGCGCGCCTACTATACAAAATATATTTACGTTATCTCAAAGTTTGGGTGTAGATAAACTCTCAATATCCAGATTTCATGTATCTAATGAACAACACAGGTATTTAGATTTAAGTACGGTGGACTTAATTTATTGTAGTCATAAAGTTTTTCAGGAAATGAAAAAATACCCTAATATATCTGCAGCAGTAAAAATTGTGGACATTTTTGACTTTTTAAAAATTGCCGCCGGTCGTAAAATATTAGATGCATACCTTGAAGAAAATAAACCTAAAATTCTTGAAAATCAATGTTTAAGTTGTCATAACCACAATAAAATTGTTATCTCTGCAAAAGGAGATGTGTTTTTATGTTCTATGTATGAATCAGATGACACTACATTAGGTAATTTACATGAAAAAGATTTTTATGAAATTTGGGAAAATCGTTTTAATACTCCGTATTTTCAAAAACGTGACATTTCTACAACAAAATGTAAAAACTGTAAATACATTGCCTTGTGCGGTACTGGCTGCATGGCAAGTGCATACAAGAAATATGGTGATATAAACGCGGCACCGGCAGAATGTACATATTATCAGGAATATTTGAAGGAGCAGTATGAATAAATTTACCGTTTTTAAATTAACTCCAAATGTTTTGAAACGTATGGAATATTGCCTTGATAGATTTTATTTACTCAATTTTAACAATGATGAAATTTGGGTTGGTAACACAGCTGCATACTTAATTATTTCACAAATGGATGGTGTAAAAAATCTTGAAGAAATCATAAATGATTTGAAAAAAGAATTTTGTGATTATACATTTGAACAAATATATGGTTCTATGATAAAAATTATCCAAGAGCTGGTTGAGAAAAATTTTCTAATGATTATTAGTTAACAAGGCTTTTATAATATTACAAAAGCCTTGTTTTATTTAGTACACAATATTTATTTTATGCCGCAGTATTAATTTGTTGCATTTGAGTTTCTTTTCTATCAGCTCTTTCATTTAGCCAAGCTCCGAATTTATTTGCAATAGGAGTGATTGCAACCGGCGTTACAAATCTATAGATTGTTGTAAATGTTATAATGCCAATCAAGCATCTGAAGCCCTTGAGAGCTTTGCCAAGATCTTTTACAGCTTTTTCTTTGGCTATTTTATCTAATTTGCCAAGTGCAATTTCTTTTTCTTTTTTTGCGCTATAACTATATTCTAAGCATTTATTGAATTTTGTCATACTTGCATTGGCTCCATAAGCAGCACCAGATGGTATTATAAAACCTAAAAACTGGTTTGTGGCAAGGGTTCTTGCATCTTTCTTTTCTATATCTTTGCTTTTCATTGTTGAATTCATATATGCAAATGATGTTACAGCTGAACCAATAACTTGAAAGTGTCTGGAAGCATCTTTTTTGTCTATTTTAGAACAGGTTTCACAAAATTTGTGCACTTGCTCTGAGTTTAATATATATTTACCGTATGTTTTTGCAAAAAATTCCGTTATTTTCCCTGCTTCTTTACCTTTAAATGTTATATCAGTATTCTGTTTTATATTGGTTATAGTATTTTTATTCCCATTATATTTATTATAATTTATCGGTGAAATATTCATTATGCCACCTCTTTCATATTGTTTTTTTCTGTTGATTGAATCTCATTTGAATGTTCAGGTTTTTTCGATTTTTCCATTCCTAAAATGTTTTTTAGTATAAATGGTATTAATGCGATTGTAGCAGTTGCTCTTGGGTATGCGACTACAATATCAGGTAGCCAGCCTCCAAGTTTATTCTTAATGGAATTTACTACATCAGCTTGTGTCATTTCTGATGTAATTGCAGTACCTAATGAATATGGATCCCATTCATTGTTATTTTTTTGGTAACAAATGTCCTTAATACTTTTTCCTTCTTTTCTTGTATCTCCAATAATTAGAGGTATTACTTTATCACTTTCTTCCCATCTGGAAAGGAATACGTTATCTAATGGCATTTCAAATTTTTCACCATTATTTTTAAGCCATTTTGCAGGATGAATTCTTTTACCATCTGCACCTTTAATGGAATTTATATTCAAGTCAGGATAGAATTCTTTCAAAAGATTTTCTTTTATGAGCATAAGAGGATAGTATTTGGTTTCTTTTCCGTGTTCTTGTGTTGCAATATATATGTCTTTAAAATCGAGATTCTCAATAATTAGTTTTTTACCATTAGTGTCTACCCATTCATTTACTGGCAAGTTCTTTGATTTAGCTATATCAAGATTTGGAACAATCTTTTTTAAGGTTGTTTCAGAAAAAGAAGAAATGTGTTTTGGTAAAGGAACTTTTCTTACGTCCTTAATATCTGCAATAAATTTATTGCCTTCGATATCAAGCCACTTAGATTGCTCTAGACGTTTTCCAGCCTTATCTCTCACTGATTTTATGTCTAGATGAGGCCATATTTTTTTTAGTGTATCATCTTTTTCTATATATTTTGATGCATTTGCAAGTGCATGGCTATAACCATTTGCGACTGGTTTTATACATAAGAGAGGAATAATAAAACCTAGAACGCCTGATGAGATGGAGTGAGTTGCTGCGTATGCATTATCTTTTTTATTTTTACCACTTGGTAGCGATAATATTGCAAGTGGTCTTGCAACACAGCATAAGCCTAATGCTGTTGCTGCTTGTATCATTACTTCTTGATCGCTTACAATTTTTAGCATTCTATCAAAAGAGCCGCTATTCACGATATTTTTAAATACCTTCGTGTTAGCGACTCTTTCTCCAAATGATTTTTTGACTGCATTTGCTGCTGTGTTCAGCACATTTTTTCGTTTAAAAGACACTTTACCTTCATAAGTATCTGCGTGAGCTTGTGTCTTCTGCATTCGTATGCGTTCCGAATAATTTAATCTAATCTCTTCATTAGGGATAGTAACACTGTTGGTTGATTGCATTCTCCCAGAGGAGTTTAGATTTTGCGTTGTATGAATCTTCATCATAGTTTCCAATCTAAATTAACTGTCTACACATCTATAGTAAAACAAATAAAAAATTTTTTTGCTAGTTTATAACAATTTTGTTACAATTGTTAAAGAGTTAGAATTTTATTGGGTTTGATAATGAATAGGAATAGTTTTATAACAATTTTTTTATTATTAATTTCTGTAAATTGTTCGCATGCCTTTGATTTAGACATGACCGTTGATGATGATATAAGAAAAAATTATAATTCTTCAAAATTAATCAAAGATACTCATACAGAAGATGCGAATGAAAGCCTTCCTGCTCTGCCGGAAATTACAAAATATAATCAGCCTGAACCCGTAGGAGAAAATGTTTCAAAAGAGGTAAATCCGCCGGTTCAGGTTATAAAAACGGGAAATATAAAGATCTCCGGCGGAACTTCTTTTAATGTAGTAAGTTCAACAAAAATAAACGATTGGCTAGCAAAGGGTAATACTGTTAAATTTTACACTAAGTCGCCTATTATAAAAAGGAAATATACAATTCCGACTAATACTGTTTTTACAGGTGAAATTGTTGAAACACATCAGCCTCAAATTACCTGTAACGGAGGACTTGTTGTTATAAGAGTAAGAAGTATGAGGTATAACGGTCAGACTATACCAATAAATGCATATATAACAAGAGCTGATGATAAAATGATTTTTCTAAACAACATAAAAGGTAAAAGAACTTATCTTAGTACTTTGTGGAAAAAGGGAAATTGGGGCAGAACTTTATTTGGCAGAATGTTTAATCTGACAGTAAGCCTCGGCGGGGAAGGTTCAACAATTCTTTTATCTCCATTTCCTTTTGCATATGGAACTATATGTTTAGGACTTAATACTCTGGCTTCTCCAATAACGGCATTCTTTTCCAAAGGCGGGCATGTCTCTATTCCGGCGGGCAGTGCATTTCGTATAAAACTAATGGACGATGTTTATATCGATTAAAATAGTTCTACAATATTTTGTTCTTCAAAGCGCGGGCATGTGTTCCACACCAATGTCGGAATGATATCACCTTCGACTCTTCCTTGAAATTTGCAGTTACAACAGCCTTTTATCATATTAGTTGAACCATCAACTATTGGCTGAAAATACTTGCAGCACTGGCAAATTTTTAGAGATAGTCCGTAGTCATCTAGTTTCTTCGTAAGCTCTTTTATTGCATCAACCATTCTCAGATGATTATTTTTTGTTATATATGTTTTTCCTTTATTAATAAATTTGACTCTAGCAAGTCCGTCATCAGAAATTAATTCCAGCTGGCATTGAAAATCTTTTTTGCCATCAGTTACGATAATATTTGTAACCATTTTTTCAATATTATGTTTATGATGGCGTTTATTTATTAATCTGCGTGTACCTCTTATTGGCGGGAAGTTTTTAATTATGTGTCCTATTGAATAAATCGGATATGCAAACAGATATAAATGTTCTTTAGCATACAATTTTACATTCATAAGGCTGATGCAGAACGCCAGTGCAAGTGTAATGAATGTAATTAGTATTGTTGTATAACTTACCCAGAACGGGAATGAATATGAATGTTTTAATAGCATGGCATATGCAAGAATACAAACAAGCCAGTTAGGCTGGATTAATGAGCAAACATATTCCTGTGTTAGAAAATTCGGACAGTGAGTTACATTATTCCAGAAAATATTAATTCTTTTAGAAAGTGATGGAATTCTGGAGTCATAGTTTGATATACCTGTATAAACTTTTAAATCATCAATAAAAGCTGGATTTATACCTTCATTTGTAAGCTTAATTGTATATTTAATTTCAGCTGCTTTGTCCTGAAATTCAAACGATTCTATTTTATTAAGTATGTCTTTTTTTATAACAAATGCATCAGTATTGATTAAGTTGGCAAGTTTTAACCTTGTTCTTGATGCGTATAGAAACTTTGCGCAATATCTTGAATATGTAGCTTTAATATTTTCAAGCAGCGTCAAAGGTTTTTCTTCCTGTATGTAATTAATCATTGGCATGAATACAGAATGCTTAGTTAAATAATAATTTACATTAGTTAAAAAGTCGGAATCAACATAATTTTTAGCATCAAGAAAAACATATGCATCAAGGTTATGTGCTTCGGAAAGTTTCTCTGCAAGGATAGAATAAGCCTGACTTTTTCCTATTGGTTCCAGATTATTAATACTGATAACATTAATATCTAGATCACTTTGTAATGTAACATCAGAAGATTTTTCGCATCTATCAAGGATTGCATATATAGTGTAGCGCTGTTTGGGATAATTTTGAGTTTTTAATTGTTTTAATAAATTATCCAGTGTTCTTGCGGGGCCTGTAGCATAGACAACTACACAAATATTTGCATCTTTATTAGTGTATTTATCTCTGATTTTTTTTGCAGGCTTTAAGTTTGAGCAGGCAAGTACTATGTAATATAGCGTAAAAATTGTAATATATATGTATAATATAGTCATAAAATTATCCTCAAGAAAAGTTTACTCTAAAAAAAACATTTTCTCAAATAGATAAAAAAGACTTGATTTAAAAAAATGTCTATGATAAATTAAAAAATGTCGGGATGAGTTATCAAACAAAATCCCTTCTCACATTAGCTGGTATAGCATACGAGGGCTGCTAGCTCAGGTGGTTAGAGCGCACCCCTGATAAGGGTGAGGTCGGTGGTTCGAGTCCACTGCGGCCCATATAAAAAGGACAATGAAAAAATCATTGTCCTTTTTATTTATTAAGATATAGTTTTGCCCATTAATAGTTTTCTGGGATATTGAGACAACGAAAATTTAATAAAAAATCAAACAGACAGCACGATTGAGGCTGTTTTTTAGTATTGAGATGTACCGGTCTTTTCTTGCACTCAAGTACTCTTTTCTTGCACTCTTTTGCACTCCATTTGTAAAATTTCAAAACCACATTAGGCTAAAATCGGCAAGGTGTTTAAAGATAAGCCCAGTGCAATAAAGTGCAAAAAAGTGCAATTTTATTTTTACTTGCAAATTGAGATATCCTAAATTATCAAGAAGATTAAGATTATAATTTAGCCTATTTAAATAAATAATATGAAATTTATTTGGTATATCTTTTCTTTTTAAGCTATGTAAATATTGTAAAATAACTTAAAACCACAGAAAACATAGGGTTATACATTAGGTTATAAAATCACTTGAAAAATTAAATCTTATATGATATAGTAGTTGTGTAAAAACAAATAATAAACATGGAGACACTTATGCCTAACATTAATACAAACAGTAATGCAGAAGTATTAAAGACAATTTATGAAATAAAGGATAATCTCGCACAAATAATAAAATTTGCTATTGAAGTTGCGAAAACCGAAAAGAAGTCCAACAGAACTTCCAATTATAATATGGCAGTTGATATAAAGGATAATTTACATGAGCCCTTAAAAAGTTTTGCAGAAGAAAATGGTTTCAGGTACTGTCGTTCTAACCTCAGCCAATACTTTATAATTGGTAATGAAAAAGTCAAAATAAAATTTCACAATAGCTTACCTAAAACAAAAAGAGATATAATTGAAAAAGCTGAATCTACTCAAATGGTTTTACCACTCGAATGCTTTACAGAAGAGCATCAAATAAAAGATTCCGAATTTGAAATAGGAATAAAAACATCCCAAGATAGAACAACTCTACAAATAGTAAGAGTGGCGGATTTTAATAATGAATTTGCAGAAACACTTTATAATCATAAAGTTGTAATATTAAATCATCCTAATATTGATAAGATGCAAGAAAACATTGATGTAAACAATCAAGAAAATAAATCTAATTTTAGAATTAAAGAACAATTCAAGCTAGAAAAAGAAAACATAGAAGAAAGAAAAGAAAATGACATTTAATCCAGACATGTTAATAATTGCTCGAGAATCTCGGCAAATGACACAACAAGAGTTAGCCAATAAGATTAATATTTCCCAAGTGATAATTTCCAAGATTGAAGCAGGAATAAACAATCCGAGTGAAAAGTTTTTAGAAAATGTTGCGATGGTGTTGGACTATCCTGTTGAATTTTTTGAAAATGATTGTTATGCATTAGACATGGGAGTTCGCCTTCATAGAAAAAAATCATCATTATTAAAAAAAGAAGAGAATTATATAGACTCAATTGCGTCAAAAAATAATATTTATATCTCTAAATTATTAAATTTTATAGATATGGATGTAAATATTCCAGAAATAATTATAGATGATGAAAATACTCCTGAAAAAATTGCAGAAGAAGTTCGTTATATTTGGAATATGCCAAAAGGTTACGTCAGAAATTTGGCAAAAACTTTAGAACACTCTGGAATTATTATCAATGAAATAGAAATGCACCCTAAAAAATTTGATGGAGTGAGTTTTTATAATAAAAAATATGGTTTTGGTTTTATCGTTATAAATAAAAACCAACCCCCAGATAGATATAGATTTACCTTAGCTCATGAATTGGGGCATTTAATAATGCATAGAAATAGTTTGTCTGCAAAACGTGAAGATGAAGCGAATTCTTTTGCTTCAAGTTTTTTAATGCCTGCAAAAGATATAAAAGAAGATTTAAAAAATTTACAATTTTGGAATCTTCCTAATTTAAAATCTATGTGGCGTGTTTCTATGTCTGCATTAATCCATCGTGCCAAAGATATAGAATTAATTGATGAGAATAAATACAAATCTTTAAATGTAAGACTTAGTCAATCTGGATATAGGGTTAATGAGCCAACAATGGACATTGAAAAAGAAGAGCCTACATTATTAAAAGATATAATACTTTATTTGTATAATGAGTTAAATTATAATAAAACTGAAATGATGAAGGTTTTAACTATAAATGAATCTGATTATGATGAAATTTTTGAAAAAAACAAAAACAAAAAAATAAAATCTATTAACGGAAATGTTAGAGTTGTTAATTTTCAACAAAAATAAATATATCTAATACAAAAAATAGATTTTATCTTATAGCAAGCTAGAGATTAACTTTAACACTTGACTTCTGTCTCAAAACGAGTGATGAATGTGTTGCACAAGGCATTACAAGGATTTCGAGACAATGGAAAACCACGTTGAGACAATCAAATACACCCCTGAGAAGGCAAAACAAAACGCTCTTGCAAAACTTGATTTAATCCGCAAATGGCAGGAGTTTCGCCGTAAAGCTGTCAACAAACTTCAAGCAGACTATGATTTTGTCAAACTGCATAATAGTTCAAATTCCTATCTTTTCAGTGTTTTAGGTAAAATCTCACGAGGAAGCCTGCACCGCTGGAAAACCAGTTTGGACGGAACAGAGGATTACACAAGATTAATCCCTAATTACAAATACGTTTCTGTAAATGAATACAGAACTTGTCTAACGGATGAAGAAATCAAAATATTTATGGGCTTGCTCCTACACCCGAATAGAATTTGTATCGGCAAAGCAATCGCACTTACAAAATACAAACTCAAAGAACAAGGTCAAAGTTTTATCCCTGCAGATATTACGTTTAGACGCTATGCAAAATGGTTTAAGGACAATAATTACGACAAATGGGTGCTTGCTAGAGACGGTGAAAAAGCACTTTCAGACAAAGTCGAACCTTATATTAAAAGGGACGCGAGCCTGCTTGATGTTGGGGATATTTTAGTCGCAGATGGGCACAAACTGGCGTTTCAAGTGATTAATCCGTTTACGGGCAAACCTTGTCGGGCAACTTTGGTCGGATTTTTAGACTGGAAATCAACAGCACTGGTCGGGTACGAAATTATGCTTGAAGAAAACACCCAATGTATTGCAAGTGCCCTAAGAAACGCAATAATAAACCTCGATATGATACCGAAAATTGTATATCAAGATAACGGCAGAGCATTTAGAGCAAAGTATTTTACAGATGATAAAGGATTCGGAGAATTAGGCTTTTACGGGCTTTATGCAAAACTCGGGATTGAAACGGTATTTGCAAGACCATATAACGCAAGGTCAAAAGTTATTGAGAGGTTCTTTAAAGAATTTCAAGAAGGATTTGAAAAACTAATGCCAAGTTATGTTGGGTCATCAATTATCAACAAACCTGCATACTTGAAACGAAACGAAAAATTCCACTCAAACCTGCATAATGATTATATCCCCACAATAGAAGAAACAATCAAAATGATTGATATGTGGCTTAAGTTCAAAAACTCTCAGCCCTGCACAAATGCAACGAATATGACAATCACAGAGGTTTTGGAAAATCGAAAGAAACAAAATATTAATAAAAGCTTGCTTGACGATTTGATGCTGGCAACTGAAGTTAAAACAATTCAGCGAAACGGCGTAAGGTTCCTAAATTGTGACTATTTTGACGAAAGATTATACGGGTTAAGAGGAAAAGTTTTAGTAAAATACAACCTGTTTGATCTAACTAGTGTAAAAGTTTTTACTCCGAAAGGTGAATACTTATGCACAGCAGAGCGAGTAACCGAAACTCACCCGATGGCAAAGATTTTAGGAACTGTTGATGATTTAGAGGATTACAAACAAAAAATCCAAAAACAACAAAAACTGAAACGGAAAACAATAAACTCGGTTAAAAAATTATTGACTAATGATGAAATAAAATTTCTGGAATGTCATTCTGAATTTATTTCAGAATCTGCAACACCAGAGACCCTGAAACAAGTTCAGGGTGACATTAAGTTCAAACCTCATTCAAATGGTGTTCAAAAAATAAACAACGGAGAAAAATCACTCCCGATATTCAAAAACAATTCAGAAAAATACGAATATTTGATAAAACATAACCCAAGCGACACTTGGATTGCAAAATTTAAACAAACAAAGGAGTATAAACTGTTATATGAATAGCGGATTGAAAGCAGTGGGTCTAAGGCGAAGCAGTACCCGTTTATTGCGAGCAACCAAGAAAGGATAAAATGAAAAAAATCTTTATAAAAACTCGAAATGTAAGGAATTTTATAGGCTTAGTTGAAGCCCTGAAAAACAAACCCAAAAACATACCTAAAATGGGACTTATATATGGCGAGCCCGGGCTTGGAAAATCTCAAACGGCACTTTGGCTAGCCTGCAAATATGACGGGATTTATATTCGAGCCTCAAACCTTATGACAAGCAGGTGGCTTGTTGAAGAAATTGTTAGGGAAATGGATGAACTTCCTCGGTATTTGACCTCGGACAACTTTAATGTAGTGATTAGCAAACTTATTCAAAAGCCTAAAATTATTTTTGTCGACGAAATCGACTACTTGATGAACAATTACAAAAGTGTCGAGACTCTAAGAGATATCCATGATAAAACAGATTGTCCGATAATCTTTGTCGGAATGGGTTTGGCTCTTAGAAAACTTGAAAGATACAAGCATCTGTATGATAGATTTAGCGAGATTGTAAAGTTTGAAACCTTTGAAATAGAAGATTTGAGTCAAATTTTTAACCAACTCTCTGAAATACCGTTTACCCCTGATTCGATAGAATATATCCACAAAAAATACAACAGGTTCAGACAAATAGTACAGCTTATAAGCAAACTTGAAAGTTTTGCAAAAGAAAATAATTTAGAAGAAATTACAAAAGAAGTTATGGAGCAAATTATATGAACATTGAAAAATTAGCAAAAAGATTAAAAGAATTTACCCTTGATGATATTGAATTGATAGCAGAATGCGATTGTAAAACAAAACTTGAACAGCTTTTGAACAGCAATAAAATACTTTTTGAAAACGGGATTTACAAATACAATGAAGAAACAAAGACAGGTGAAAATTATGAAATATTCAGCCCGCTAAAGAATAAACACCTAAAAATTAGTATAGAAGATGCAAAAGAATATTTTATGAAAAATTATGTCAAAAAATACTGCAAATTCGAGACCTATAGGAATTATAACGCAATTTTTAACTTCAATATTATACCTTTTATAAACTGCTATTACCTGCACGAAATTGATATTGATTCTATAAAAGAACTTTTTAAAGTCTGCGAATTAAGACGCCTGAAGCCCCGCAGAATTAAAAACACAATGGCACTTCTAAATCAGCTGATAAAATATTTCCAACACCTTGGAGTGATTGATAGGAGCTGCGTTTATCAGGTTAAAAAAGTACAAGACAAAAACCATTTTGGAATAGAAAACTTAATTTTTGAGGGCTTTTAATGAGCAAAATGAAATTATTTAAACAAGCTGAGCAAATGTTTTTAAAAGGCTCGACTGTTAGTGAAATCTCTTTAGAACTTGGGATTGCCAAAAGGACTTTGTTTTATTGGAAAAAGCAATATGATTGGGATAAAAAGCGAAAAGAATTGATGTATGATAAATCCCTGTTCAAAGAAGATTTGCAAAAGTTTGCCCAGAAACTTATGGATAAAATCACAAATTGTAATAAAACTAATAGCCATATAAGCCAAGCAGAATACTATTCCCTTGTGAATATTTTAAACTTTCTCCCTGAATTGAAAGAAAACAATACTCAAAATGAAACACACCAAATAAAAACCGAACTTTCCCCAGACTTCATCCGCCAAATCGAGCGTGAAATTTTAGGTATAGAATAAATCCTGCAAATTTTTGTGCTATCCTTGTAGAAAAGGAGTGAAGTATGAGTGAAAATAAATTTACGTGGCTACCATTTTTTAAAGAACTTCTCAATAGTATATGTAAAAATTCGAATCCAAATTCTTTATATAAAGAATTTAAAAAATTTTTCCCAAACAGTTATAATGATATTAATCAATTAGATCCTTTAACATATATATGCTCAATTTGTGGTGGCCCAAAAGTTGTTATTGAAAGGTCTCAAATTGCGAAAGAATCCTTTAATTTGAAATCCAATGTTATTTCAGATATAACTGGTATCCCTAGTTTTGTGAATGCTAATTATAAATTTTTTCATGAATATTACAAAAATGGGAAAAATATGACTCCAATTATGAATGATTTATGGAAATTTGCAAATGATATAAACAACGGCATTATCGATGAAAGTTTGTTCAATAAACTACTTACATATAATGCAATAAAATTAGCAAAATTAAGCCAATTTATATATATTTGTAATCCCGACAAATATTTTTCTTGTGATACAACAATGTTAAGTTATATTGGGAATCCTTCAGTTGAACAGAATTATAGTTCATTTTTAAAAATACAAAATATATGTAAAGAAAAAATGGAAAAACCATATCAACTTTCAGAAAAAGCGTGGTACAGTTTAAAGTCTTACAACAATTTAAACCAACAAAAATCTAAAAAATTCTGGCTTTATGCTGCTGGAGAAAAATCATATAAATGGGAAGAATTCTATAGAGAAGGTATTATTGCATTGGGATGGGATAATTTAGGAGATTTGAAAAATTATCATTCTCAATACGAAATAGCACAAGAATTGCAAAAATACAGTTCAAAAGACTCATATCCTAAAAATGATTCAAAGGCAAATTGGGAATTTGCAAATAAAATGAATATTGGAGACATAGTTTATGTTAAACAAGGCTTGGAGCCAATTCTTTTAGGAAGAGGAGTTGTTGCATCAGATTATATTTATGATGATATTAGAAATAAATATAAAAGCATTAGAAAAGTAAATTGGACACACAATGGCATATATAATGTAGACTTCAATGAACTTGATATTAAACAATGGAATCAAAAAACATTGACGGATATTAGTGAAAATAAATATAAAGATTTTTGCAAGAAAATAGAAAAAATCTTTAACAATAATGCAAAGGAAGATAAAAATATGAATTCTCAGCCTCTTAACCAAATTCTATATGGTCCTCCAGGAACAGGAAAAACATATAGCATTCAAAAATATATTCAAAATCTTTTGAGAGAAAATCCTGGATTAAATACAAATAGTGAAGAACAAAAACTAAATGACATAGTAAAAGACTTAAGCTGGTATACTACTATTGCAATTTCTATGTATTTAAATGGCAAACAAAACAAATATAAAGTTTCTGATTTAATGAATCAAAAAATTATTAAAGCATTTGCACTTACTAGAGAAAATAAAAACCTAAGAGCTGCATTGTGGGCACAAATGCAAATTCATACATCTGAAAATTGCAAAACTGTAAATTATACAAACAGACAAGCTCCTTTTATTTTTGAAAAAAATGAAAATTCAGAATGGTATTTAACTGAGGATGGTATTAAATATGTAGAAGAAAATCTAACTGACCAAATTACACAATACAAAGCCCCAAGTAATACAAGAAAAATTGAAGATTTTTATAAATTTATTACATTTCATCAATCATATTCATATGAAGAGTTTGTTGAAGGTATAAAACCAAAAATTGATGTAAATGATGACTCTTCAACAATATCATACGAATATAATAGAGGTATTTTTAAAGAAATTTGTCAACAGGCAAACTCTGACCCTGATAATAAATACTTATTAATTATTGACGAAATAAATAGAGGTAATATTTCGAAAATATTTGGAGAGCTAATAACTTTAATAGAAACAAACAAACGAGTTCGTCCAAATAAAGAACGATATTTTGAAAATACAAAAGTTGACAAAGAACAATTATTGGTAACCTTGCCATATACAAAATCAAAATTTGGAGTACCAAGTAATTTATACATTTTAGGTACCATGAACACTTCTGACCGTTCCATTGCAAGTATTGATATTGCTCTTCGTCGTCGTTTCAAATTCGTTGAGATGATGCCAAGACCAGAAAAACTTGTAGATGAAAATAAGCAGCCACTAATGGTAGGTGATATTAATTTACAAAACTTACTAAAAACTATTAATGAAAGGATTTCTTACATTTTAGATAGAGACCATCAAATTGGACATAGCTATTTTATGAACTGGAAAAATTATGATATGACAACGCTAAAAAATGTTTGGTTTGATGAAATTATGCCTTTATTAAATGAATATTTCTATTCTGATTGGGATAAATTGCAAGCGATTTTAGGTAAAGCTAATGAAATAGGTGTAGAAAAATCTTTTATTGTGAAAATTAAAAAACCTAATTTGCCATACGAAGCAGATTGCAGTGATGAAGAAGCTTATTATAACTTCTCTAAAAAAGAAGAAACCAGCGATGATGACTTCAAAATGATGTTGAAAAATGCGATATTGATATAGGTAAATCTATGGCAGAACCTATTATTGTAAAAGAATATGCAAAAGTTGAGATAAATGACAGCTATTTAGATAAGTTGCAGGCTTATTTGAAATGCCAGAAATTAGAATCTGCTCTTAAAGTTTCAAGACATGGCATAAAAACTAAATCTTGGGTTGGTGTTATCAAATATAAAAATCTGCATTTAGAAATTCTGCCTAAACTCATTTCAGAAGATGCAAATAATGACAAGAAAATTTCAGAAGAAGAAAGAAGCATAATCCTAAAAAATCTTATTTTTATGCTTTCTTACACGAAAAATCTTGATATCAAGACAAATGATAATGCTAAATTATCAACCGAAAAAAATCCATTTATTGAAATTTTGATTAGAGAATTTGCGACCTCTTTATTTGAGGCTTTAAAGCGCTTAACGCCTAAAAGATATGTTAGAGAAGAAGAAAATTTGAATTACTTAAAAGGTAAAATAAAATTTAGCGAAAACATCCGTTATAACTGCACAAACCAAGCAAAATTTTATTGTGAGTATGATGAATTTTCGGAAAATAATCTTCTAAATCAACTGTTTTTATTTGTTTCAACCTGCTTGTATAATATTTCTAATAACAGCTACAACAAAAAAACTTTAAAATTTATTATTAACTATTACTCAGACATCTCCTTTGTCAGATTTGATAAATTCAAAGCCAGAAAAATTAAACTTACAAGAAATCAAGAACTTTTCAAAAAGTCATTTAATCTTGCAAAAATGTTTGTAGAACAGACAAGTGTTGATTTATCTAAAAATAAATTTGAAAATATTACACTTGTTTGGGATATGAACAAATTATTTGAAGAATTTATTTTTGAATTAATAAAAAGAAAAATTCCTGAGTGTGAAGCGATAGCTCAAAAACCAAAGCGTTTACTTAAAAGAGAAAATGTAACTCGCCGAGATACAAGAATTGATATTCTAATACAAAAACCTCAAGTCATTATTGATACCAAGTATAAAAAATTCACGGATTTTGACGATATTTCAAGTGCGGATATTTATCAAGTGACAACATATTGCCTATTACATAACTATAAACGTGCAATATTGCTGTACCCTCAATATGATAAAAAAGCGCCGGATATATGTGATTACCAATTGAACTGTGCTGAAAATAATTATTACATAGATTTTTGTACTGTTAATTTAAAGAACAATGACTTGAAAGATAAAGAAGTACAAAATTCAATAATTGCTAAAATTAAAAGCATAATAGGTAATTAAATATGATTGTTTATTAAAAATCTACAGTCTAAAAGTTTTATATAAATTTATGCTAATATAATTTCTATGACAAAGGATTTTCGAATATTTTTAAAAGGTGAAGAATGCACAAATAAGGTAATAAAATACCAAAAAGTTGGGAAAAGTTATCACGTTATATTTAATAATGGTAAACAGTATACATATGCTGATTACAACGTTAAGATAATAGAATCTGCATTAAAAGATGAAAAAACAAAATCCTGTTTTGAATATTTAAAAGACATTGCTTGTGCTATTGGTTTAACTCAAAATGGTGAGAATATTTTGTTATCCAACTATAACAAAATAGATTTTATTGATATAAATAGTATGTTAGGCAAATATATAAGCAATAAGCTTACAAATAAAGTTGACAAATATGTACAAAATATTATTTATCCATTTGGATTCAATAATAGTCAAGCTTTAGCTGTTGAAAGAGCATTGTCAAATGAACTAAGCATAATCCAAGGCCCTCCAGGGACTGGAAAAACTCAAACTATTTTGAATATTATTGCTAATATTGTTATGCGAAGACAAAGTGTTGCAGTTGTTTCAAGTAATAACTCTGCGACTAAAAATGTACTAGATAAACTAAAAAAATATGATGTTGATTTTATTGCTGCATTTTTAGGAAATCTGGAAAATAAACAAGAATTTATTAAATCGCAATCAGAAATACCTAATATTTCAAACTGGAAAATAAATGCGGAACAATTTACTGAATTAAACAATAAATTAAAAGATGATTATAAAGAATTACAAGAAAAATTAGATATACAAAATAAATTAGCCTTACTAAAGCAAGAATTTTCCAATGTAGAATTAGAGCAAAAGCATTTTTTAGAGTATTATAAAACTCTTGACGTAAAACAAGAGCCTAGATGTATAAGAAATTCTAAAACCTCTTTAGAAATGTTAGATATGATCTTTGCTTGTGAAAATTATAAAGAAATTTCACACGATAATATTGTAATAAAATTTCTTTTAACTATTTTTGAATATTTAAAGTTTTGGAATAGAAAACGACTAATATTACATAATTTAATTAGGAAAAAGGAATACTCTTTAGACTTTTTAAAAGCTCAATTTCAACAAAAATTTTATGAATTAAAAACACAAGAATTAAAATCAGAGATAAAAAAACTAAATGATAATTTGTTAAACTATGATTTTGCTTCAAAAATGAAAGCTTATTCAGAGCTTTCAGCAAAAATGTTTAAACATTATTTAAGTGTAAAATATAACAATCTTGGTAGAGAAAAGTATAAATTAGAAGATCTGAAGCTAAAATCTAATTCATTTATAGATGATTATCCAGTAATATTAAGCACGACCTATTCTTTAAAAAATTGTCTATCAAATGATGTTATGTATGATTACATTATTATCGATGAAGCATCTCAAGTTGATCTATGTACTGGAGCTTTAGCATTGGCCTGCGCAAGAAAAGCTGTTATTGTAGGAGATTTAAAACAACTACCTAATGTTGTCAATAATAAAACAGCAGAAATAACAGATAATATTTTTAAACAATATCAATTAAATGAAGCATATCGATATAAAAATCACTGTTTGTTATCCTCTATTACAGAATTATTTAAAAATGCTCCCAGAACACTATTAAAAGAACATTATCGTTGTCATCCTAAAATTATTGAATTTTGTAATAAGAAATTTTATAACAATGAATTAATTATTTTAAGTGATGTAAAAAGTAGCAGAATGCCTTTAGTTTTGTGTTACACAACAGAAGGTAATCATGCACGTAATCATTATAACCAAAGACAAATAGACATGATTGTAAATGAGATTATTCCAAAATATAAAATATGCCTTGATGATAATTCTTTGGGTATTGTAACACCATATAGGAATCAAACAGATGCATTGCAGAAAACTTTTAAAAACACTACAGTTAAGGCCGATACAGTAGATAAGTTCCAAGGACAAGAAAATAAGGTTATAATTATTTCTACCGTAGATAATGAGATAAGTGATTTTACAGATAATCCTAATCGTCTTAATGTTGCAATATCAAGAGCTATTGAACAATTAATCTTAGTTATTAATCCTAATGAAAGAAGTAAGGATAAAAATATAAATGATCTTGTAAATTACATTAAATATAATAATTTAGAAATTTATGACAGTAAATTATATTCAGTATTTGATTATCTTTATAAATGTTATGAACAAAGAAAACAAGAAATTTTAAAAAAACATAAAAAAATATCGCAATACGATAGTGAAAACTTAATGTATATTTTTATCAATAAAATTATTAATAAGTATTATCCAAATCAATTTAGTGTAACTCCACATGTAATGTTAAAAACTATTTTAAAAGATAAGTCTTTATTAACTACTAATAGAGAATTACAGTATGTGCTTAATGACTTAACTCATATTGACTTTCTTATTTACAAAAATATTGATAATTCTCCATTTTTAGCAATAGAAGTAGATGGCTATAAATACCATTCTGAAGGAACTAAACAAGCCCAAAGAGACATTTTAAAAAATGAAATTCTTAAAAAATATGGTATTCATTTGTTAAGATTTAAAACCAATGGTAGCAACGAGAAAGAAATTTTAATAAAAACAATAGATAATATACTATACTAAATAGTAGTCTTTAAACCAGTTTATTTTTCACACTCATTTCGCTACGCTCCATTTCAGTTACAGGCTCACAAGTTTTACCATATGTTCAACTGTTGGCTTTGCAAAAATCATCTTCAAACCCTCGTATGTTATCAAGCTCTATATTGTATCTTTTTCCATGCTTATCAACGCAAGTCGCATAATCTATCTCTGCATCAGCAAACTTGTTTTTCCAAATACAAATTAGCAAGCCGATTTCTTGTGTTTTTAAATTCAAAACTTTTGTTCCATAAAGTGCATAGTCTTTTTCTTTCATTATTTTTTCCTTTCAAACATCAAATCTGTACAGATATCATCAGGCTTTTGTGGGTCTATTAAAAACTCTTTCATAAATACAAACCTTTCTCCGCAAGTGTTTTCACAAATTACAGTATCGAAATTGTAGAAACCAATTACTTTGTAATACTCATTATCAGAGCTCATAAAACCTTTAATCTTTTTAAGCTTGTATTTTTTGCCTAATTCAATCATTGTTACCTCTTATCAGCAATGACATTTATCACTCTTAATGAGTAAAATATCAAGCAAACTCTTTCAAAATGTATCATTCAGACACAATCCATTTTTGAACACTTTTTGAACGATATTTAAACAGGAGTTAAATACCATTTAAAAATTCTTGTTGTCAGGATAATTTATAAAATAAGCATTTACAGTATCAGCATCTCGCCTTAAATTTTCTACAATTGGAGTAAGATTATACAGCTCTTCAATCTCTAGTTGAGTCCTGCAAAAATAATCAATAACAACAGAAGTGTTATAAATCCGCTCAGCTAATTTTTCTAACTTCCTAAAATATTTTTGTTTAATCTTGTATTTCTTGCTTTTGCTCATACGACCTCCTTTTTAGGTAACGTATTCATCACTTAAAGTCAGAACAAAATCAAGTTTATATTTTTGATACAATTAAAAAAAATAGGAGTTTAAAATGGTTATAAGAACAGGTTTTGCAAGAAAGCCTTGGACGAATTACAAAACTTCAAATCATATCATTGCATATTTAGACATACTTGGAGCAAAGGATATGATATGCAACGATAATAATTTTGATTTTCTGAATCATTTAAATATGTTTATGGAAGATGCAATTGAAGAATCTGGAGGAGGAATTTTCCCTAAAGAAGAAGAAATTTATATAAAAATATTCTCTGACAATATTTTACTAGCCATAGAATTAAAAGAAAATGACGAACAAAGAGAGAATAAAATAACAATACTATTAAATACTGTTGCAAATATATATAATGAAATTCTACGATATGGATATTTAATACGTGGGGCAATTGTTGAAGGAAAGTTTTTTCATAACGATATTATTGTATATGGAAAAAGCCTCGTTGAAGCTGTTCTATTAGAAGAAATGTTGCTAAATATCCAAGAATACTTGTAAAAACAAAGGTTAATGAAGCTAATAGTTGCTATTACCTTATGAAAGATAGTGACGAGGAAGTGTTTTTAAATATTTTTCGTCTATGCGAAAGTGTAGACGGTGCAACATTTAAAATTAATCTTTTAGAACTGCTTAAAAAATACAAAAATAATGAAAAAATAAAAGAAAAAATAATATGGATGATTAATTATTTCAATTCTTGGTTTATTCAATGTGGTGATCCGATAATGAATAAACAAAAAATTACAGACGAAGAAATTCAAGAGGCACTAATGTAAATATCATTTTTCAGGGCAATATCTAGCATAAACATTAAATCGCTTGCAATCATTATTTTCCTTGCAGCATCTGCTTTTTCCATTCTGGTGTTGCTATGAGCATTGGGGTTTCGCATTGCCTGAATGACACCAGGAAAGATTCTCTCATATCCCTCTTGGATATTTTTTAAACTTGTAGTTGATGAATCTGTAAATTGTAAAATTTTTAAAGTTGAGAATGTGTTGTAAAACATATCCTTATCACTTGGTATTTCTGGTAAATCTTGGCCTTTTCTATACTCACGAACTATTGAACATATTTCAACAAACGCTGTTTGTACGGCATCCGAAAAATATCCATCCTCAAATTTATTTTTAGATAGTTCAATTATTCTAGGGTGTGCAAATTGCCAAAAATCGTTTGTACTCAAATAATCATAACTTCGCATTAGTTGAACAAGTCGTCCTAAAGTATATATATTGACAAAGTTTGCTCCAAAAAACAAATTAGATTTAATATTTTGTAAATCATTATACAATTCAGAATTTTTATTCCTAACTTCATATGATAATTCATTTATATTTGAGCAAATTGTCCTAACAAAATTATTATCCCAAGGACCTAAACAATTATTATTAGCATTTGCAGCCAAAGTATTTGCATCATTTTTGATATTTTTAATTATTTGGTCTATATCCATACTACTCCATTGGTTTTATCATTGATTCTATATAATTAATTTCTTCTTCAGACAAACCATATTTTAAATAAAGTTGTTTATCTATCTTAGAAATACTTTCTGTCCAATTAATATCAGAGTCTTTGGTAAAATCTTGAAGAGGAACAAGCTGATATACATTTTGGTATAAATTCTGTGATACCTTTAATATACCAACAATAAAACGTAAAAATTTTGTTTGCATGTATTTTTGAAGATTTTGAGCTTCAAATTTATTATCATAACCACCTATTGGTATTAAAGAATCTGTGCAAATTGAATTAGGTATTCCAATATAAGGTTTTCCCAAGATTGCAACAGAATTATTAGGCGATAAAGTTCCGGCACCTCCATTTGCTTTTGAAATAAAAACTTTCCATTTATCAATTAAATCTATATTTTTTGTTATGTAATCTCTATTAATATATCTAATTTCTTCGTATGCACAGAATAAAGAAACTGCGCCTTGAAAATTTTTGTTTGTTGATATTTCTTGTAAAGTTTTTTTGTTTCCTACAACATTAAAAGCATTTCTACCTTTTGTAATAGTCATAAATGATACAAACCCTCTATGACTTCTAACTTTGTTTATAATACTTACCATTGAATTTAAAGATATTATTATATCGATATTATTTTCAAATAATGGTCTTGAAACAATATCATTATCAACATCTAAAGTACAATTATGAAATTCAACATTCCCTTCGTATTCTTTATCATATAGAAAATAATTTATTGCCCCTATTGCTACATCATCAAAAACGCCTTCATTATTACTGAAATGAAAAATTTTAGAAAAATGATTATTTTGCCTTATATATTCTCTAAGACTTACAAAAGAATGATCTTGGGCTTCACTTGTAAACCATTTAGATGGAGTAATAAATGAGATATACTTATGAGCAAGGTTCATTGCAGTAATCATAAAACCTGGAAATAATTGTTTTCCTAAAGATTTATTTCCTGTTGTTTTGCTTATAATTTCTTGATAAGGAGGGTTGCCTACTATTGTGTCGAATTTCATATCGCTATTTTCTCCTTCTGGTATTTTCGATATATCCTCTAAAGCAATCTGACTAAATAACTTATCCTGATTAAAAATAGCATTAATGTTTTTATAGTCAATATTTTCTTCATTTTTAAATTTTAATAAATCATAGGAATTAAATTTTGTTGCAATATTATCAACATTCAACCCTAAAATTTCATATATTTTACGAGTAAACTCATAAGTAATATTTGATGTAGGAATAGAATAAATCAAATCTTTGTAATCTTCAAGATTATAGCCAAGAGCTTTGAATCTTTTATATAATGCAATCGCAAATTCTCCCTCTTTTGCTGCAATGTCTAAAAATAATTTATGTTGCTCAATACATTGATGCATATATTCATCAGAGAATAAAGAAATTACTTTTTCTGTTAATACTTGAGGTGTTACAACTTCCGATTCGCCAATTTTACCAAATTTTTGATTTGCTACATTTGCACGTTCCAACGGTTCTAAATTGCTTTCATTAGATAATTTATTTAGATTCTGGATTTTATAATCCAAAATTCTTAGCATAAATTTATCCATGTTATTTTTTAGAGCTTCTACAACATTTACGTCTAAACCTAAATTTCTGAATATTCTTTTGTTATCTTCATTATCAAGACTTCCAATTATACTATCAATTGAATAAACTTGTTCATTAGTAAGAAAAGCATAATATAAGATTCTTGCATAATACATTCTAAATTGCTTTACGGGATCTTTTTTGTTACCACCATCTGATTCTGATGTTCCATTCGATTCTCCATTGGTGTCAGTTGAGCTTGTATCTGTTTCGATGTTGCCATTATCGTCTCCATTAGGGATATCTAATTCATCCCCCTCGCCTTCGATAGCTTTAGACTCGAATCCAGATTTTGAACCTAGCTCATTCTCTTTACTGATAGTATCCCATATTTCGGATATTTTTATTAAATCCAAATCAACCGGAATATCGTTTGTTTCCTCAGCGACACCACGATTCATTGAATATCTACTTACTGCATCTAATATGTCCGATGCTTGGACTTGTGCAATTTTACTTTTGTTAATTACTATAATTGGTGAAATTCTCAACTCTTCTTCGATACGATCTTTTAGTTTGCTATTTCCTGCTTCATCAATATTTACATTATAAATTTGAGCTTTTTGCTCTTGCATCTGAAACATTCTATTAGGCGAGAAATCTACAAGTAAAGTCTGTGGTTTCATATTAAACTTTATATTATCACCATTTTTATCTTTAAAGGTCTTTATATATTGGTTTTGAAGTCTAAATACAGCTTGATCATATTCTTGAGGAGATGCAGTATCCTTGAGATATATCATTGTATCCCATTCTTCAACAGTACTTCCAGTAAGCATTCTGTTTACTGTCAAAGTTATAGTTTTTTTATTTTCCTTTTCCAATTCTTTTATTTTGTCTTTTATTGTCTTTGGGGAATTATATAAATTAGCATTTTCAATGCCTGAAATATTTATTATTTCATATTCATTTAAATTCTTAAAAATTCCAGCATTTTCTTTTATTAAAGCTTCTAAAGCATCACAAGATGCACAAAAAGGTAAAACAAAAACAATGTGTCTACACATTTTACCGCTTTTAATTTTGTCATAATCAAGAAAACCTAGGATGCTTTCATCTTCTTTGCTTCCATCAATAATTTGTAATAAATCTAACACTTCTTGTTCATATTTAAACTTTTTATGTAAATTATCCTCAGTTTTCTTAACGGACAATGGCTTTAAAAGTGCTGATAATGTGTATTTAACACCCAAATTGCTAAGTTTTTCTAATTTTTTTCTTGTAGAATCATTTGGATTAAAAGCAAATCTTATCATTTGCGGAAAACCATAATAAGGATTATCCCATTCTCTTAATGGAGTTGAATTTTCATCTTCATCTTTTAATAAATTTTCTTTATCCCATTGTTCTTGGGCTTGAACTATGTCTGAGAATTGGCAAAAAGCAATAATATCTTCCTTTTTAAATTCTCCTCCCATTAAAATTCTATATGGAGTGCCAGATAAGTGAAGTTTTATTTTTGCATCAAGCACTTTTATTGCTTCTTCTGCATCATTCGTTTCAATATAATCATCAGCATCTTTTTTATGGCATTTTTCACCTTTAAAGACAGGATCTTTTAATACTTGCCCGTATTTATCTGCTCTAGCACCAAAATGAGTTTCATCAATTATCAAAAGGTCTATCTGTTGCCCAAAAACTTGTTGATGTTTATCTTTGATAATATCTCCTTGCAAATCTTGTAATGTTAGAAATAAAACTATTTTTTTATCACTAGAAAGCGCATCAATCACTACGGAATGATTCCTAGCTAAATCTTCTGACGACATAAATTCATAGTCATTTCTAAAATTATCAGCACATTCAACTGTTTTACGCCACTCGTCTTTAACGTCTGCTTTTGCTGACACTACAATTACGAAATTGGCATTGATTTCTTTAGCACAACACATTGATGTAAAAGATTTCCCAAAACGCATGACAGCATACATCAATAAATTATTTCTTCCAATATCAACAGCATGTTTGAATGCATTAATGGCATCTTGTTGATTTGGTCTCGGGTTCCAATAACCTGTGGAGCTATATCTTACTAGTGTTGGAAGCATCGTTTCAGCATTATAATAACTATATTTTTCTCCTCTTTGACTATAATCTTTTTTTATATCTTCAATGGCATTTTCAATATCATTTTTTGTTGCGTCTTTAAAAAACTCATTAGAATAATAAACGGAATGATCTATATCTTCTGGTTTTAAACGTTCTTTTCTAAGTCCATCTTCTAAATATTTGTGTATTGAATAATCGCGAAAATAGGTATTTTCATCAATTTTTGCTGTGTTTTGGAATTGTTCTTCAAGTTCGGGATAATATTTTTTCCACTCTTTTAAACGAATAGACACAGGTCGATATGTGTCTCCAACTTTAAGATAATTAGGTATAGTATTTGTAGAGAACGCATATATGTGTGGCTCAACACGCCCAATAATTATTTCATTTAGATCTTCTATATTAACGACCATTTTTACCCCTTTAATAAAGATACAAATTGCTCAGGTTTATTAGTATTCCAATCCATTATTTTACAATACACACCCGTATGGTTATAAATATCATTTTTCTTGCATCCTGGGCACTCTTCTACCTTGTCTATCGGCGAAAATAATTCAAGTTGTCCTTTCTTAATTGGTTTACAACTATTTGGTATAACACATTTTAAGCCATCCATTTGCCATATATTCCAAGAAATAATTTTTGCAAATTCTTTCAATATATCAACTGGCATTTTTTCATTAAATCTGTATTCGTAATGTTCTGCAGTAGAAATTAAAATATTTTCTCTTGCTAAAAATACATTATCACCTTGCCAATCGTAACCATATATGTTTTGAACAGCAACTTTCGCCCATTCTATCCATTCTTTTTTTGTCTCTGTATTTTCACGAACCACACGAAGTTTTCTGTCTAACAAACCGATTCTTTCTGGAACAATAATATATATACCAGTGACTGCATCGTATCTGCTTGTTAAATATGGTGCTTCACCACAAGTTATTTCTAAACGTGTGTCATTAACATAATCTTGCCAAGTTTTTTGCAGTTTTTTAGGAAAACTTATTGTTTTTTTATTTGTTTCCCAGCCTTTTTCAAGTTCTTTATTAAAAACATTTTCTTTTTCAAACCATGCGTTGTCAATTAAATTGTTTTGAGCATTACAAACCCAAGAAGGAGTGAATACTTCTGCTTTTTGTTTAATTCTCAAAGCTTGCTCCGTTTTTGTTTTTTCAACACGTGGCTTTATGACTTCACCGTTAACATCTGTAATTAACTCAATAGTTATTTGCTTGTTTGCAGAATAATTTTCCCCTAAATAATTATACTCATCTGTTGCCCATAACAAGTTATTATTTGAAGTTCTGTCTTTTAATAAAATATTTAAAAGATCTTTATCAAGTTCAAATAAGATATTTTCTTTTATATCTACTCTTTCTTGCAAGACAACACTCATTTACAACCTCTTAGTTATAAGAATATAATAACATAAATATTTTTATATACTATATTGAGCCATATAATATGAATTTATAGCAAAAATTTAATATTCTTCCAACTTAATTTTATATAGTTGGAGAATTTTTCACATTCTTGTTATCTATTTATCGCTTTTTGTTCATTATGTATTAAAAATTTCTACAAATAAAAATTCATGTAGCATTCATCTATGGTGTCTTGTTCAATGCCAATGTAGCGAAGTGTTACTGATGGCGAGGAGTGATTAAAGATTTTTTGCAGGAGTACTATATCATTATATTTTTTATAATGATGATATCCGAATGTCTTCCTTAGTGTATGTGTTCCAATTCTTTCCTTTACCCCAACAGCTTGTGCTGCCTTATTTAAAATTCTATACGCCTGTGCTCTATCAAGCCTGCAATGTTTTTGTGTATAAAATAGCGGTTGCTCACTCGGCAACCCTTCTACAAATAAATTAATCTCCTCTTTTAAAAACCTATTAAGCGGAAATTTCTTATACTTATTTGTCTTTTTCTCTCTAATTTCAATATAATCTCTGCCTTTTACATCCCCAACATCAAGCGACAATATATCAGATATTCTTAGTCCTGTATTTATCCCAAAACTAAAAAGCAGTGCATCTCTTGGCTTTTTTGCCAAATATTTTTTAATCTTTTGAATATCTTCTAGCTTTTTTATAGGTTGGACAATATTCATTTTTAAACTCGCTTAATCACACACAATGATTGATTCTTCCGTATAAAAAGTAAAGTCTAATGACACAAAATTTAAACACCATTTAAACGGTATTTAAACAGCATTCAAAAAGTGTTCAAAAATTTCGGCAACGTTCAAAAAATCCTTCCACCTGCAAAAAACATTTACCCCAAAATACAACACAACTTCATTTTGTTGTGTTTCGGGTTAAAGAGTTTGCGCACAAGTTAGATAATATATTGTCTAATTATTGACTTTTTAGCAATAATAGTATAATATATTATCTATGAACAGTTTTTTGTTTAACCCTAAAACTCCTAATGAAATAGCAAAAGAATTAGTTGAAAAAATTAAGCAGCAACGTAAAAAACTTAAGATTTCACAAATGCAGCTTGCTTCAAAATCGGGTGTCAGCCTTGGTTCTATCAAAAGGTTTGAATCAAAGTATGAAATTTCTTTGGCTTCTTTTATAAAAATTCTGATTGCTCTCAATTTAGAAAGGGATTTGGAAAATTTGTTTACGCAAAAAAGCTACACTTCCATTGATGAGGTCATAAATGGACAATTATAAGTATTTAAAAGTGTATTATAACGATATTTTAGTCGGGACTCTTGCAAAAACTCCCGAAATGGTTGTTGCATTTGAATATGATTCGGATTGGTTAAATAACGGTTTTAGCATTTCGCCTTTTAGTTTGCCGCTTATCAAAAAAGTTTTTATCCCTAAATACGAACCCTTTGATGGATTATTTGGCGTTTTTGATGACAGTTTGCCTGACGGCTGGGGGCGATTACTGGTTGACCGATTGCTCTTGAAAAACAAAATAAACCCTGCCGAAGTCGATAATCTTAACCGCCTTGCTGTTGTTCAACAAAGCGGGATGGGTGCCTTGACTTACAAGCCAGAACACATATTTGAAACGGAAAACAAAATTTGTGATTATGACATTCTTGCTCAAGAATGTTCAAAAATACTGGAATCACAGGATTCGGATAATTTAGATGAACTTTTTCAGCTTGGCGGTTCCTCGGGCGGAGCAAGACCTAAAATTTTGACTTCTATAAATGATGAAGACTGGATAATCAAATTCCCGTCATCTGTTGACCCTAAAAATATTGGCGAAAAAGAGTATCTGTACTCATTGTGTGCAAAAGATTGCGGTATAAATATGCCTGAAACAAGGCTTTTTCCTTCAAAAATTTGTTCGGGGTATTTTGGTGTAAAAAGGTTTGACCGTACAAAAGGAAAAACTGGCAAAAAAGTTCATATGGTATCAGCCAGCGGGCTGTTAGAAACAAGCCACAGGCTGCCTAATCTTGATTACAATGTATTGATGAAACTTACCCTTGAACTTACAAGAGATTATGAAGATATTGAACAATTATTCAGGCTAATGTGTTTCAATGTATTTGCACATAATAGAGATGACCATTCAAAGAATTTTTCTTATCTTTACGATGACAACAAAAAAGAATGGCACTTATCTCCTGCGTACGATTTGACTTACAGTTCTTCATTTAATGGAGAACATGCGACAACAATTAATGGCGAGGGTAAAAATCCGACTTTAGATGATATTCTAGTTGTTGCAAAAAATATAGGACTAAAAGAAAATTTCGCAAAAGATATCGCATTAGATATTCAAAAAGAATGTTCAAAATTATTTAATTAATCTCATCTTTTTGCCTATTTAATCTTTAAATAGAAGCTTCTTTAAAATGGGCTTTCTCGTGACAGTCAATCCATCCTTGCAGCCCTTTAATTGCACCATCAAAAGCAGAGGTTTCTGGTTCTGCAGCCGCTGCAAGAAGATAGATATCTTCAAATTTATTATCCATTGTATATAATGGATTAGAGCGGTCTATCATTGTTTTCATCTGACCGCACATTTCATAATAATATACCGGCGTTGCCCATACGATAACTTCTGCATTATGGATTTTTTCTGTAATAGAATTCGCATCATCATCAATTACACAATGATTAAGTTTTTGACAGGCAAGACAGCCTTTACAAAAATTAATGTTTTTGTCATATAAATATACAACATCTACATCATTTCCAGCTTCCCTGGCGCCTTTTTCAAATTCTTGTGCCAATCTGTTAGAATTTCCATTTTTTCTTGGGCTTGTTCCAATAATTAATACTTTTTTGCTCATTGTATAATCTCCTTTTCATTAGAATTTTACACCTTGATAGCTGCTCTAAGTCAAGAGGAGGGATTAATCCAATTTCCTTTTAAATGTAAGCATTGCAAGTGAAAGTGTAATTATTGCAATTAAGATTAAAGGAATCCAGTTTATAAAAACATCATGAAAACTCATTCCTTTGAGGAATATGCCTCTTGTAAGAAGCATGAAAAATCTTATTGGATTAATTAGGGTTAAATATTGCAAAAATTTTGGCATATCTTCTATTGGAGATATAAATCCAGAGAGAAGTATGGCAGGCATTTGAAATGTTATTACACCCAAAATTGCCTGCTGCTGGGTTTTACAGATAGATGATATAAAAAGTCCTACCCCTACTATTGATAATAATGAAATAAAAATTGAAACAAAAAATAGCAGAAATGACCCCATAAAAGGAATTTTAAATGCAGTTATAACTATCAGTGTCATTATGCAGGTAAGGCACATTGCAATTACTAGTGGCGGGATAGTTTTTCCTAGCAGGATTTCAAAGGAGGTAAGCGGACTTACTATAAGCTGGTCAAAAGTTCCCATTTCTCTTTCTCTTGCAATTGAAAGAGCTGTAAGCAGCAAAGTAATTACAAGAGCCAGCATTGCAACAATTACGGTTAAGATGTACCATTTATATTCAAGATTAGGATTATACCAATTACGTATACTCGGTGCAATTTGAGGTGCTATGCCTGTGATATAGTTATTATACTCATTGACTATCTGATTTGCGTAGCCTGATGCTATTGAGGCTGAATTTGTCTGACGTCCGTCTGCTATAATAAGAACTTCTGCCGGATTACCACGTTTAATGTTTGTTGAAAAATCATTATTAATATAAATTCCTATCTGGACTTTTTGGTTATCAATTTTTTCTTTTAAATCAGCCTCATTCTCTGCATAATAGAACTTTCTAAACCTCGGAGAGTGCTCAAAACGTGATAATAATTCTCTTGATTCAACAGTATTTGCACTGTCAATTAATGCTACATCAATATTTTTAACTTCCATTGTAATTGCATTTGCGAATACAAACAGCTGCATTAGAGGCAGTGCAATAATAATTCCTCTGCTTTTAGGATCTTTCCATATTGTAATAAATTCTTTTTTTATAAGAGCAATAATTCTGCGTAAAGACTCTCTAATCATTTGTCCAGCCTCATATCAGTATTTTTGTACACAGCAGCAAAAAGAATTGAGCCGAGAATTGTTAAAAATAATGAGTTAATAATAACTATTTCCCAGACAGTACCTGCCATAAATTCACTTTCGATAAAAGTAATATAGTATCTGGGCGGTAAAATCCTTGTTAATTGCTGAAAGAATACCGGCATAGAATTTATAGGAAACATCAGCCCGGACAGCATTAAAGCAGGGAGAAAACCAATTCCGAGCGATACCTGACTTGCCAGAAACTGATTTTTTAATTTGCTTGATATTAAGAGCCCTATGCCGGATGAAGTAAACAGGAAAAGACCGCTTACAAACATTAAGATTAGTAAGTTACCCCTGAACGGTATTTTGAATACTGCAATACAGAGAGCAACATTAAAACTTACGGATAACATTCCAAGGCAAAAATACGGGATATATTTTCCTAGAACAAGATCTATTTTTCTTACCGGCGTTGTTAAGAGTGCTTCCATTGTTCCCCGTTCCCATTCTCTTGCAACCACAAGTGCAGTAAGCAGTATGCCTATAAGCGTCATAGTGATGGCGACTGAGCCTGGAAGGATAAAATAATGACTGTTCAAATCTTGATTGTACCAGGTTCTTACTACAGGGTTCACAAGAGGCATTTTTGTGGCATTGCTATAACGGCTGCTTGCAAGCCATTGATTAATTATCTGCATTGAATAGTTCTGAACATAGTTAGCAGTGTTAACCTCGCTTCCGTCTGTTATAATCAAAACTTCTGCTGTTTTTGCGCGTGAAAGATTTGTGGAAAAGTCATTTGGAATAATAACAGCTCCCTTTAACCTTGAACGGACTATTCCCTCTTCAAGTTCTTTTTCATTATCGTACACAATAGAGTTTACATATTTACTATGTCCGAAAGATTTTACGAGTGTTGCTATTTCAGGATTTGCGTCATCATTTTTTATTCCTATTGTAACTTTAACCGTATCCAGATTAATCCCGTACATATAAATTAAAATAGAGATTAACGGTAGAACAAAAGCTATAATTATGCTGCTGGGATCTCGTATAATCTGCAAAAATTCTTTTTTTATTAAAGCCTTGAGGGTGCTCATTTTCCGCTCTCCTTAATTAGATTTACAAAAGCTTGTTCCATATTGTCGGCGTTAGCTTTTGTCTTTAATTCATACGGTGTACCCAGTGCAATAGTTTCTCCTTTATAGAACAGGCTTATTCTATTACAGTATTCGGCCTCATCCATAAAGTGTGTTGTGACAAGAATTGTAACACCGAGTTTAGCAAGCGATGTGATGTGATTCCAGAATTCACGCCGTGCAATAACGTCAACTCCGGATGTAGGTTCATCCAAAAAAAGTATCGGCGGGTTATGAATAACAGCGCATGCCAGTGAAAGACGCTGTTTAAAACCTAAAGGCAAATCCTGAGATTTCATATCCTGTATATCGTGGAAGTTAAAAATATCAATAATTTCGTCAACCCTTTTATCTTTGTTCAAAAAGTTTATACCGTATACAGAAGCAAAGAATTCCAGATTTTGTCTGAGGGTAAGATTACCGTACAAAGAGAACTTCTGCGCCATGTAACCCAGGTTAGAACGTGCTTTACTCGGGTTTTCAAGTATATCTATTCCCATAATTTTTGCGGTGCCTCCGGTTGGTTTAGCAAGACCGCACATCATTTTGAATGAAGTTGATTTCCCTGCGCCGTTAGGCCCAAGAAGTCCGAAGATTTCTCCTCGCTGTATGCAGAAAGAATTATTTTTTACTGCATAAAAATTGCCGTATCTTTTTTCCAGATTATCTGCTTCTACTGTGCAAGAAAGATTTGATTCCTGAATTACATAGTTTTGCGCAACTTTTGATGGTTCTTTTTTATAACCGCCCATCAAATCAATAACTTTTTCCTCAAACTCTTTTGTATCACGTGCTAAATCATCAGGTTTCCCGTTATAAATAACCTTGCCTTTATCTAAAACAACAGCGGTATCAAAACTATGAGCTTCATCTAAATATGCCGTTGACCATAAAACAGTAGTATCTCGAGTTATGAGTTTTCTTACCATTTCCATCAGATCATGTCTGGAAATAGGGTCAACTCCAACAGAAGGTTCATCAAGCACTAAGAAATCAGGTGAACCCATTAAAGCGCAGGCAAGACCCAATTTTTGTTTCATTCCTCCTGACAATGCGCCAGCAAGGCGTGTTTTAAAAGGCATGAGTTTTGTAAACTCTAAAAGTTCATCAAACTCGTAAGGTAATTTTTTTAAGTCAGCATATAGCTGTAAATTTTCTTCAATGCTTAAATCTTCATATAGTCCGAATTTTTGCGGCATATATCCGATTTTTGTTGATAATTCTTCTTTTTGTGCAGCCGGATTTAGCCCGAGTACAGTTATTTCTCCTCCATCAGGAATCAAAAGTCCGGTGATGAGTCTTATGAGTGTAGTTTTTCCTGAACCGTCAGCCCCGATTAATCCTGTAATTTTTCCTTTTTCAATATCAAGTGAAAGGCTGTCAACTGCTCTGATTTTCCCAAAAGACTTTGTTAAATTTAATATCTTAACTGTCTGCATTATTACCTATGTTAATTTTTATCGTTACAGGCATTCCCTGACGCAAGTACTCATCAATATCATCTATATAGACTCTTATTCTATACACTAAATCTGTTCTTAAATCAGTAGACTGAACAGTTTTTGGCGTAAATTCTGCAACTGGCGAGATATATCCTACATAACCTTTGTACTCACGCTTTTTGCCAGTATTTGGATTGGTAGTGTCAGTGTAAACATTTACTCCCATTCCGTATTTAATGTTACCCAGATCTTTTTCGTTAACATATGCTCTAATCCAGACAGGTTTATTTTTTGACATTGTATAAACAAGCTGCCCTTTATTGACAATTGCGCCGGGTTCCTGAACTCTAACAGTGACAATACCTGGCTCAGGTGCATAAATTTTTGTATATGCAAGCTGGTTTCTTGCAAATTTTTCTGATGCAACACTTGCTTCGTAATCAGCAGCGGTCTTATCTTTATTGTATGTAAGTGTGTCGCATTCTTCTTTTGAAATTATATTGTCATAACATAGCGGAATATTTCTTTCGTATTTTGAAGCCGCGTCATCTTTTAAGGCCTGCGTGCGCTTTACTTCTGCAGAAGATTTTTCAAAATTTGATTTATAATCCTTATCATCTAATACAGCTATAAGTTCTCCAGAGCTAACACTGTCGCCTTCTTCTTTAAGCATCTTGATTATTTGTCCGGAAACCTGAAAACTTAAATCAACCTGACGAATTTCTATATTGCCGTATAAGGTAAGCTCATTAGGATTAGCTTTTTTTCTCAGCGTAAAATATAATCCGCATCCTAAACCAATAATCAATATTATTACAATTAATGCAATAAGTCGTTTCTTCATAATTTACCTCCTACAGCTTTGTAAAGCGTAAAATAATTTACCAGCCTTTGAGTCTTAGCTTTTATGTATTCGTTTTCAGATGCTAGATAGTTATTTTGTTCCTGTAAAAGATTTGGGGATGATATTACGCCCCTTGAAAATTTCTTAGTATTATTGTTAAAGTTAACGGCTTCATAATTAAGTTTTGATTTTGTACTTATTTCAATATCCTTGTCATATTTATTTATGCAGAGTGCAGTGTTCACTTCTTTTACTGCTTCTAAATCAGTCTGTCTGTAATATTCAAAAAGCTCTTCATATTTAGCTTTCTGGAATTTTAAATTTGCAATTTTTCTTCCGCCGGTAAAAATATCCTGTGTAGCACCTGCAAGCAGCAGAGCAAGTGAACTATTCCAGGAAAAGAAACTGCCGGGAGCTATTGTATTAAATGCCCAGATACCTGTAATATTGAATGACGGAAGAAATTCTTTTCTTGCGACACGAACATCAATTTTTGCTTTTTCAAGCTGTTTTTCTGCTGATTGAACATCTGGTCTGGCAAAAATAACATCAGAAGAAACAGTTTGGGGGATCTGTCCATTGTACTCAAAATTTATGAATTCACCTGTGTTCAGTGTCCCTGCATTTTGAGCTGATATTCCGCTTAGAACTGCAAGCTGCATTGCAAGAATTTCACGCTCTTTCCTGTACTGAAACAAATTATTCTCGGAGTCTTCATATTTTTGCTTGAATTTATTTAATTCATTTGTGCTAATTACGCCTCTTGCAAATTTTTTATTGTTGTAATCGAGTATTTGTTTATTGTTTTCAGCGATTTTTTCCTGATTGCTGATAAGCGCATCGTACTCAAGAATGTTTGTATAAACCGTCGCAACATCACACAATAGAGATATATAAACAGCTTTTTCTTCAAACCGGCTTGCCTCAAATGCCTTTTTATAACTTCTTGTTTTATCTCTGTTTTTTAGCAGGAAATCTGCTTCATAATTTACCTGAAACGGTAACACAAAAGCGCTTTTACTTAATTTGAAATAATCGACTTTTGGAGTATTAATCCCAAGATAATCTGCACTGACGCTGAATGACGGAAGCTCTTTCCCCAGCGAATATTTTGCCTGCTGTCTGTATTGCTCAACCTGATATGTTGCCTGTTTAGCATTATGATTGTTCTCTATTGCCTGATTTATATAATAAACAAGACAATCATCATTAAATCTTGTGAAAAATTCCGGATTAAGTTCATTAACATTAACGGCACCGGCATATCCGGCTGACATCATAAATACTGCTATGAAAATAAATCTTTTAAGCATTTTCAGCCTCCTTTATAAGAGTCTGAACGTATAATTTTACGTTTTCTTTTATAATCTTTATATCTTCCTGCGTAAAATCTTCCTGCCCGAGAAGACTGAGTGAAAATGCCGGCAAAATTTTAGGAGAGTTTATCTGTGAAAGTATGAAAACGGTTTTTAATATAACTTCTCTATCAGTTTCTTTTTTTCCAAGAATACAAGCTAAAAGTTTTCTTAAATATTTAAGAAGTTTAGGTGACGTAATATTATTTTTTTGCTGTTCTCTTAGAAGTATTAATATTAAGTCATTTGTGATATTTGCATAAAAAAAATCTACGCACTTATCCAGAATAAGTTCAAGCAGTTTAATTTTTTCTTCTCTGCTTAAATCTTCCGGTTTTTTATTGAAGTCAATAAAGCTGCTGGCAAAATGCATTTGAGCCTCAAGCAAGTTTTCAATTATTCCGTTATATAGTTCCTGCTTTCCGCCCCAGTAATATGAAATCATACAGATATTGCAGCCGGCGTCCTTACAGATTTCTCTTATACTTACCGCATCATATCCTTTTTGTGCAAATAGTTTTATTGCAGATTTTAAGATTTTTTCTTTTGAATTAATATCGCTCATTCTTTTATAATAAAACAAACGTTTGATTTAGTAAAGTCATTTATAAAATTTCTTTACATAAAGGCCCTCTTTTATATGAGGGCTTATTAATTATATATGTTTTTCAATGTTGGTAATAATAGATGATTTAGGCATTAGGCCTACCATTCGTTCAACAACTTCCCCATTTTTAAATACCAGAAGGGTAGGAAGGCCACTGACCTGATATTCTTTTGCCGCGTCTATATTATCATCAGTATCAATTTTAGCAAAGTTAACCCTGTCATTAAGTTCGGTTTCAACTTCCTCAAGGATAGGGGAGAGTTTTCTGCAAGGACCGCACCAGGTTGCATAAAAATCTACAACTGTTAATTTGTCTGAATTAATTACTTCTGTGTTGAAGCTGTCTACAGTTATTTCTTTTACCATATAAATAAACTCCTTATTTAAATTTTATAAACCTATATTACCATATGCAAGATATTTATGCTATTATACAAATAGGGAGAAACAGGGATGCCGAGAAAAAAAGAAATTGAAATAGTTTTAGATACTGAAACAACGGGGTTAGATTATACCAGAGAGCGAATTATTGAGTTTGCTGCTGTTCGTTTGGAAAACGGGAAAATTAAAGACGAGTTTCAGACTTTGATAAATCCCCACCAGCATATAAGGAAATCTAGTCAGGCTGTTCATGGTATTACTCAGGAAATGGTGGAAGATGCTCCGTCAGAAGAAGAAGCTCTTCCAAAAATACTTGAATTTATCGGCGATTATCCGATTGTTGCTCATAATGTAATATTTGATTATTCTTTCTTGAATGAAGCAAAGCTGAGAGTATTCGGAGAAAAACTTGAAAACCCGAGAATTGATTCGCAGGCAATGTTTAAAGAAATTGCACCTGATTTGGAATCGCACGGGCTGGAAGCCTTAACTAAAAGGTTTAATGTAGATTTGACCAATCATCATAGAGCAATGGCTGATACAATGGGGCTTGCGCTTGCTTATCCAAAATTAAAAAAACTGTATCTGCAAAGACTTGACTGGCAGAAAAAACAGCTTGGAAATGTTGATTATCTTTTTGACAGGTATTTGAGAATACAGCAGAGTATTGCGACAATGCAGGCAGAGTTACAGGATTTGAAATCTGTATTTAAACTGCATTTTGAACTTGGCGGCGAGCCGCTTGTTGCAGAAACCGGCGAGATGATGGTTTATCAGTCAAAACAATCTTTTGGATATGATTTAGCTGATATTAAGGATGTTCTTGAAAATGTAGGGGCACTTGAAAAAGCTGTAAAGGTTAACAACGGCTTTATCGACAGGCTTTGCAACGGTCTTAGCTTATCAGAAGAGTACAAAGAGATTATCCGCGATGCACGTCAGGAACTCTCGGAAACAAGAAATATACAAGTAATAAAACCATGCAAACAATAAACAAAAAAAATATTCCTGAAACCATTACTTTAAAGATAGAAAAACTTTCTAATCTAGGGCTGGGGATTGCTAAGCTTGACGGCTATGTAATTTTTGTAGAAAATGCATGCCCCGGGGATATTGTAAAAGTAAGAGTCGGGAAAAAAAATAAAAACTTTGCAAATGCTAAGATTATCGAAGTCATAGAACCTTCTCCGCACAGGGTAGAGCCGTTTTGTCCTATGCAAAAGGTTTGCGGGGCATGCCAGCTGCAGTTTATTGATTATAATTACCAGCTTGAACTTAAAAAACAAATTGTTGAAGATGCTATGCATTCAATCTATGGTAAGGAAGTTGAGGTCAGAGATGTTATTCCAAGCCCGCAAAACAGGGAATACAGGCATAAAATTCAGTACCCTGTAGCTGAAACAAAAGAGTCAAAACGTATTCTCGCAGGATATTTTAAGACCGGAAGCCATGAAATAGTAAATATAAAATACTGTCCTATTCAGCCTTCGTACTGTGACGAAATTATAGATTACATAAGAGTTACTGCAAAGAAATTTAGTGTTTCAGGTTATGATGAGAAAAAACATGCCGGAGATTTAAAGCATGTTGTAATTAGAGCTTCTAATTATAATAATAGGGCTTTAGTTATACTTGTTATAAACTCTGTTAAGATGCTGGAGAAAATAAAGAAGCTGGCAGAAGCTGTTTATGATAAGTTTGCAAATGTTTCAGGTGTCGGGATTAATTTTAATCCTAAGAAAACCAATCTTATTATGGGAGAAAATACTGAAATAATTGCAGGAGAGGCGTTTATTGAAGAAAAATTGTGCGATAAGATTTTCAAAGTAGGTGCTAATACCTTTTTTCAGGTAAATCCTGCGAGCGCCAATAACATATTTGAATATGTAAAGAATTACATTTCTGAAAATTTTGAGAATCCTTTGGTACTGGATGCATATGCAGGTATTACCGCATTTGGAATTTGCCTTTCAGATATTGCTGCAAAAGTTGTAAGTGTTGAAGAGGTTAAAGCTTCAGTAGATTTAGCATCAAAAATTATAAAAGAAAACGGAATAAAAAATGTTGAGCTTCATAACATGGACGCCGGAAAGTTTTTTGAAAAAGAGCTTAACACAAAGGGCAGGAGTTTTGATGTAACTGTGCTTGATCCTCCCAGAAAAGGATGTTCTGAAGAAAGTCTTGATTATGCATTGAAACTTACTAAAGGAAAGATTATTTATGTATCCTGCAACCCTGCTACTCTTGCAAGGGATTTAAAATATTTGACCGAACATGGTGCTAAAGTCGAATTTATTCAGCCTTTTGATATGTTTCCGCATACATATCATGTTGAAGATGTTGCTGTAATAAGTGTATAAACTCTTCTTTTGTGATATCTAAAATCTCGTTCATACAAGTTATGCCTTTAACTTCTTCATTAAAAAGTTTTTCCAGAAGTTCTTTGTCATATCCGAACAAAATAGAACCATGTTGGAGAACGTACCCCTGTTTCCTGCATTGAGCGGAACCGATTAGTTTTTTACCTTTATAACACACATCAGCACCGGTAGATATAAGCATGCAGTAATCAAATTTCATTCCGCCTTTATATCCGCCGCCAAACTCTAATTCAATACCCAGAGTTTTAAAAAAGTCAATTAATATTCCAGAAATTTCTTTATAAGATTCAACTACACTCTGTCCTTCTTTAATCGGAGCTACATAGCTGTATGTGACTTCGTTATCATGCAGGAGCGCCCTTCCTCCTGTTAATCTTCTTACGGAATCAATTTCGCCTGTTAAAAAAGTATCTTTTTGATTTCTGCCCAGCGAGATACATTTTGGCGACCAGCCGTAAAGCCTAAATACCGGCTCTTTTGACTTTTGTTCAATGGCTCTGTCTAAAATTTCTGAGTCAATGCGCATATTATCAGCACCTGAATTTATGCTGTAACCGTAATAAATCATTTTCTTTCCCGTGCTTTCTTAAGCAGAGCATCGTCATTTGTACGTTCAGCAAGCGGCATAGGGATAAATAAGTCTTTGTAGCGTCTTATTGCGTACTGGTCGGTCATGCCTGAAATGTAGTCTGTTACAATTTGTGGAATTTCTTCTTCCGTATAGAATGGTTCCATCATTTTGGCATAATGCTCAAATAATGATTTTATAATATTTTTTGCTTTCTTTTCTTCTGCTTTTGCAATCGGGTCAAGGTAAACATTGTCAAACATCCAGGTTCTGAGTTTTGTAACGTAAAACCATCCTTCTTCTGACATTGTAACCTTTGGTTTATCCATCGAGCTTGTTATTACATCTGTAATCATTTTCCCAAGTCTTGCTGATTGATTGGAGGAAAAATACTTTACACAGTCAGCAGGCAAATCTGCCTCGGAAATTATTCCTGCACGAATTGAATCTTCAATATCATGGTTGATGTATGCAATTTTATCAGCATATTGTACAATCTGTGCTTCCGGAGTTTTAGGCTTATAGCCCCAGGTGTGGGTTAAGATACCGTCAACAGTTTCTTTGCACAAATTCATATCTTCAAGGACTTCTACAACTCTAACGCTTTGCAGGTTGTGATGAAAACCGTTAGGCAAAAGTTCATCCAGTGTTCCTTCTCCGCAGTGTCCAAAGGCAGTATGCCCTAAATCGTGCCCCAGAGCAATCGCTTCTACCAAATCTTCGTTTAACCTTAAGGCGCGTGCCATGGTTCTTCCTATTTGTGCAACTTCCAGGGTATGTGTAAGTCTTGTTCTGAAATGGTCATTATATGGTGATAGAAAGACCTGTGTTTTATGCTTTAAGCGTCTGAATGATTTTGAATGCAGTATTTTATCTCTGTCCCTTTGAAATTCTGTACGAATCTCAAATTGTTCATTTCTGGGGCGTTTTCTGCCCTTAGAATTTCTGCAGGTTGTTGCGTACGGACTTAACTGTTCAAGTTCGCGTTCTTCAAGCTGCTCTTTAATTGTTTTGCATTCAGTATTCATAGCTCTATTATAACTAAAATAAACACGTTTGGCTACAGCAATACATTGTCTTTTTCTATTAATTATTGTATCATTACAATAAGGGAGAGAATTGATGGAAACTTTTTTTAATGCAGAGTATATAATACGTTTATTTCTAGCTCTGGCACTTGGTTTTTCACTGGGATTAGAGAGAGAATTAACTAATAAGTATGCAGGCTTACGAACTCATATTCTGGTATGTCTGGGTGCCTGCATTTTTACCTTGCTTTCAATATATGCATTTCCGACATTTGCAACCGGCGATAACGTTGACATTGCTCAAGCAACCGGCATAAGAGATACATCAAGGGTTGCAGCCCAGATTGTTACCGGGATTGGTTTTATTGGTGCAGGTACGGTGTTGAGAAACGGGCCTATGGTTTTTGGGCTTACTACTGCTGCAACACTATGGATTGCAGCAAGCATAGGTATGGCTTGCGGTGCCGGAATGTACGATGTGGCTATTATTGCAACAGTGTTAAGTGTTGCTGTATTAACACTAATAAGAATTTTGGAAAGACAATTACTCCCGTCTAGCGGTAAGCAGGTAAGACGCTGTAAAATTGTTATATATCTTAATGGAAATGATGTTGAAAAAATTTATAACTTTTTAAATTCATATGTTGATAATATGACGGATTTTTCTTCTAAAAAATTACTTGAAAATCCGGAAAAATCGAAAGTGTCTTCTATATTTGACTTGAATAACAAAAGAATGATGAAGGAAATATACGGTAAACTACGCAATATTGCAGAGCTTGATTCAATAACGCTTCAGGAATTAAATGATTAAGGAAAAGAAAAAGAAAGATAGATTTGGGGCACAGAAAACAAAAAGGCAAATTCTACTTGAATATGGCCGTACAGTGCTGATTTCTTTTTTACTTGCTCTTGTATTTACTATTCTGCTTTCAATTCATGCAAGAAGCGAAATGATAAAAAATTTGTATGAAAATTCAAATGAACAACGCAGAATGAATGAACAGATTGCAAGACAGCTTATAATGCAGTCGGACTTAACAAAGGATTTGAAGAAGAAGAGCTATGCTGTGTGCATGCAGGTCGGAAATATATATGAGCTTGCGCATGAATATAAAAATGCACAGTTTGCATACGAGATTGCTCTAGAAAAATCTGGTTACGGCAGTTATTCTTCTTATTATAAACTCACTAAAGTTTTGATAGCGCAGGAAAAATTCGATGAGGCGCAGAATGTTATAAAATCTGTAAAAGATATAAGCGATAAAAATCTTATCAAGTATAAATCACGTGCTTATATAGAAATGGGTGATAAATACTATTCTATTGGCAAATTTTTGAGTGCAGCGAAGAGCTATGAAAAAGCTAAATTTTATTATGATAAATTTACAAGAAAAGACCCTGTAGTAGAAAGTTCTATAAAGAATAGAATTGTAAATGCATACATTGAAACCGCTGATATAATGGTGAAAAGCGGTTTAAATTCTGATGCTGTAAGGTTCCTTACAAAGGCTGAAAAATACTTGCCTGACAATTTCAATATTAAATATAAACTTGCTATCATATATTCTGATTTAGATCCTGTTAAATCAGTAGAGTATTTTGAGCCTCTTTTAAAAGAAAAACCTCAGCAAATAGATTACGGCGTATATTCAAAAGCTTTAATGAAATCTGCTAATATTATGGACTTGGAAGGCAAGCCTACAAGAGCTAAGTATTACAGATATAAAATACATTCGATTGATATTTTTGTCAATCAGAAAGTTGTTTATAAAAATGATATAGAAGTGCTGCTGGATAAGTTTATAGTCCGCAAGCCCTGGTTTACATACAGACTAAAAGCAGCTTATCGATTTAAGAATGTATCACATACTAATATTAGAAATATGTCTGCTGATTTTGTTCTGAGGCGTGAGGATAAAGTGCTTGAAACCATATCTGTTAAGTGTGTAGGCAAATCGGCACCGCTGTATTCTAATGGTGGTGTTACTGAAGAAATTAAAATAGTTTTTGATAAAAATATTTTTACTAAAAATGAACTTAGCCAGTACTTAATTGATATCTATCTTTATAAAGATGAGAAATACAAAACGCTTGTGAGTACAATGAAAGTTCCGCTCAAAACTATCAATAATACAAAGTAAATTTAGTAGGCAAGTGTAGGGGCTGATTCCAGCAGAATTTTTGTATACTCCTGCTCTGGAAAATTAAATATTTTATCAGTAGTATTTTCTTCAATAAGCCGGCCAAAGTACATAATTCCTACACGGTCTGCAAGATATCTGATAACATTCAAGTCATGGGATATGAAAAGAATTGTTAAATCCTTTTGTTTTTTCAAATCTTTAAGCAAGTTAATTATTTGTGCCTGAATACTTGCATCAAGGGCACTTACAGGTTCATCTGCTATAATAAGCTTAGGGTTTAATATCAAAGCTCTGGCAATAGCAATTCTTTGTCTTTGCCCTCCGGAAAATTCATGCGGATAAAGTTCCAGACTTGTTTGCTGCAGTCCGACATCATTAAGAACCTCTTTTACTAAAGCATTTTTTCTGCTCTTAGAATAGTTTGTATTAATATCCAGCGGCTCTCTTAGTATATCGCCAATTTTCATTTTAGGGTTCAGGCTTGAGTATGGATTCTGAAAAACCATTTGTACTAACTTTGGATATTCTTTTTTTTCAGAATTATCATGTTCAAGAATATTTTTATCTTCAAATAATATTTCACCTGATTTTGGCCGTACAAGCTTAGTTATTGCTTTTGCAAGGGTTGATTTTCCGCATCCGGATTCTCCTGCTAATGCATAAATTTCTCCCTCTTTTATTGAAAGAGAAACGTCATTTACTGCGACAACAAGGTCATCTTTTTGTTTTTTTAAGCTGTTGTATTCAACAATTAAATTTTTTATTTCTAGTAAATTATCCACGTATATATTTTACCACGGTTCTTTTTATGATAAAATCGTCGAAGAGGATAAGGAGTTTTCAATGTTTGATGTTTTTGTAAAAAAGTTTGTGACAGTTAAGAATATTATATTTTTCATTATTGCAATCCTTTTCATAATTTTTATAACTAAGATTAAAGATATTGCAATTCTATTCTTTGCTTCATATGTAATTGCTTGTTCATTAAATCCTCTTGTAGATAAAATGACAAAGAAAATGAGCCGTTCACTGGCTTCTACGCTAGTTTTATGCGGAGTCTTATTAATATCTGCTCTTTTTATTCTGCCATTATTTGTAGTTGCCGGCCAACAGATAAAATCTTTTCTGGTTATGCTGCCGGAACATGTAACAGCTGTAAAAAGCTTTTTAATGAATACTCCGCTGGTAAGTCAATCTACTATAGCACAGCTTGATATCGGGGAGCTTTTGTCGACAGCTTCCGGCTTTACTACCAAGTTTGTAAATGATTCTATCAACTTAAGTATGGAATTTGCTTCTGCAATTGTTTATTTTCTTGCTGCTTGTATTATTGTTTACTATTTTCTAGTAGATAAAGAAACTGTAAAAAAGACCTATAGCAGCTTATTTCCGCGCCCGATGAAGGCTAAAGCAGAAGAAATCCTTGATACTATATCAGTTAAGATTGGCGGGTATATGCT
>ULMH01037425.1_pt1 | contig 72829 bp, 55 predicted proteins | sample 1951611 | NCBI WGS metagenome assembly ULMH01 (sample SAMEA4835546, study PRJEB28245) | human gut metagenome | biome: gut microbiome; material: fecal sample | place: Denmark | collected 2008 | reverse complement strand
TATCCACTTATCACCTAAAAACAGCCCTTTAAGACAAGAAAGGAGGAATCCCCTTGAAGATTAATCTTTATGATGTCGATGAATTTGTGAAGTTAAATCACTTACAAGAGGTAACTTCCGGTGTACTATTCCAGCGTGGAGGTGTTCCTCATCCAGAAGGACTGCTATCAAACGATATCTTTGGAATCACCGTGAAGTCCCGTAAAGAGACATTCGCATATATAGATTTACATGGACATTTTTTTCATCCCCATATGTATAAGGTTGTCCGCTACATGTTCCGAAACGTGGATAAGATCATAAACGGAGAAGAATTTTATTCTATCAACGAAGAAGGAATCTTAGTCGTAGACCGAGAAAACGGACAAACAGGTATCGAGTTTCTATATAACAACTGGAACAAGATTCGGTGGAAAAAATCTGGAGAAGATACCGACGTATCTATCTCTGTTGGTATGCGTAACGAACGATCTGGATTAATTAAGCTCTGTAAACGAGATGAAGTTTTCATTTCCAAAATGCCAGTAGAGCCAGTTTTCTATCGTGATGTCAAATCTTCTTCCAAGGGTGGAGAAACCGGAGACTTAAACAGATTCTATACCAAGCTGATTCGATTAACGACCTTACTTCGTGACCGAGATATGTTTGGGTTTCAGTTTAACTCTACAAACTATGACATCCAACAGACAATCGTTGCAATCTATGATTACTTCAAACAGAAATTACAGAAGAAAAACGGTGTGATCCGTAAATACTTGATGGGTAAAACCGTTGACAACTGTGTACGTACCGTTATTACAGCCCCAACGTATCACTATGAATCCAAGAATGATATGATGGTTGACTACTATCACTGTGCACTTCCAATTTCACAAGCTTGTGTACTTTGTTATCCTTTGATGATGCATTGGTTAAAGAACTTCTTTGATCGTGAAATCATCTCTCAGAGTTTGGATAAGATCGTATACAACCCAGAGAATGACGAAGTGGTTAAAACCGTACGACTGAAAAACCCAGCAAGTTATTTTGACGAAAAGTATATTAAAAATATGATGGATAGCTACATCAAAGATCCATCTAGTCGTTTCAATCCAATTGAGATTCCGGTAGAAGGAACCGACAAACGTTATTACCTGCATTTATCTGGTAAACGTCTTGGTGGTGGAAAAGATGAGTTATCCTCTATTGTGTATCGTCGTATGACTATTACAGACCTTCTTTTTTTAGCAGCGTCTGATGTTACAAAAGACAAACACACCATGACAACACGTTACCCAATCACCGATGAATTCTCTGTCTTCTGTAATCAGATTCGAATTAACTCAACGACAAAGACAGAGCCAATGATGGTCAATGGCCATATTTACAAATGGTATCCAGTGATTGAAAATGATGTCCCATCTTACAAGATGGCATCTTTATTTATCGATTCTCTTCAGTTTTCAAACTCTTATCTGGAAGGTATCGGAGGTGACTACGACGGTGACCAGGTAACCGTTAAGATACTCTTCTCTCAGGAAGCAAACGAAGAGATCGAGAAATACATCCATGGTACTGGCAACTTCGTGAATGCGTCTGGTAAATTGATTCGTGTCATTTCTTCAGAAGCAATCCAGACATTCTATACATTCACGAAGGATTACGACAATAAAAAACCTTGCCCGAAAGAGAAAGTAGCTACTCTTCTTGAAATGACAGAAGCTGATTTCACATTTGGTAAGATGACCCACATGTTTGGTCATACCTCAAATGGTAAGTCTATGCGTAACCCAGATTACAACCTTGGTGATACCATGATCGTTCCAGTAAACTTCTGGAATAATAAAGAACCAATTAACACAACCGTTGGTCGATTTGTCTTCTATCAGATGCTTGTGAACTTCACAGGTCTTTCCCCTGTTATTGGATTTGAAATCGTAAATAAACCAGTAACAGATAAGGTTTGTGGTAAAATGGAAGCCATGATCTCTAATGCTTTAAAAGATAAGCTTACGGAATCTGATACAGTAGAGACCTACATTGATATGCGTGACTGGTTTGGACTTCAGATGCATGCTGTGGTTTGTACTTCTTTTACACCAGGAATCCTGTTCTTACCAAAAGAGCTTGCTGATCTGAAAAAGAAGCTCATTAAGGAAAACGAAGAAAAGATTAAATCTGGTGACCCGAAAGCTGGTGAGTACGTAGAGCAAACCTTGATTAAGGAAGCTAAACGTATTTTGAAAGGTGATCCAGGTATGGATTTGTATGATTCTGGTGCTCGTGGTTCTTTCGGCAACAACTATAAGAATATCAACTTGATTCGTGGTACTGTCTACAACGAAGCTACCGGAAAGTATGATTTCATTGCTAACTCTCTGATGGATGGTCTGAAGAAAACAGACTTAACACCTCATGCAAATACGTTGGTTAACGGTGCGTATCCGAAATCTATAGGTACTGCAGAGTCTGGCTACCTTGGTAAGGAACTTAACGCTATCATGCAGATGGAGCGTATCGACGATGATGCAAACTCCGATTGTGGAACAAAGTTCTTACTGAACATCACACTTCCAACTGGAGGTAACATCCATGACTACGATTATCGATATATCTCTGAGAATGGTAAACTGAAGTGCTTAGAGCCGTCAATCATCGAGTCTTACAAAGGCAAAACTGTCAAAATGCGTTCTGTTATGTATTGCAAAGGAACCACTGACATACACTGTAAATGTGCGAAATGTGCAGGTATGTACTACTATACATGTGGTAAGAAATTCATTGGTCTTCAGACTGGTAAGATGGCAACCACCCTTACCAACTTGAACATGAAGAAATTCCACGATAACGTTGTTCATACCTCTATGATCGATCCAGCTGATCTGATCGTATAACGAAAGAAGGATACCTTCGGGTATCCTTCTTTTTCCTCTGAAATCCCACCAAAAAACAGTGCTATAAGCGTTAAGCAACTGAAAATATACACTAAGGAGGTGTCATATCATGGCAAATCGTGGTGCAAAAGTCCAACCCGTGAAATCGCATGCCATTAAGACGACATGGCTTAAAAATGCGTTATCTGCGGTTGGAAGCAGTTCCAGACAGGTGTTAGGCGAATACGCACCGACCATTACTGGAGCTGTAACAACAGGCGCACAACTTGCAAGATCTATGAATACGTCCGTCCGCGGAACCAGACGAGGATCTGCTGGTACGAACTTAAATCAGAATAAATATGTGAAACTTGCAAATACTGCGTTTAAGAATGCATTAGACGACCTCAAAAGTGGGCATTTAGCCGGAAATGATAAGCGATTTGAGCAAGCTATCATGGGAGATGGAGGTTTTGATGACCTCTTTGATTCCGGTGGCTCAGGAGTGTCATTTGGAGATGAAGGTGGCGGTAACGTCACAATTAATAATGTAAACGCTGCGGGAACCGCTGAAGCGTTTACATCTTTAAATTCGTCGATAAGTCAGCAAACCGAGTTAACGCTCCGTACATCCAAAGCACAAACCGATGCATTCGTATCATTAACGTCTGCACAATTCTTCCAATCACAGCAAATTGGGGGACAGATCTTAGAGCACTTAAGCGCAATGAATCAGAACCTTGCGGCTTTGGTGGAGTACAACTCGACAAATATGAATAAATTCATAGAAAGCTCTTTAGCATTCTATGACAAAGCAGGTCAAGCAATGACCAAGAAAGAGTCCGACGATGATGACGATGAAGGATCGATTAATAAAGTCATCGGTGCAAACGGCGGATTCGATATCAGTGCATATAAAAAGTATGTCACCAAACGTTTAAAAGATAACCTTTCGAATTCTGAATTTGGAATGCTTGCATCCTTGATGGATGAAAATATGCTGAAACAATTAGCAGCAAATCCACTTGGAATGGCATCCAGTATGCTCGTTCAGTACGCGGTCCCAGAGGTTATCTCATCTACGATCAAAGGTATGGACCAGGCTATTTCTGGTGCAATGCCGATGATGATGAAAAAGCTCTATGATTGGGGAGAACAGCAAAGCAATGACTGGTTCGGTAAAATCACCGGAACTATTGCAAAATCTTTCGGTTATCGTGCGGATCGTAAAAACTTCATTGATCGTAAGAACGATATTGAAGTAAAAACAGATGCAATACCGTTTGATGGGGAAACCAAAGTAGCAATCACGACAACGATCACAAACGAGCTTGCCACCCAGACCCAGTATTTAAAATACATCGCAGAACGTATGGGTGGAACTTCTGACGGTAAAGTATCTGAGAATCAGAAGAACCTTGCCTCCTATATGGGACAACGTAATTATTTTGATTTCAAAGAAAATAAGTTACAAACCTATGACCAGCGTGATAAGAACATTCTCGATGGTCTTGCAAAAGCCGTTACAGATGGATTCAATAATTCCCCATTCGGTAAGAACCTGACTGCTTATATCAATTCTTTGGAAAACGACAAAGAAAAGAAAAACATGCAGTCTATGCAAGAGCAACTTTACATGGCATTGGATCGTAACTCCGCAAATCCAAATGCAGACTTTACATCCAAAAATGGTAAAGTAAATCGGACGATGCTCAAGATGATTGAACGATTCAGTGGGGATGATAAATCCAAGAATCAGTTCAAGAATATCGTAAGTCAGATGGCCGTCGACGATCCTTTTGCGATGAATACCTTAACTCAAGGTCAGATTTATGCGACGATGAATCGTAATAAGAAGCTTGATGAGCTTCGTAAAAATCCGACCCAGAGTGGAATTTTACAGACCGATTTATTTGAACGAATCGGACCAGATGGAAAAGTGATTCCAGTGGATACGCTCTTAAAGAATCACGTTGAGAATAAATCATCTGGAATGTCCAGTAAGGGTATTAAATACGGTAAAGTTGATTATCGAAGTGCTATTCGAAACGATTCCTTTGCGAATGGTGATATGATGGCATTTTCTGATCAGCTTCGGAAAGCAACCTTACAACATGCATCCCGTATGGGTGATGCGTTTGTCAATGGTGATGCCAAAGCATTGATGCAAGAAGCTGGCGAGATGATTGGTGGAGTGGCTACTACAATTGTATCTTCGATTGATGATAAGCTCTTAAAACCAATGAAAGCCAAACTCTTTGGAACCAAGGATGACGATGGTTTCCGTAGAGGAGGTGCATTATCTAGCATGACCAATATGCTTCACGATTCCTTCTTGGAAATGGAGCATCGGTTTACTGGTAAAGCATACGTAGACTCTGAAGGAAAGACCCATGAAAAATCTGAGACTTCCATTATTGGAACCGTCAAAGAAGGTATCATGGAAAAAATCTTTGGCAAAAAAGATGAACAGACCGGAGAACGTGAACGAAAAGGCATCTTTACTGGAATTAAAGATTCCATTAAGCAATCTTTTGCAGACTGGCATAATGCCATGTTTGGAGATACTGATAAGAATGGTGAAGCTGTAACAAAAGACAACGTCATGAAACTGATGCAGGATTCTTTGAAAAAGAAACTGCCAGATGCGATGGTTGGTGGTGTTGCAGGCGGAGCTGCTGGATTAGCATCCGGTGGTCTCTTAGGAGCCATGATCGGTGGTCCAATCGGTGGTGTGATCTTAGGATCTGCCGTTGGATTTGCTTCTAAATCTGATAAGTTTCAGAAGTTTATCTTTGGTGATCAAGACAAAGACAATGGTCTGATTACTAAAAAGACTCAGGAGTTTGTTAGCAAAAACAAAAATGCCTTAATTGGTGGAGCTGCTTTAGGTGGTATCAAAGGAGCAATTACTGGAGGTGGATTCCTTGGAACACTTGTTGGTGGACCAGTAGCCGGAGCACTTCTTGGTATGGCTGCAACTACCGCGTTAAAGTCTAAGGCATTCCATGATTTCCTTTTCGGTGACGAAAAGCGTGGTTCTATTGGTGTTATAAACTCCATTAAAAACGTCTTCTCTCATGTAAAAGACAAAAACAAAGACCAAGCAGGATTATCCTTAACTGGTAAAACCGTAGGTATGGGAGCAACTGGTGCTGCCGCTGGTGCACTAACTGCATCCTTATTATCACAGATCGGTTTTATGCCAGCGATGCTGACCGCAGGTGGTCCAATCGGTGGTGCTATTGTGGGACTTGGTCTTGCAATCAAGGCACAATCGGATACATTTAGTCGTTGGCTCTTCGGTAACAAAAAGAAGAAAGACGATCCAGAATATCAGGCTGGTGTCATTGGTCAGCTTGGAAATACATTACAGGCGTATGTCGTTCAACCATTTAAGAATACCGTCCAGGACATTGCGGACGATATGCGAATCACATTCAAATATAACATCTTAGGAGTTATTGAGAATGCAGTTCAGCCTATCGGTGAAGCCGCTGTGAATATGGCATTCTGGGTAAAGAAGCACACGACTCAGATCTTCAATAAAGTTGGAGATGCAATCCGTGATAAAATTGCAGATCCATTTGTAAGTCTGATTAGTAAGACATTAATTCGGCCATTTGCTGCTCTTGGAAAGAACGTTGCAAAACTTACTTACAATGTAGGTAAACAAGCCGTGTTACTTCCATTTAGAGTTTTAAATGGCATCACGCATGTAATCGTTTCTCCAATTCGTAAAGTACTTCATCCAGTGAAGTTCGCAAAACGAATTATGAATGCAATCACAACTGGTTTTGAACGTGCAACCGGTATTTCATTAGACCCGATTCGTAAAGCAGCTGATGTTGTCGGCGAGACGATGAAAAAAGGAGCCAAAGGAATTATATCTGCTCCATTCAAAGCAGTTGATGGCGTTGCAAGCGCTGTAGGTGCTGCAAATAATGCACTTGAAGATATTGATCAGCGTCGTAATATGAAGAAGATGGAAAAAGCCGGACTCTTCGACGACAACGTACTTTACAAAAAGTATCAAGCGGATAGCAAGAAAGGCGACCAATCTTATAAGGATTGGAAAGCCAACTATGTCAAATCTCAGAACAAGTCTGGATATGACTATAGTAAACGTCTGGAAACTACCTACGAACGTATGGTAGCAAATGGAGAAATCAAACCAGATAAAAATGGAAATCTTCCAGACTTTGACGACTGGAAACGTGAATACATGGGCAAGGACTTCAAAGCTCGTTGGTCAATTCAGAAGAATTACGAACAAGCAGAACGTGCTCAGGCAAAAGAAACATCCAGAGAACGTCATAACCGTGAGAAAAATCAGCAAAAGATTTTAAAATACACCGGCAAAAACCAGTGGGAAGATACTGTTGCAAACCGTGCCGAAGCAGAAGCCAAGGCAGGTAAGAAGATTCGCTGGAAAGGCGAAGCGATTGACTCCGAGGAAGAAAAGAGAAAACGTGAGCAGATTAGCGATGCATCTGCATATAATGCTAAGAAGCTTGCGAATATCGATCCAAAGAATGCAACCAATGAAGTTCGTCAGATTAGTCTTTTACAGCAGATCTTAAACTCCATCAATGGATTAAATCCAGATGGTTCTGAACGTAAGCACAGAAAAGGAAAACCATATAAATATGGCGAAGGTGGACCAAATCCAACTGACGAAGAGATGGGTGTGAAAGGTGTTGCACCTGAAACCCCTGTTGGAGAAGATGGACTTGGTAGTCTTACGTATTCAAATGCAGAACGTGAAGACTTTAATGGAGCTGGACTCGATGAGTCTAAATCTGGAATATTCTCCAAGCTCTTTGGTAAGAAGAAAAAAGATGAACCAGAGTCCGAAGATGCACATTCTAAGACGGCTTCCGCATTTGCAGCCATTTTAAATAATACATCCGGTGAAGGATATGCCGAAGGTACCGACGATGCCAAAGAAGGTTACTCCTTAGTTGGTGAAGCCGGTAGACCAGAAATCGTTTGGACCAATAAAGGTGATAAGGTTTACAGCGATAAGAATAAACCAATTCGTGTACAGATTGCTGATTTCGCAAGAAATGCAGTATCTAAGTTTGCAAAATATCTCCGCAACTCTTTTGGTGGCGGTGGTGATTCTGGAGCCGATGCAATTCCGACAATGGGTGGATCTCAGGGAGCAATCTCTGGACCAACTATGAGTGATGCACCAGCTGGATTACCAGGACCATCTAATACCAGACAAGCTGCAGATACTTATTCTATCATTGATGATGGAGAAGCTGCGGAAAACAATGCGACTACCGGTAATGGTGGTGGAATGATGAGCTTACCAATGGCGATCATGAATGGTAACAGTAGCGGAGAAGGATCCCAAACGGATATCCAGTTAAATCCAAATGCTGTTATTAATAACCCTCAGATGGCGATCGTTCGAGGCAAGCAGGAATTACGTGATAAAACACTTGACAATGCTCTGACAGCCGATGAATCTATGGCAGCAAAAGCCGAGGAAAAGAAAGAATCTCGAATGAATCGAATCCTCGATGCGGTAGAAGCGATGTCAAGTAAGACAAAAGAGCAGGCCAAGAAGACATTTGATTTCTTCAAAGGTTGGTCTGAAATCTTTGGTAAGAAAGGCTTAATTGGTGCTGGACTCATTGCGTTGCTGGCATTCTTAAATAAGTCTGGATTACTGAAAAAACTTTTAGAGTTTCTTGGTAAGGGAATTGGAAATGTTGGTGGTGCGATTGGTGATGCTATTGGCCAGGCTAGTGCAGACTCCGAATGGCAAAAAGAAAACAGAGCCAACACAAATGGAAAATCTGGTTCCGAAGAATTCCAAGGATTCTTAAATGATATCAAAGAACTCTTTTCTGGAGATATCTTGGGATATCTTACCAATGATGAAGGAGATGCTGATCATTCAACATTTGCGAAGACGAAGCTTCTCTATAAGGTGGCTAAGAAACCAGTTCAGTTGCTTTATGGACTTGGAAAAGGTATCGTTAAAGGTGGAGCTGCTGTAGCAAAAGGAATCGGTAAAGGTGTTTCAACGATCGGAAAAGGAGTTGGAAATCTCCTTGGTCGTACACTTGGAAAAACCAGAGTTGGTCAAGCAATTGGCAATGTTGGTAAAGGTATATCAAATACCTTAGGATCATTTAAAAATGCATATACTTCTGGAACAACCTTTACAAATCCAATAGAATTTGGATCAGCTCGAGAAGCCGAGCTTATGAGTAACGGCTATACCCTTGGTGGAGCCCAAGATATCAATCTCCCATCAGAAGAACCGAATTGGTATGCAAATATGGGAGGGACCGCTGACAATGCTGCAGGTACTGTAGCAGATGCAACTGTTAGTGGTGTAACAAAAGAAGCAGACAATGGTGCCACAGGTATTTTATCTGGAATCAACTATGGAAATTATGTAGATGATGCGACTGAAGCAGTTGTAAAAAATGGTGCTGATGATGTAGCAAAAGGTGCAACTAATGTTGTTACTGGGGCACTTCCTGGCCCAACCGTTCCATTATTACCAGGACCGACCTTAGATACTGCCGCGCATGTTGCATCTAGTAAAACAGACGATGCAATTGAAAAAGGTGCTCAGGTTGTTATGCAGAGTGCTGACTCAACTGCCGAAAAAGCATCTTCTAAGTTGAAAGATAAGATCATCGGAATGCTTCAGTCCTTCTTCACCAAAGTTGGTGAGAAAGTTGGATCTGCACAGGCAACAAAAGGAAAACTTGCAGATAGCTGGGTCGGCAAGATCATGGGTAAAATCACCAAAGCCTTCAGTAAAGAGGGTGTTTTTGGCAAGATTGCCGCAAAAGTATCTGCAGTTATGGGTGCAAAAGTTACTGTTGCCGGTGTTACACTTGGTGTATCTGAAGTTGTTTTCTTGACACTTGGTGCGATCAATGGTGTTACAGGTACCGCTAGACTTTTCCAGGTTAGTAAGGATAAAGTTGATGGTACAATGAGGATTATTTCTGCAGCACTTGGTGGATTTACACAGACAACTACTGGTACTGTCGTTGATGTTGTTAATGAGGTTATCGCTGCAACTTGCGGATTCGATATCTTAAATACAGCCGCTTGTTTGATATATGAACTCATCATGGGTAAAGAAAACTATGATGAACTTCAGGACGACCGTGACGCGTTCAAAAAAGATTACATCAAAGATCGTGATAAAAAACTGACAAAGCAATACGAAACCCTTAAGAAAGCTGGACTTACAGAGGGTAAGTACGATGATGCAGATGCATATATCGATGCCGTAGAGAAAGGTGAAGTCAACGGTAAGTACAAATCCTTCCAAGATTATAACTCTGACAAAAATGCATCTGTAATGGAGAAAGGTACCAAAGGTATCGTAAAAGCTTTAAAGAAACCTGCGTCCGCTATTTCTAAGTGGTGGAATGGTAAGGATGAGCAGGAAGAAGGCTACATTGGTAAATCTGGTAATACCTATACCAAAAATAAAGATGGCTCCTATACGATTACAGATAAAGATGGTAAAGTGTTAGGTACTGTTGGTGATGAGACCAACTTCAAAGATGATATTGCTGGTCAATTCCATAAGCAGGGAAAACAAACGAAAGGTGCGAAAGATACCGTTGTAAAGGCTGCAAAATCACTTGGATCCGCAGCATCTAAAGTAGCTTCTGGAATCGGAAGCGCTGTATCAGCTGTTGCAAAAGATGCAGCGGCATTTGGGTCTGGTGTTGTAAAAGCTGGGAAAAACGCATGGGATTTCTTTACCAAAAAAGAAACTCGTACGGATACTGGATATGATTTAAATGATGGATCCGGTCAATGGTATGATCATGAAGGAAAACTTCATAATGCTGATGGAACTGATGCTGGAAAGATGATCAGCACTCAGGATTTGGCATATTTATACCGTTCAGGACTTGTTACGAAAACAGATCATAAGACGGTGACCGGTGGAACTGGATTCCAAAAACTCGTTGATTCTGGAACGAAAAAAGTATCTTCTGCATTATCATCCTTACACGAGAAAGCGGCTAATGTTGCAGGTAACATTGCAACTACAGTATCTGATTTTGGATCCAAAGCCATGGAATTCGGTGCTGGAGTTGTCAAAGCTGGAAAGAACGTTTGGGACTTCTTCAATAAACGTGATAAGAAAATTGACTCCACATGGGATCTGAAAGATGGTACTGGTAGATTCTATGATGATACTGGTCAGTTATACAGTGCAGATGGAGAGAAACTTGATGAAGGTAGTATCTCCAATGAAGAGTTATCTTACCTTATCAACGCAAACCTCGTTACTCCTTCCAGATGGGCAAGTAAAACAGGATTTGAGAAATGGAAAGATAGTGTAAATAACAAAGTCAATGATGGACTTAAAAATATCAAAGATTCAGCTCTTGGAGCAGCGAAAAACGTTTGGGATGCTGGTCTTGCATGGGCTGCAAATAACAGAAAGATTGCGAAGAAATATCTTAAAATTGTTGCAAAACTTCCTGGAATGGCTATGGAATTCTTTGGAACCCATACAGATTACAAGTACATAGAAGCAGATGGCTCCTATTGGATGCGTAAATCTATGGGTGCGACTAGCGGTGATGCGAAATGGTATCATTACAACGTAAACGGTGAATTGATATCTGATGACGGCGTTGATGGTGATTATATCCAGGGCATGTATACATCAGGTGCATTAAGCCGTGAAAAGGTTAAAACAAGTGGTGCAAAAGAACTTTGGCAGCATACAATCAAACCAGGTCTTAGAAAAGCAAAAGATAAGGTGCTTGGTCACTTATCTGATGCATGGCAAGCTGTTTCTTCATTCGTAGGCAACGCCGTAAAAGGTGGCGCAAATATGTATAAGAAATGGAGAACCTGGCAAGGACGTAACTGGGATTCCATTAAGAACGTATTCTTATCAAAAACCGAGAAACGTTATGAGAAACGTTATATGGACGCGGACGGAACCTACTACGTGGCTGCAAACTATGGATACACACACTACAATGCCAACGGTGACATCATCGAAGACAATGTGGATGCTGATGAAGTAACTGCAATGATCAACAACGGTCTTCTCAAGGAAACGGACTATACAGAAGATTCCAAGGTAAGCCAGCTTTGGAATAACAAGATCGTTCCTGGATTTAAGAGCACCGTCAAGAAAGTAGGAGATGCCTTCTCTAAAGGACTTGATGCCGTTTCTAAGTTTACATCCAATGCGATTTCTGCAGTTGGTAACCGAATCGATCTGATTCAGAACAAACTTGGACGTGGCGTTGGTGATATCAAATCTTTCTTCGTTGGTAAGAAAGAGACTCGTTGGATGGCTCCAGATGAGACCTACTACGTAGAAGCTACAAACGGATTTACTCACTATAACGTAAATGGTGACATCATCGAAGACAATGTGGATGCTGATGAAGTAGCAAGCATGATCTTTGCTGGTACCTTAAAAGCCGTTGAATACAAAGAAAATAGCGGTATTTCTAAAATCGGGGCTTCCATTGTAGAACACGGTAAAAACCTAATTACTGCATTCCAGGATGGTGCAAGTGCCGTAGCAACTGGATTACAGAATTTCTCTATCGGAGTTCAAAGATTTAGATCCAGTGTTGAAAAATATGGTATGATTCATACCGTAGCGAACCTGTTCAAGAAACAGACAAGCATGGGCTATTTTGAGCCTACAGGTAACTACTACAAACGTAAAGGTTCTTCTTGGGAATACTATTCTCAGACTGGTGATCTTCTGGAAAGTGGTATCAGTGACGAAGAACTTGAAGCAAAGATTCAGGCAGGTATGGTTACTCCACATGAGGTAACAGAAGATGCTCCTGCTAAGAAAGCGATCGATGAAATCCAGAAAGCAGCGAAGTCTGCTTGGGAATCCGCAAAGAGCGTTGTAACTGGTGGTTGGGCTAAGTTTACCAACTGGCTGAAAGGTGGATCCGGTTCCGGAAAACCAAAGACACGTGGATCTAGCGGCGGATTTGGATATAACGTCGCAAGCTTTTCTGAAAAAGAATACGGAGAACTTCCTCAGTTCGCAGATGTTTCTGCAGGTGGATCTGGAGAAGGAACTCGTGATGTATTTAGACGTGCGATTCAGATGCGCAAAGCCATGAATCATGGATTTGGTTCTGGACCGAGACGTATGGGTGGTGGCTATGGAAGATCCAAAGTCGGAAATGCCGCACCTGATACAGTAAACGGACATTCCTATTACGCTCAGACGGACAAACGTTGGGCAAAAGACCGTTATGACTACAACGGTGACGGTGGAACTCTTGGTGATAGCGGTTGTGGACCAGCTGCAATGTCTATGGTTGTTGCAGATATGGCTGGAACCAATGTCGATCCAAGAAAGATGGCTGTTCTCGCACAAGAGACAGGAACTCGTGATAACACCGGAACAAACTGGAACTTCGTATCTGGAGCCGCAGATACCTTCGGTTTACACAGTGAGCAAAGATATGCACCATCTGCAAACTTTATTAGTGATTCCTTAAGATCTGGTAATGAAGTCGTTCTTTCCGGTACAAGTAACGGAAACGGAACTCCATATACATCCGCAGGTCACTATGTAGTCGCAGTTGGGCAAGATTCCGATGGTCGTATTCGTGTCAACGACCCGCGTGGTAAGAACTTCTCAAGAGCTTATACACCACAGGAATTAGCAAAATATACAGGATCTGCATGGTCTATTGGAAACGGCGGATCAGGATCCAGAAGAAGTGCATACAACCACTATACAAAGGGTGGTTACGGAAAAGACGACAAGAAAAACGATAAGAAAGACGATAAGAAAGCAACCACAACTTCATCAGGTTCTACAAATTACGCTGGTGATAGCGCAGATATGTTAAACGGTTTCCCATACCTGTTACAGAATGACTCTCGTTGGGGTTCCATTCAGTATTCAAGCGTTGGTGATCCAAGTCAGACGATTGCATCTTCTGCATGTGGTCCGACCTCTATGGCGATTATCTTGCGTTCCTTTGGTGTTGACATCACACCGAAAGAAACTTGTCAATACGCACTTGACAATGGAATGCGTACCGCGAATAGTGGTACTTCTTGGGACTTCTTCCCATCCATTGGTAGCAAATATGGTATTACAACCGAAGAACTCGGTGTAAGTGAATCCGGTATTGTAAATTCTCTTAAGAATGCAAAAGCGGTTATTGGTTCTATGGGACCTGGAACCTTCACACAAGGAGGTCACTTTATCGACCTTGTTGGTATCAAAGACGGCAAGATCGTGGTTAATGACTGTGCTTCCAGAGATCGTTCTATGGTAACCTATTCACCAAGTACTTTCGTAAATGAAGGTAGCAACTTCTGGGCATTCTCTAAGGATGGAAAAGGATCTATTGGTAACGTTGCTGCACTCGGATCTATTTCCGGTACAAATACCAATAGTAATACAACTGCAACCGTAACCGAAGGATCTCCGATCGATAAGATGGGAAGCTTCTTTAGTGAAGTTGCGAACCGTGCAGTAGAAGGTGTTCTGACTGGCAACTGGAATACAGACTTTACAAGTTTCTGGAATCCAAGTACAGGCACAGATACAACTACAACATCTACAGATGCTACTACCACACCTACTACAGCAACTAGCGGAAATTTACAAGGCAATGAAGTAACTGAGCAGGTATACAATTACCTTACCACAACTGGTGGTATGACACCGTTTGGTGCTGCTGGTTTGATGGGTAACCTGGAAGCCGAGTCCGGTATCAATCCAGGAATCGTCGAGGGATTGCTTGCAAAGAAATTAGGAACTACATCCGCACAGTATACTGCAGATGTCGATAGTGGTAAAATTAGTAAGAATGACTTCTTACACCCGCTCGGAAAGCAATATGGATACGGACTTGCACAGTGGACATCACCTGGACGTAAACAGGGTCTGTATGATCTCGTTAAATCAAGAAATGTATCTATTGCTGATACCAAGTCACAGCTTGATTGGTTGTTACAAGAACTTCAAAGTAGTAGTTATGCACCAGTATATAATGTACTGAAATCCGCAACTTCTTTAAAAGAAGCATCTGACGTAGTTCTGCATAAATTTGAATCACCGGCTGACCAGAGTAGTGCGGTTGAAGCGAAACGTGCTAGCATGGGACAGAACTGGTATAACAAATACGCAGGAGCTGCAGGTAAAGGTGGATTTGGTGTTAAGTTCCTTCGTACACTGAATAAGATCATGGGTGGTAAAGGCGGAATCAACGCCGTACTTAACCGTATGAAAGGTGGAAAAGGTTCTTCTGCTGCAGATGCACGTGAAGCGCTAGTAAACTGGATGCTGACAATTGTTGAACGTAACACATATACTCAGTCTAGCGACCGTTCCAGAGTTATGGAAGGTGTCGATGGACATGGTTATGGAGACTGCTCATCTACTTGCTGTGCAATCTATAAAACCGCACTTGGTATGACCATTGGTTCCTATACCGGCGATATGATCGGTGCTGGTCAAGTCGTTGACGGCCCGAATACTACAATGGGAACTTATCCATCTGAAAGTAAGATGCTTCCTGGTGACCTTGTGTTCTTCTATGCACATGGCTCTTCTGGTGAAGACGGCCACGTTGAAATGTATATTGGTAATGGCATGCTTTGTGGACATGGTGGTTCTAATGACCCAGGTCCTCGTATTCATGCAATCAATACATACACAGATGGACGTGTAGCATCTGGTCATGGTACATGGATTCAGGTCGTACGTTATGTACAAGATGGACAGACATATACTGTCACAGAACCAGATAAATCTAAAATGAAAGTGCAAAATACTTTCACAGACGGTAAAGGTAATTCCGCAAATGGAGCAAACACTGGAGCTTCCAATACGACATCAACATCAACAGGTGCAACCACATCTACATCCACAAGTGGTGGTCAGGAAGGTAATAGCACCATTGATAAGATTGGTAACTTCTTTGGTGAAGTTGCAAACCGTGCGGTAGAAGGAACCTTAACTGGTAACTGGAATACAGACTTTAATGCATTCTGGAATGGAACCACTACAACAACCACAACCGGTGGTGATAGTAGTACTACGGGTACATCCACAGCAATTCCAGGAAACTTCCCGAAATATACATTCACAGATGACCAAAAGAAATACATTGCACAGATCATGATGCGTGAAAACGGTGGTGAAAACTTAGCGATCACAAAAGATGGTGCATCACATATGGCCAACTTAAGTGAAGTTCAGTTTGGTCACCCAGCAACTGCAGAATCTCTTGTCAATATGATTAAGACTTCTGGATGGTTTGGTGCTGGTGGTGGTAATATCCCAGATTACGCTCAGAACCCGAACCAGAACGTTTATGATGCGATCACACAGGTACTCGAACAAGGTAATCGTACCCTTCCACGTTACGTTACCGAATACGATATGTTCCCACTTGACGCTGCGATTTCTGGTCACTGGTATAATGGACGTAATGGTGAGAACCAGTCCGATTATGTAAAACATAAAACTCTGATCACACAGAACGCTAGTCGTGGTCTGGATGCGAAGTATACCTTCTATAAGTTCTTCGGTGACGACTGCCGTATTGGTGACGTTTCTGGTTACTACGAGCAGTATTATCAGAAGTACAAAGACGATGACCCGAGACCGGATGGAGTAACTCCAGATCCAGGTGGTAGTGGAGTTGGTGTTCGTAAGAAGAATCGTCTCTCCGATCCAGAAACACTTAGAAAGATTCACATTATTGGTGGACAAGGTGGATATGGTGGTGAAGATGAGACTGCAACCCAGGATCCGAATCAGAATCAGGAACCAGTCGTATATGCACCAAATCGAGCTAAGATTAATAATCGTATGCTTGCTCGTGCAAGACTGATGGAAAAGCGTTCCAATGCTTACCAGCAGTATCTTAATAGAGTTCAGAGACGTGAAAATATGAAACATGGTGGACATGGTGTCACTACTACAAGTAACACTGGATTCATCAATGCAAACAACACCACTTACAGTGGAAGTAACTATACATCATCCAGTACCCTGTCTGAGATCATGACTCGTGCAGATGCTGCCAAATCTAGCAAGAATGACACCGAATTACTTCGTTGCATGATTGAGATTCTGGCAATCATTGCCGACAATACAGGCAAAGGTGTTTCTGGATTATCCCAGGCAAACGAACTGTTAGCGAACTTAAAAACTGGTGGTAATACCGTCGTTGTAAATAAGGGATCCGACACTCCGGTCGTGTCTACTTTAAAACAGGAAGGCTCTAAACCAACTAAGAATATGAAACTCGCTCAGCAGATTGCCGCAGGGAAATAAGCCATAAAAACAGTAGGGTAAGGCGCTAAATACGCGCTTTATCCTACTTTTTTTAAGCTTTGAAAGGAGGACACGACATGGCTACCACAACAGATAGTTCAACCACATCTTCGTCAGATTCATCAACAACTATGATGAAGCTTGGTATGCGTGTGTTTGGATTACCATATCAATTCCCTGAAACGGTAGACCCAAGATTTTCTGATGTTACCAGTACGATCGGACGATCTTATTTAAATAATATCCGCTTACAGGCACCGATTCTAACCATCATCCCAGGAAACCCATATTATCTTCCTGGAGAAGACAAAGGCGTTCGCGTATCCATGGGTCAAAACATTATTGACAATGCAGATACTAACACTTTTAAATGGCTTAAGAAAAATACCGTTAATAATTCAGATAATAAAAAAGGTGATACGGTCAGATACTATGACTTTACGCCAGCATTTCAGGATTACATTCAGTATGTTAATATCATGCTACGTACCATCGCTGGTTTCTTGCAATTAACAGAAAAGCTAGACGGCGTTTCTTTCCAGCAATACAACTGGACATACTACAAGGATAATGAAACGGGTGCTCGTAGCTTATCTGGAAATAAGCCTACAAAATCGATGCAGTCTCAGATTAATAAAACTTTCTCAAATATGTATCGGTATACCGAAACAACAAAGAAAGTCAAAGTTAAGAAAAATGGAAAGACGAAAACAGAAAAGAAAACTGCCGCGAAATTAAACAAAGATACTCTCGGTGAGTATCAGGTGCTTTATCAGACAACGAACTCAGTTACATCTGATACAACGAAAAACAAGAAATACGGATTCTGGGAGGGTACTATAAAAGCAGTCAAAGACAAAGCATCGAGCGTTGCAACGTCATTGTATGAGACCGTTACCAATATGCAATACGTTCGTTTTTGCGTGGATCCATCCTCTGGATTTACTGAAAACTATAACAACGAGACTGGAACCTCTATGTTAAAAAGCGCATTTGATAACGGATCGGATGCATTAAAAGAAGTTGCTTTCCTTATCAACTCTGGTGGTTCTGGAGATGATGTAGAGGGCTTTTCAGACCTTATCAATTCTGCAACAGAGAGTTTATCCACTGCCTTAAATGGTAATAACGTAACATCTATTTTGTCTCGTCTTTTGAACCTGACTGGAAATGTCATTAAAGGTAGTAACGTTATTATGCCAGATATCTACAAGTCTTCATCCAGGCCAACGACTTATACCTTTACGGTTCACTTAAAGTCTCCGTATGGAAACAAGCTTGGTATTTATATGGATAACTTGGTACCGTTAATGCATCTGATATGCTTAGCAATTCCAAAACAGAGTACCGCAAACACATACAATTCTCCGTTCCTTGTAAAAGCATTTATGGATGGTGTTTGTAACATTAACCTTGGTATGATAACGGATCTTCAGGTTAACAAAACCGTAAGTGAGCAGTCTTGGACCGTGGATGGTATGCCAAATGAGATCGATGTGACATTTACAATTACTGACTTATATAGCGATCTTGCAATGTCACCACAAGAGAATCCAATTCTGTTCTTAAATAATACCAGCTTGATTGAGTATCTGGCGAATACCTGTGGTATGTCTTTGGTAGCACCAAAGATTTCTACCAAGATTGGTATGGCAATTAATACCATTAAGAGTCGACTGACCGATGTTCCACAGAATATTACGAATGTATTCCAGGAGAACATCTCCTATGCAATCCGCTCAATCACTGGATTCTAAGGAGAACCAAACCGATGAGCGATATTCCTGAATTAAAACGCTTATATGATGCACAATATGGAGAAATTCCAGAAGACGCGGATGCTCGTCTGGAATTTCTTCTTTCACACTTCAAATCAGATAGATGGAAGAAAACTCTTCCAGAAACCATAAAACGCGCAACAAATATCACCTGGAATACCAGAAAGTTCACGTTTTATATCATACCAAAAGCAACCCCTAGACCTAGAGGATATATGAGAGGAAAACATGTCCATTTCTATGTTAAGGGTGCAGATTCACATAAAAAGTTTATTAAATATTTCCTCAAGGTTATGAAAGAAGAGGACATTGAATTAATACGTACCGCAGTGAAGTTCGATTGTAATGTCTTCATGCCCATTCCAAGTTCCATGAAATCCGTGGAGCAATTATGCGCAGAACTTGGCTTTATCAGGCCCATGTCAAAACCAGACTGGGATAATCTTGCAAAGACTTATTGTGATATGATCAACGACTATGTCATATCGGATGATAAGAATATCATCGATGGTCATCTGGCTAAGTACTATTCAATCAAACCGCGTATTGAGATAACCCTACAATATGCAAGTGACTTTGATTCAGACTACAACGAACATAAGTGTGGTATAGACTACACAGAAAGGTAGGTTTGCATATATGGCTAAAAAGGCAATTTATGCGAAGATTGCGGATCAGTATGTCAAAGTTGATCAAACGACCAACATACCACGTAATATCGCAAAGTCTTTCCGTACCCATGCGTCATTACAGCATGACAATACGGCACGTGAAATGATTGCAACGATGTACATCAACGGAATCGACTATACAAATCTGGAATCAAACCGCACGTTATATAAAACCATGACGGAAGACCTGCGCAAGAATAAAATTACAGAGATTTCTACAATCTCTGATCGCTACGTCTTATGGGTAGACTATAGTATCTACAACGAAAAAGGCGTAGAGATTAATCATTCTTGTACCACTAAGTCTTTAGACGAAGGGTATGACGGATTGTTACCACTTGGATGTGCGTTCAACAACGAGTTGGTATATAGACGTGTAAAACTCTTTGATCCAAAGATTGTATTTGCAGTGACCAACAAAGTACCATTTGGTGTGATGGCTTCTGCATACAACGTAGAGTATACGTTAAAGATTAATGACATCTGTATCTTACAATGCACAGATCCAAATAACTCTGATTGTTTTGGAATTCATAATAGCATTGAAGGAAACTCCTATGCATATGATTCTCATACCATTCAGTGTATGATGCAGTACAACATCCCAGTATATTCCACAGCTGCCGCTAAATTGGATTTTGGAGAATTTCAGGTATCTTTCTATCCTAGAAAGATCACATTGGATCTTCATCTGATTCTTGACAATATTATCGTTGCATATGATGAGCAAAACATCAAAGATATCTTACTTGAAAACATCAACGGAAAATACGATGATAAAGATCCGGACCCAAATCCAAATCCGTCACCGGGTGGGGATGACGATGATCCAGTAGTTCCAACTCCAGATGAAACACCAGATGCAGATGGAAAATACGATGCGGATAACAATGGATTCTATTACTATTATGAACGCTGCTTAGAGACAAACCCAGGTGCGTTATTGGTAGTAGAAGATGCCATCCCAGATAATAAGTATGATAAAAATACTATGATTCGTCATAGTAAAGTTGTATTAGACATTCCGGATATTTCGACAGGAGATTATGTGCGTTATGTAACAGGATTTGATACCACAAAACTGTAAGGGGTGAACACATTATGCCGAAAACGCCACAAGATAACATGATTGATATTCCTGTTGTACTTTCTAAGAAGGTTGATGGAGTGATTTACAATCTGATCGTACGTTCTAGTACAGACCAGGTCTTTCAGGATAATTACTCTTTAACAGAGATCTTGAAAGATGTATCAAAATCCATTGACGCTCGCGTAACCAAAGAAGAGTATGCTGAAGTACAACAGCACTTAAATACTTTCTTTGCAGATCAACCTGAAGAACTCCAGACTCTTCGCGATGTTCATAATTACATCCAATCTGCAAATAATAAGATTGAAGAAGCGAATAAGATCTTGAGAAACAAGATTGATACTTCAGTCTATGAAGGTGACAAAAAACAGATCATGACACAGATTAATAACATCAAACAGGATGTATCTGACATGATCACAAATGGAGACTTAGTCTCCAAAGAAAACTTCGAAGAACGAATCAAACAGTTAGAAATCGACATTCGTGCCGATATGTATAAAAACATCTTAGGTAGTGAAGGCGATAATCCTCCGGAAGATTTGATCGATGGAGGATTCTGGATTCAGTATCTCGAATAGTATACAAAGAGACGATCCTTACGGGGTATCGTCTCTTTGATTTTCTATTCTACGTAAAACCAACTGATAAGTTAGAAATAACGCCGTATAATTAATTAAGAAAGGGGAAATCGACAATGACAGAAGGTACACTGACCGATTCATACGAACGCTGCAAACATCAAGAGACTATTATGGGGGACATCGCTGATAGCTTGAGTGATGCGGGTATGGATCCACGTGTAAACAGCAAACAAACCGAGATAGTAGTCGATGCAAAACAGAAGGACGTAAAGTCCATACTCAAGAAGAAGGGATTATGTACGGAGTTATTTGACTTTTTGATTTATATGAAGGAACAAAAAAAGAAGACCTATATCAGATTACGTTACAATTAGGTCTTGAATCTCACATAAGAGGATCTGAAACTGGGGAGTAACAGGTTCTCTTATGTGATTTTACAGTTTACTAACCAAGGAGGTGAAACAAATTGCCTACAATTGAAGCATTAGATATGCGATTTGAACAGCAATTATCCGCTTATGATATGAAATTTTTTGCAACGAATGAGAGTGTTTTAAATGCTCCTTCTGCAATTGCAAGTTTCTTTAAACGATGCATTTTATTACTGGATGACTATGTAAATGGTATCACTGAAATTATGCATGAAAAAGCACGTCAGAAAGAGATCCTTCATTACGTACATGCATTGGAGTCTTATAAGGAATACTTTAATAAGAATCCAATCTGGCATAAGTACTGTCCTCGTATGGAAGCAAAAGATCCTAATTATTTATCTGAGATGCTCCTTAGCATGAGCCGACTCATGTATACGGAAGGACACCACATTGACATGGATAAATACGTCAAAGGATATATGGAAGATGTGGTACGTGGAACGAAAGATACGGATATCTTAATGGTTACTTATGATGATCTGTATAAATCCGTAAATAATTGGTTGAAGATATCCGAGACTCGGATTCATAATATTCGAAAACGAATGCTGAATTTCTCTTTAGCATGGACGCAAACCAAAGGCGAATGCCTAAGCCAAACAACAATTGCCCATCTCTTTCGTATGGCAAAAGCTGTATGTAAAGAGATTGTGATTTCTACGATGTATAACCTAAGTTCGTTCAGGCTATATACTTGTAAGATGTTTACCCAGGCAGTTTCTGATAAAGAACGAGAAGCTGCGAAAAATTATGAGAAATTAACCGCTCGTAAAAAAATGAACTTAGAAAAGAAATCTCCAGTTGTTGCGACATATCAGTTTGGGGAATTAACGATTAACGTTCATGAATTACCCGTCTTATCAGCAGCTGCATATAATCGAGATGGAACGGATGTATTCGTAGATCAGATGTTTAAAGAATATCCAAGGGCGGTTCAAAAAGCCATTATCTATCATGAGATTGGACATCTTGCCAATGGACATTTCGGAACGCTTGATAAACAAAACGATACCGTAGATGCCAGACGAATGGCACATCAGGTAAAGAAGTACAAACGGATGGTTTCCAGATCGGTCTTTAAAGAAGATATGGATGATGATGAACTCATCTATATTATGGTGGAATCTGAAGCGGACAACTATGCTGCAAAGTTTGTCGGAAAGAAAACGGTCGATGCTTCATTAAAGATTCGTATGGATCGTCATTTAGCTGCAACGATTCCCGAAGATCTTAATAACGTTACCGATATGGAGATATGCCAAATTGCATACAATCAAGAACGAAATCGTTTTCGAGCAGCACTCGGATAAAAAAAGAAGAGCATACCGGTCACGAAAGGTATGCTCTTCTTTCTCGTCCCATCTGGACGAGGTACGCCCTATGAAATTACCAGCAAGCTTTGAAAAAAGCCAGCAAGGAAATTATCTGAATACCAGGGGCCAAAGATGAAGCAGTTCATTTACAACCAAAATCCCCTGGTATTTTATTGTTTTAAACCCGTTATAATTTCAATACCGTTTTTGCTTTTTTGTGTTTTTTCTTCTTGGACTTCTTATGTTTCTTCTTTGGCTTTGCATACATTGCTTCATATTGCCGTTGTTCTTTCTTTTGTTTTTCTTCTTTTCGTTTCTGCTTTGGTGATTTGAGTTCTCCAGCTAATGCATCTGGAATGGATCTTGTAGATCCATCTAAGTACTCACCACATATAAATTTGCCGACCTTTCCACTAACTGCTCGTTCTGCAACGTTGAATAAGGCATCGACAATGATCTCAGATTTTCCCATATTATAACCTCCTTTATCTACTGAGTCAATGAAATAATATATCATTCATCCACAAACTATATGTTAGTGGGAATAACCCCACTACGCACTAATTGTTGCATTATAGCATATACAGCTTTGTAACTCCGAGACTCAGATGGAGTCTCAATTCGAAAGCTCAGTCAATGGAATAACTTTCGAAACAACTGGATATTGAACCATATACTCTTCGGGGTATATGGTTCTTTTCCGCCACGTTTTCCACCTGAAAACATTCGGTTAACGCGATAAAGCCTTGAAAAGTGAGGTGAAAACTATGGCGAAATCAACTTCAGATAAGTCAGGAAGAGAATTTCCATACTATACTATAGATAAGGATGGACATATTATTCCTGTAGGCTCTGCGGAAGCTTCGAAGCATGTCTATAATGTCAATGATATGCTCAAAGAAACTTCAAAAATTGTAGGTGCTAGGACCGATAAAAAGAAAACATCGGATAAAGATAAGAAAGAGACAACTACCACTGGTGACACTCTTCATAATGCTAAGTATTACTTTGATAAAGATGGTCATATCATACCATATAAAGGTACCCTTTCCGATAAAGATAAAAAAGATCTTCCGGATAACATATATTACGAAAACGGATATGTCTGGATTAAAGAAAGCAACGGAAAGAAAACAAAATTAACACGTTGGCAGTTTGATAATAGCAGAGGTGCAAATCCATCGTTTGTAAAAAACGCAGAAGCACAAGAAGCTATGACCAAAATATTTGGTACATATGATAAGACATATAATCCGACTGGTGTTAAGCCAACCAATAAAAAGCTGACAGGAAAAGTTACGAAACTTGGAAATACGAACGTAATTGGCGTTCAAATTGGTAACCGTACACTGTATGTCTTAGACTCACATTCAGATTATTCAGTTAAAGATATTAACGCAGCAGCGGATAAAACAACTGGAAAAGTTAAGAATATCATACTTAAGGATACTGAAATCAAATCAAATATTAATACCAATATGAATCTCGATAAGCTTACCAATAAACAGCTTGTTGGATTGCTTAAAGGTGATATCAAGCCAACGTTATCGATCAAAGATGATGGAAAGACTGTCGTTGTAACTGATGCATCTGGAAAGAAATATACCATTAAATTCAAGTGTGACGTTAGTAAAGTTGGTAGTATATATGGTATTGGTGATTTACGTGACTTATACACAAAAGGTTTCACCGCAAAACAGATTGCCCGATTGATGAAAGCTGCAGATAAGACATACACAGATAAGAAATACAATGAGGCGCTAGCGAAGTTAACTGATGATTTAGCATCTCAATTAGAACGAAATGCCGCTATTACAGGTGATAGAGTCAATGCAACTACAAAACTTTCACAGGTACTTGGACCAACTAAGTGGAACCCACTTCGTACATCTATCGATAAGGATGAAAGTTTTGGTATCTGGGAAGAAAAAGATGATAAGACAACGAACTCAGCATCTGCAGACGATGTACCGACTGTAGATAATCCAACATTTGGAACTGATGCTGCTTCTATCGCAACATATTCTTCAGATGGTATGCTAAATATCTCTCCAGCGAATATGGGAGCAGCAACCTATGCTGGGAAGCCAGTAAATACAGGCACAAAGCAACCAAAAGGTTCTATTTCCAGACGATTGCTTCGATCAGATCCACTTCCATTTAATGGTAAAAGCATCGACAAACCAGATACACCATGGTATGAAGCTCGTGGAGATATCGGATCACTATATGAAAGTGGTGCGGGAAAAACTCGTGAATCGTTGATGCATTCTCTTGGTATCTGGGAAGGATCTCCTCTTACGTACTTAAGATTATCAGCGACACGCTATAATCGATTTAAGTTACCAACACCAGATTCTGTACTTCAAAAAAGTTTTGCACACGTCTTTTTTGTGCGTCCACAATGCAACGTCAAAATGAGTGCTAGCCAAAATAAGATGGATGAAGCATCTGATGACAACTCATCGTTTGCAAATAATCCAAACTATATGTATGCCGCATCCAATGCACCACAAATCGTACATGAATTAAGTTACGATTGTATGAATCAGTCATCCGACTTCTCATTCATTTTATCAAATGCAGCAATCTCATTTTCGTTAAACGATGAGTATATCAATACGGATACGTATGGCACTGGATATACGGGATATAAAGTTTCTTATGGTAAACACGGTGTGGAAAGTAGAACCGCTGGTGAGTTTACTGTCAGCTTCCAGGATGATCGTAATATGGATGTCTACCATATGATTAAACTTTGGTGCGACTACATCGACGGTTGTTATACCGGAACGTATCATCCAAAAGCAGATACAATCTTAAATCACATCTTGGATTATACCGGCGCAGTCTATTATATCTTGACTGCGGAAGATGGAGAAACGATCCTGTTTTGGTCTAAGTACTATGGAGTTTATCCGTCCACGATTCCATCAAATCAGTATTCCTGGTCTGCGGGAACCCTTCTTTCCCATATTACGTTGGATGTCAAATTTAATTATTCTTGGAAAGAAGACTATAATCTTGCAGCCATTGCAGAATTTAACTACAACTCCAGATTGGAAGATGCAATTCAATCCAGTAATGGAGGAAATAGTGTTGCAATGGTTCCAACCTATAATAAGAACCTTGGTACCGCAGGTAGAACCTGGGTAGGGGCACCGTTTATTGAAACGGTTTACGAAAACGGTGGAGACACCGGAAATTACGGAAACGGAAATATGGTATTTAAATTACGTTTCCGATCTGAATAAGGAGGTGTTATACTATGGCGACTGCTATGGATGGTACCTATATAGATAGAAGTTACATCGACAACTTCGCAGTCAAAGACTTTGGAGATACCCTTCTTGATGTCTACTATCCAGACGTTGATATCAATAAACGAACCATTGGTATGGTAGGCTTCGTAGAAGAACAAATCTCCAACATCACAGAAGACGTATTTAATACAGGTTCTGTACTTTTTCGAGAGATGTTTCCAAACCGTGCAGAGATCACGGAAAGCATCTATTCACATGCAGCGATTTTCCAGTTAAACGACATGTTTTCAACAGCGGCTAGCTGTACATTTCTGTTGGTTTTAGAGGAGTCTGCTGTTAAAAACAACATGAGCTATGACAAAGACAGCGGTTTTTTCTATTTTTATATAGATCGTGATACGCAGGTATTAGTAGAAGGAATCCCGTTTGTCTTAGATTATGACATTGAACTTAAAATTGCCAGAAAACGTTCTGACACAAAAGAAGACTATATCTATAGTGCATACTACGTATTCACCAATTTTAATAATAGTATTTCTGGATTAAACAACCCATACATCAAGATTCGTCGAGATGGAAATGGTTACATCTCTCTGGAAGTACTGATGCACCAATGTATACGTAACGTCGTTGATGAAAACATCATTAACAACAGCAAGGTCAATTATCCGATCATTGACATTCCATTTGAAGGAGATCTTTGTGGATTTGACGTTATGTATCGAGGAGCTACCGATGAAGGATTCTACACCCAGTTGGATACCCTTCCAGTGTACTCACAGCCAGAAGAACAGCGATCCTTCTGCTATTACCAGCTTCATGATTCATCTACACTTCGTTTAAGCTTTAATAGCAAAGATGGTTATTTCATGCCAGATTTTAATTCTGAAATTGAAGTTACCATGTATACGACAAATGGAGAATCTGGAAATTTTGAAGTATATCGTGGATCTAATATTGAGGTATTAACCGAATCTGATCGTTACGATTACGTAGAGAAGTTTGCGATGTCAGCCTACCCATTGACTGCTTCTGAAGGTGGTCTGGATCGTATGTCCTTAGAGTCTTTACAAGCATTGACGGTGGAGAACTACCGTACTGCCAAAGCACTTACAACGGAAGCTGACTTACAAAACTTCTTTAACAACTGGAAATACCGCTATGGTAGATCCGATATTTTATTTACGAAGTTAAGAGACGATATTCGTGAACGTGTATATTCAGCATTCATGATTATCTATTCCAACTTCGTGGCATTTAAAACCAATTGCCTGAATCTTTCTATGAATCTTTCTGAGATGAATAATCCAGAAACCAATGTCTATACGTTGGATCCAGGACAACTGTTTTGTTATTCCGAAGCCTCCAATGAAGATGGAAAGATCTTCGATGCAGACTTCTTACGTGACGAAAAAGCAAACAAAGCACTCTGGGATGAATACCAACAGGCAATCAAAGACGGAAAAATTCCGTATATACCACTCAATAAAGATCATAAAGAACTTCCTGATTATCTTAACCGTCCTGCATCGTTTGCAGAGTTTAAGAAACGAAAAGGAATCGATGACAAACTAACGATCTTTAATACAGATCGAAAAGTATTACAGCAATTTGACGATGCCATCGAGCGAAAGTTCTTATATACCAATCCGTTCTTAATTCGGTTTACGAAGAATCCAAACATCATCAATATGTATCTGCCATTTATCGACACTCGTATTGGTTTGGACTTCACTGGATTAAACGAAGACTCTTACGTCCAGTTTGTCACAAACTGGTTTGAAATGAGCCGTGACTTTGAAGCAGATAAAAAATATACCGTAACTACGCAGATATCTCCAAGCATTGGTATTGCAAAGGATCACCCACTTGTTAATCACTTACCAATTAGTGAAGATCATGGAGATCCTGATTATGGAGTTATTAAGTATATCTTTGATGATCCGTTTGATGTAATCCATAATGACCTTCGTATCCTTATGGTCATTAGTGATGACCTTCGTGATATTTGCTATACCGAGATGATCCCGCATCGTTATGATACCGAAACAGGATCTGGTATGTTTGAGTTCATCTCTTACATCCATACAGATGATCACATCACATCTGATGGTCGTTTACGTCTCTTAGACGAAGTCAAGTGGAGAAACGATACCACCGGTGAGTACTATATGGAAACCAACGATCATACCATCTATCATAAGTACGATAAGGATAATAACCTTGTGGATGACAACGTGCCAGTCGATGATGTCTCTCCGTTAATTGCAAACAAAACGCTTGTGAAATGGAAGACTCTTTGGAATATGACTGGTAACGATGATATTTTGGTTCCAGTCGATGGATGTAATATAAGATTCGTAACCTTATATCGTCGTGTCTACAGCGAAGTAGATGGTGGACTCGTCGAAGCAACCGAAGAGCAAACCAATAACACCTTTGTCTCCTACGACAAGCGATATACTGGCTATATCTGGACAAATGAGTACAAAACCACCGATGTACAGGCAACCTTTATGTATCCATTAGACTATGTGCGTTCTGATCTACAGTTTATGGATTACACTGCCAAAGACAAAGATGGGAATTTCATCTATGACATCATGGATACCTATGTGAGAAGTATTCCACTTGTAAAATGGGATCTTCCGCTTGACAGTGATCAATTCAAGGTATTCTTAAATAACTTCACATACCATTATCAATGGATCGTCAATATCATCAATAACAACTTGCGTAATGTAACTGCCGTAGATGTCAAATGGTACAACACCTATGGACGTTCTAAGAACTACGCCATTGGTGATAAAGATGAAATTCTTAATACCGTCAATCTTAAGATTGCCTTTGATATGTGGTTTGTACCTGGAGCAGACCGTGTTGGCCTGATACCGAAGATCAAAGACTTTATTAAGCTTGCCATTGAGCGACTCAATGAAACTGGATCGAACTACGTGCATGTCTCTAACTTGATGCGTCAGATTGAGACGAACTTTGCGGCAGTCGATCATATCCGTTTCATATCGATTAATAACTATCCAACCGAGTATCAGTCTGTCAAAGTCTTGGTAGAAGATATCAACGATTTGGAAAAACGAGAACGTATGATGTACGTCCCAGAAATGCTTACCATTGATCTGGAAAACATCATCATCAACGAATACGAAGTAGAAAGCTACTAAAAACAATCCAGTAATGCTAAACCTGGAAAAGAAAGGGTGAAACGTATGTTTACAAAACCAGTGGAAATCACAGGAAACGACCGAGTTGTAGACTTTATCAACTCCGTCGATAAAGAAAAACAAAAAGACGACCAGATGGCTGCGTTTTACAACTCTGATGCATATAAACGAAACCTTGCAAACAACGAATGCGAAAAAGGCAAAAACGAGTGCTTAAAATATGTACTTGGTAACTGCTATAAAAATGCCGTTCCGCTCTCTGATGAATACAAGAACGCTTGCTCTGATGAACTCAACAAAAAATGTTGCGGACATCTTCCAGAGGATCTTGTTATGTACTTCAAAGAGGGTATCAAGAAAGGCACTTGCGGAGATCGTTGCAAAAAGGTTTTTGAAGCCGTATGCAAGGAAATGGAACAAAAATATGCAGATCCAAAAATGGATCCGAAGAACTACAAACCAGAAGAGCTTGTATTTAAGATGGATCCCGAAATGCAGAAACGTATGGACGTCGTTTCTCAGGATATGGAACTTGACGATATTTCCGGTCTGATTAAGAATACCGTAAAGTCTACCGCTGAATCTGAGATCAACCGTGCCAAAGAAGAGAGACGCCAGGACAAAGCCCTGGAACACGAACTTTCTTCAAACATGTCCATGACTTCTGAATCTGCCATTAATGCAGAACTGGAACGTCGTGGTTATAATAAGAGAAGAATCTTCCAGCCAAATCTGATGCAGGGCATCATGATCGGTAACGTGGATCGTGCGGAATCTCTGATGCAGGAAAACTATACCTATCATGCATTAGATGATTATGGCCTGGTTTCTGAAAATAACGATGCAATGTATGCAGCGTTTGTAGAGTCTGTTGAAGAGATGACTTGGTTAATCTTTGAAGAGACTCTCTTAAATAAGAGAGGTCGTAACTTAGACGAAGTAAGACGCCTTGCAAATGAGTACGCGATGGGACGTCGATAAAAATAAGAGTAGAGACAGATTTTGTCTCTACTCTTATTTCATTTTCAAACAGCTAATCTAGTACCTTTACCCAATTTAGTATCAACTTATTGTAAGCAATAAAATGTTCTTTTACTGTAAAATACTGCTTAAAAACAGTTCGATAAAGACATTAGTTAGAAAGGAGTGACGACATCTATGGGAAGTTTAGGCGATATTTTGAAAGAAATCAAAAACGCCCCCAGAGTGATCAACAACATCTCCCAGAGTAACATCCGTGGGAAATCCATGATCCGTCGTGCGAAAGATGCTACCTTCCAGTTTCCGATGATTATTCCGAAATCATGCCCAATTGATATGGCAACCGCGTGCACACGTATGATGGATCGTGTTTACGCTGGATATACACAGATAGCACTTGGTAACAATTCCACTATGAATATGGCATTAGATTCCTCACCGACTCAGTTCTTAAAGAGATTCCATCAGAACATCAAGTTCGAACAGGCAATTGCAGATCTTGCTGTACCGGAAGATGAACGTGAGGCATATATGGAAAAGGCATACAACGGAGAATACCGTGTGTTTGCTGATCCGGATCGAAAGTTCTTTATGTTATTTAATGCCGCAGATAAGAAGCTTGGAATGATGTTAGAATCAAATCGTGAAGGATTAAAACCGTATCTGTCCGAGATTAATATGTCCAAACAGATGCGTGATATTTTTGAGTCTGGATACGAAGAGGAGTACACCGAAGCGGAGTCTGATGAAACCAATGCAGAAGACTTAACACAAGCACTCTTAGACGGTAAGTTAAAACAGCAGCAACTTGCTGACCGTCGTGCGTTAGCGGATATCGCTAAGAATAACGCAGCTGCATTACGTGGACCACAGTTAACCGATGGTGATATCAAACGTATGAACGATATGACTCCATATGCCGTACAGATTAGACTCTCTGTTGTCAATAGTGCAGATGAGTTCGTGCAGTATATGGATATCGTTGTTGGTATTAAGACAGTTTTACATCTGGTAGATACTGATGACATGATTTCCAATTTGGAAAAAGCTCTTCAGAACCGTAGTGGATTATTCAGATTTTTACGCTGGACTACTGGAGAGATTAGTCTTGTTAAAGACTTACTTCTTAATATGGATGATCTTCGTTTTGATGCTGCAAATCAGAACGCAGGTAAGAGTCCATTATTTGGAAACTTAAAACGTATGAAACGCCGTGGCGTTGGAATGAGTGGCTTCGCTATGCCACATGGATTGATTCCAAATGCTACTTTACTGGTAACTTCATACGAAGTAGACCATATGAAAAATACATATGGTATTGATATGCGAGAAGAATCCGTAGCGAAAAAGCTGATGGAAGGACTCGACTTAATGACCTTCATCATCTGTGACGATGGTGCAGGTACTGTAGATATTTTATATGATGGAGATGCAACTTTCCAGACATATGCTCTGGAATCCATCGAGCGTGAAGTATCTATGAACTCTAATAAACTCGGTAGAGAGATTGGACGTATGATCGCCCACTAAACTCTATATAAATTCAAATTTGAAAGGAGACTTTTACTATGCTGAAACCATCTAGTTTAGTAAACGTACGTATTAATGTAGCAGGACAGCAGAATCTTGACTACAAAAGAAATGCAGAAGACGCAGCTTATACAGCCGCTGCAATCGTGGCTAACCTTTCTAAAGAAGAGGTAACTGCAGATACAGTAAAAACTGCAGGTGAAGCAATGTCCACAAAATACTACAACAAAGTAGCGAACAAGAACGTGTATGAAGCATCCATTGCTCCGGAAGGTACACCAGAAGATCAGATTCTTGAAGATGCTTCCTTCTATACTGCCATCGCAAAGGGATTCCCGAAAGATATTTCTTATGTACAGATCGGAGAATTCAAGAAAGCTGCATTAGAAACTGTGAAAGTTTCTATTGGTATGAATGGATTTATCGTAGCTCCAATGTGGAAAATCAGCGAAGACGGCAAGCTCATGGTTGCTACATGCTTCTTAATGGCATTAGCAGATGAGAAGACTGGTCGTGTAGATGTAACTGCTGGTGGTATCACATACAGTGTACCGGCATTTGAGCCAAACGAAGCTACCAAACCATTAAAAATTACAGACGCTGTCATCAATACCGTAGCTGGAAGTAACGCAACCGTTACCTTTACACCAGACTCTGTAAGCGCTGTTGTGGATCGTTTTGATGAGGCAATCGGTGTTGTTGTATCTGCTGGAGACGAAGCATTTACTGACACCGCAACTACACTCTTCGTATACAACGAAGGTTCTCATACAATTGGAATTACTCCTCCAGAAGCATGGGGTGGTAAAGCTTGCACTTATGTAAGATACATGTACAAATATGCAGCTCGTAAAGTAGAAGCTGGTGAAGCTGGACAGGAGAAACATGACACTGTTTCTATCATCATTCCGGGTAAAGGTAAGGTACGTTTCTCACTCCATGCAGTGACAATGTATACTGCTGAATAATACCCATTTGTAGGAGGAGAACACATGGTCGGACAATTTGATCCAACTTATGAATCCGCGTGTCTTCTTGCTACTGGAATGGATCCTCGTACACGTACAGCGGAGATGAAAAATCTCCGTTGTATCTTAGAGGATGCTTCCTCTCCAGTTACGAGAAAACATCAGGAGAAATTATTTCAGGCAATCATCGACAAAGGTCATGTAGATTTCGGCGGCATTGAGCAATCCCAGGGTGAGATTATGAATTACTCTGGATATGGAAAGATGATGGAAGTTCTGGATGCAATGGATGCATTAGCAGATGAGCAACGTGCTTCTACGGTAAAGGATCTGACTGGTGTAGTTCGCACCGCAGTCTCTAATATCAGAGGATTATCAAGCACATTCAAACGTGGTTTCCAGGAACGTTCCAACTATGTGATGCTGGAATACAACTTATACACCTATGCGTGTGTAGAAGCAACCTCTGCACTCATTTATGAATTTGCAGATTATATCAAACGACCTGATAAAGCGGTGATGAGCATCGCGCTGAAAAATACAACTTCACGTGCAAATCTGTTTATTTTCGAACAGCTTCGCAAATTCAATCATGTCCAGGAAAACATGGGTATGGACTACCGTAAGATGTTGGAAGCCACGATGAACAAAGGGAAAAACAACTTTATTGGACTTGACGCAGCCATTGGCTATGGAGCAATCTCTTTAGCTGCACTGGCAATTGTACCAGTCACCAGAGAGCTGGTTTATCTGTATTACAACGTTCGAAAAAATCTGTCAAAGACTCTCGATACACAAGCGATGTTTCTCGAGATGAACAAACTGGCAGTTCAAAATAATTCCGCATTTACGGTTGATGAACGTAAGAAGATCATCGACAAACAACAGAAACTTGCGGCGAAATTACGGCGCTTATCTTCTACTTTACGAGTAGAGGCTGTCACTGCTACAAAGAAAACGAAAAAGGACTTGGAGGGTGACAACAAGAAAATGGCCGTAGACAAAACACGGGAAGAAATCGAAGACTCTCCAATTCAGTTATTCTAACAAACGGAGAGGAGAACTTCAATTATGGACTACGTGAAGCTGTTACAAGAAACATTTGAGTCAACAACTCAGAGTATGAAAGATGCCAAGTCTGTGGAAGACTTAGCAAGTATTTTTAAAGAATCTATGGATTTTTATTCTCATAAGCTGATTCCATCTTTTTTCACCACCAGTGAGGGGGAAGGTCGAAAAATCAAGGACATGTATCAGCAATTACGTGAGAAAGTATATTCCCCAGTCGTTACAGAATCTCAGGTGGACTGTATCGATTTAAACATCGCAGGAACTGCATATGCAGATTATTTATCTGGGATGTGCCAGTTCATCGAAGAAGCTTGCGATACCTTCATCGACGCAGAACGGTATGCGACTGAATCTGCAGTTTGTGAATACAAGATGAATACCGCAAAGCAACACGACGGAGAATTCATTGAATCCATATTTGGGGGATGTAATAACAAAAAACAAACCGGTACCGTACTGGAGTCTGTAGGAAACATTGAGTATCTCATCGATTTTATGGAAACCATCAAACAGGAATCCATTCAGTGTAACGAGATGCTCAAAAAGATTCAAGAAGCAACTGCAGATCATCCGTCTGATCTCTTAATGGAGACCGCACGTATGATGACCGAATCGATTAATAACTACGTCTATAGTACCGTAAATACCGTGTTTGATTCTTATAATGCTATCCACAGTGTCTTAGAAGCTGGTAACAAACGACCAACTCCTAATAAACCAAGAAGGACGGTATTTTAATTGAAAATTCGAGAGTGGTTATCATCATTAGATGACCTTTATCGGCTTTATGCGGGAACGGCAGCACAACCGATGGGACAAGACCTTTTAGACAAAGAATTGGATTATCAGTTATTTGCGGTTGCCAATATGCAGGACGATGCCGAGAAATTACTAAAAGATTCCGTAGTATCGTTTTTAAATCATGAATATGACGGGCGTGTGGATCGACTGATTGCAAGTGATGTACACATACATCCACGGTATACGAAATTGATGCATGCGTTTTATAAATATATGAACTCCCTAGGCAAATACCGGTTGTATCTATTTTGTGATATCCCGGAGATCTGTTCGAAAAAAGATATGACGTTTACCGATGTTTATCTGCATTTTCGAATGAAAACTTTCGAATGGAAACAGAACTTACATCCACAAAAGTATGCCTCAAACAGTGGATATCCAACTGGACCTAGACTCAAAGACGAGTTCGATCACTGGAAACTCTATATCAAAACTGAAATGTGTAACGATGGATTTGATTCCAATGTGATTTGGAAGAAAATGGTTGATTTACTTTGTACGTTAGCAGTTTTGGATACGATGCTACGTGATGTGAAAAATTAATTCCAGATATACAATATGTTAGCGTATCCAGTTTAGGAGTGAACTGGTGTGCGTACACAATTATATGATATTATTATTGGTAAAATTATACGAATCTCATCATGCATTATGAAATGGGGATTCATGAGATTACAAGTTGAGAGATGATGGACTTTATGGTCTGTCATCTCTCATCTCCCCTTTCTGGGGCCAAAACAAATACTTAAAACTGAAAACTACGCAGAAAGGGGGTTACGTTGTCTGATGACTACATTTGAAAATGAAATTGAGATCATCGAAGGCACCCTTGATTTAGAAATGGCTCGGATCAACCGAGACTATAAATATGGACTTGGTATGGCAGTCGCTACTGAGTCCGTTTGCGAATACTGTATGACAGAAGCCGCAGATGGACAACCGGGATTTTTCACCCGTATGATTGACGCGATTGTCTCCTTTATTCGAAAGATTAACGAATCCGTTGCAAATCTCTTCAGCAAGCAGGAACACGTGGATCTGGATAGTTTCTTACAGTCCCAGACTGGTCAGGTTCAGCTTTCCTATGACATGGAAGCCATCGACAAAGAAGTCAACAAAAAGGTTCTGGAAGGTCGAAAGATCATCCAGGCAATTTCTTCTAAGACTGGCGTCAGTGACGAGACAGTTGCAAAGTTTTGTGATGGTTGCGCCAATGTCGTAAAAGACCACGGAGCATTTGTCGTATCTGCAGTTGGAATCGGTGTCTTACGTTCTAAGATTGGTCATAAGATCTTCAGTGGCGTAGACCAGAAAATTTCCGATTTTCGTCACGTAAAGACTCTGGATGAAACCATGAAGATGACACGTGCACAGGTAGAAGAAGAGCAGATGGAACGGAAACGTGCGAAAAACGAAGCGAAAGCAGCGAAGCGTCAGAAACAGATGAATTCTGTTATGAACGCCTTAGGTGGTATGATGAATAAAGCTGGTAACGCAAAAGCAAAAGTTGCTGGCGAGATCAACCAGTTCTGTAGTAAAGCGAAATCTGAAGCAAAACAGAAAGCATCAGATGCAGTAAAAGCAGGAAAACAGGCTGCAAAAGACGCTTACAATAAGCACAAGAAATAATAGGAGGATTAACCATGGCAACAGTTTTTGGAGCCTCTTTATCTCCAATGGAACGGGAAGCACAGCTCATCTTTATGGAATGTGAAATGACCAGTTCCAAGATTGAGGCAATTCAGGATATTACAAACGCACAGTATGATCGCGCTATTATGGCTGCGGAGTATACTGTGTTAAAAACTGGTGGTACATATGATGACCTTGATCGACTTATGATGGAAGCCGCTGCACAGCAGGGTGAAAAGAAAGTCGGTATCATCCGTACCATCTTAAACAGCATCGGCTCTGCAATCTCCAGTATTGGTAACTGGATTCAGAGAAACTTAGGTGCGAATAATGATCGATTAAATGGATTACCGGCAAATGCCCAGGGAGACGTTGATGGCTACGACTTAAAAGCAGCTAACGAAGGTCTTACTGGACTTCCAAAGGTATTCAATAAATTAAAAGAAATTATCAAAAGTATCAATGCTTGTATCCAGGGCAACAAAGAATTTGCAGTTGCATCTGTTGCAGTAGCAGCTGTTGCTGCTGTATTGGTTAAGGGTTCCAAAGAAGAACAGGAAGCCAAAGAAGAACCAATCACACAGGTCAACAAAGAAACTGCTCAGGATATGCTTAACAGATACCTGAAACTTCAGGGAACTGCAAATGAGCTGACTGGCGAAGTAGATACTCTGTTAAAGAAACTCGGTCTTCCTATGAAAGCTCTGAAAGCAAAAGCGGAAGACATCGCTGCTAAAAAGAATCAGAAACGTGCAGAAAAAGACGCACAGGCATCTGATAACGGTGGTGGAGACCAGCAGCAACAGCAGGCTCAGCCGGAAACTGCCAGCGCTCCAATTGATCATGTTGCTGGTGATAACATAATGGAATCAGCAGAAACATATGGCTTAGGTGCATATGCAGGACTTTTCATGGAAGCTGGTGAAGGTATCAAGTGTCCAAACTGCGGAACAATGAACCCTTCTGGTTCCAAATTCTGCTTAAGCTGCGGAAAACCGTTACCTGCACCTGCGACTAAATCTGAACCACAAAAACAGCAACAAACTCAGAAAACCGGTACAAATCAGCCACCAAAAGAAGAGAAGAAACCAGTTCAGCAGCCATCTAAGTCTGAACCACAAAAGACAGACAACAGTGGAAAAACTGGTACAAAGTCTGACCCAGTAAAGGATCAGGACCAGCAGGGACAACCAAAAGCAGATCCGCAGAAGACTGATACACAGGGTTCACAAACTGGATCTACTGATACAAAAACTGAACCTCAAAAAGATCAGACTCAGAATGGTGGAAAACAGCAGCAATCAGCTCCAGCTGATAATGGAAATGCTCAGACTGAAGAAAAACAGGAATCCGAATTCTCTAAACTTCCGTGGTATGACAAAGCCATCACAGTACTTCAGGCAACACTGGAAACTATGCTGGCATTAGTTGCTGCTACAGGTAAATCCGTGTTAAATATCGTTGCAAAAGTCATCCAGTGGGATAAGATCAAAGCTGGTGCAAACAAACTTGAACAGCGTGTTATGGACGGAAGAGGTAACGGCAAAGATGATAATGCTAATCAGTCCAATGAAGGAAATGATCAGCAACAGACTGCCAATAACGGTGGCAATGGTGGTGGAGACGCAAATGCTGACAATGGATCAGAAGCGGCTCATGACGATACTGTAACTGGCGATTATACTACAGAAGCACCAGATCTTTTCGGTATCCACGATGAATACAAAGAAATGATGGAAAGTCCTTCTATGGAAGAACTGAACTCATTTGAAGCAATTTTTGACAATCTCTAAAAAAGGAGGACATCATGACTGTATTTGAAGAAACCTTCCAGGAGATTGATTCTTTTGGAAAAGCATTCGATGAGACAGCGAATAAGATTCGTGTCTTAACAGAATATGTTGTTTCAGACTACAACGTAGATGTCGCATCTGTGAAGCTGGAACAGAAAAAAGACGATACAATTTCAGATGACCAGGTATCTGAATCTTTATATGAAGTAACTGAAAAATGCAATGGAAAACTTCGTAAAACTGCGAACTCCATTAACAGAAACTCTCAGGATTACTTTTCAAAAATGAACGCATCCTTACAGAAGATCACAAACGATCCTTCCTATCAGGAGACCATCGATAAAGCAGGTGCTCTTTGTAAGGAATATCCAAAGCTTGGAAAAGTTGAAGTAACTTACCACGCATACGAAGAAGAAGCCAAGGCGATTGCAAAAGGTATGGATCAGCTCCAGACTGTTATCTCCAAAGGCAAAGCACGTAAAAACTTTACAGAAGCTGACTCTGCAAAGATTGACGAGATTTTAACCTCTGTCAACAAAGCACGTCAGGCTGCTGGTAAAAAAGACAACACCGTAACTTTAACAGAAGGTGTCTCCTTACTGTCTGCACTCTTAATTGCACTTAAGAACCAGACTGCAGAGAAAGCATCCGAATCTACAGATGCTCCGGTAGACAGTATGTCTCCAGAGTCTTCTCGTATTATGTTAAAAGCCATCGGTGCTCAGAAACAGCTGGCAAAATCCAATGTCGCTGTAAATACACGTGGTGCGCTTTCTTTACGTAATGGTATCAAGAAAGCCATCAAGCAGAAAAAGTCTCTTGAAAAAGCAGAGGCAAAAGCTGCAAAAGAAACAAAAGAATCTGTAGAAGAATTTGTAGATGATACCTATGAATCTACAGAAGATCTGGTATCTGATCTGGATGCGGCAGCACTTCTCGAATCTGTATTCGAAGAACTGCACACAGAACCAACTCCAGAACCAGAAGCAGAAGAAGTAACCGAATCTGTAGAAGATTTAGAAACTTCTATCGAAAATCATATGGCATACATGTCTCAGTTAGAGAACGAGATTCTTGGATTTGAATCTGGTAAAGAAGAAACTCCAGAAGATGATGCGGACAAGATCTTAGAAGATGCTGCTATGGAAGCCGCTGCACTTGCACATTCCGATCCTGGTGATACCGATGGTCCGACAAGTGGAGAAGCTAAAGAAGAATCTTCTGACGATGACGACGATAAAACCGTTGAAGAATCTGTGGAAGATGATGAACCAACTGAGGAACCTGTACAGGAATCCGAAGAGGAACCAGTAGCTGAAGAACCAGAAGAAACTCCAGTTGAAGAATCTGCTGAGGATGACACTCTGGATCCAGAGGCAATGCCTGATCAGGCAGCTCTTGAATCTGGTATTGAACCAGAAGAAGAAACTCCAGAAGAACCGGCACAGGAATCTGTTGCGGATACTTTTGATATTGATGCACTTCTTACCGAAGCTGCTTTAAATGCTGGTATTGAACCAGATGCAGATGAAGTAGATGCATTATGCGAAAAATATGGTGTAACTGTTGAAGAATCTGCAGAAGCAGACGAATCCGAAGAAACACCAGAAGACAACGAATAACATATAGATGATATGGGTGGGCGGTTATCACCCACTCATATCTTATTTTAGATTAAATCAGAAAGAAGTGACATTATGACAGTTTACGAATGTGATTTAAGCTTAGAAAATCGTGCAGCAATTGAAGGTCTGCATATGGTGGAAGAAGCCCTTGCAGAGTATACTCCAATCACGATGTTCGAAGAATGCTTTACCGAAGCGTTCGGCGGTAAAAAGAAAAAAGAAGAAGACGCAAAACGTGCAGCTGAAATCAAAGCCAAAGAAGAAGCAAATGCAAAAGCAACCGAAAAAGGTACCAGTGGTCTGAAAAAAGCCATTGATGCGGTTCTTGCAATGTGTCGTAAGATCATTGAGGCCATTGATAATTTCTTTCAGGAGCATACTCTGGATAAGGAAGAAAAAGAAGCATATGAAGCGTTTAAAGCCGCTTGCAAACAGGATCCGTCTTTAGCAAACAAAAAGATTACGGTCCGTGATTTCAGAAAAACATTTGAGGAATATAAGAATCTGATGGCAGAATGCGAAAAAGAGATGGAAGCTTGTGCCAAAGATGCAGACCATCCAACTGAATCTATTTTTAAGAAGATTGACAGCTTCGTAAAAGACAACGCGAAAGGTGTTGCTGTTTCTTTAGCCGCATCTGCAGCGATTAACGTATCTTCTGTCGATAGACAATTTGCAAAATACATCCGTGCTGCTATGCACAGCGATGAGCGTATCTTAAAAGGGATGCAGGACGCGATGGGTAAAAAAGAGTTTAAGAAAATGGATCGTGGAATCCGTTCTTTGAGTCATAGATTCTCTATCAAACGTAAGATCATGTCTATGACTAACAACTTATACAAGGATGTAACGTCTGGTATCTTAGCACCAATCTTTGACCTTAAAAACATTGGAAAACGATTCATCAAAGGAGAAACACTTGGTGATAAGATTGGTGATCCACGACAGAATGGTGGTGAAGTTCAGATTGCCAATCTGTTACTGAAAAACAAATCAACCGGAAAGACCATCAAAACTGCTGGCAAAATGGGTGCAAAAGTTGGTTGGCATGGAGCCGTTGGAGGTGCCAAAGATAAAATCAAATATCTTGGTCACAAAGTCATTCGTCCGAAGACAATGGAAGCCCGTGGTCTGTATGGCAATACTTTTGCTGGTGCTGCTGCTGACCAGGTGAAGAGTTCTCTTCACCCAGTTGGTAAAACAGGTGAACGTCCTAAGAAATAATTCTCGAAAATACAGGGTTTGGGATCTCCCGGCCCTGTATTTTTGCGTCTTAAAACAAATAGTTAAACCGGAATGACTGAAAAGAAAGGAGGAATCGCCTAATGTATACAATATCAGTTGGAAACGCATTTGGGCATTCTATTTATACTGATTTAATGATGCAGGAGATTACCGAAGGTGTAAACGCTGCATTTGATAACATCGATAAAATCTTTGCAGAGTATCATCAGAGTCTTTTATCTCCTGAAAACATGGAAGCGGAGCTCTTTGGTGAAGCTCAGGCACCACAACAACAGCCAGCAAAGAAAGGTATTGCTGCTAGTTTAGGTGCTGCTATTAGAAGTCTGATTAGTGCGTTTGGTCAGATGATTTCACGTCTTGGTGAAGTATTTATGTCAAGCGATGCGAAGATCCGTAAACAACAGGAAGAACTTCAGAGACAACTCGCAGCAGATCCAGATCTGAAAAAGAAAGTTATGGCACTTTCAGCTGAAGGTGTACTTAATATCCAGGATATGAAAGACATCAATCAGTTGACTGAAGAAGTTGATAAACTTCTTGAAGAAAAGAACCCGACAACTTTCAAGGGAAAACTCGCTAAAATTAAAAAAGAGTGGGATGATCCACATGGTAAGTTTATGAGACGTGTTGCTGCAGTAGGTGCAGTAGTTGGACTTGGCGCCACCTGTTATAAACTTTACAGCGATGTCAAAAAAGGAAAAGAATGTACACTTAAGCATTCAAGATCTAAGCAGCAGACACTTCAAGATATGGCCGCCATGATGGATAAAAACGACAGCAATATGCGTAAAGATGGTAAAGGTTGGTCTGAATCAAAGGAAGGTGCCGGTACAGTAAACTGGCTGGAATCCAAGTTAGCCGCTATCAAATTCGAACAAGGTTGCTATAATGAAGCTATGAATATTTTAAATCATAACTCAAACGAGTGCAGTAAGGGATTCTCCATCATGTTAAAATATGGTGGAAATAAAAAACATAAAGAAATTGATGCTTCAAAGAGTCCGCTTCAGAGAGCAATTAAAAACAAAAAAGCTTGGAATCCAAAAGAAAAAGATGACGACAAATAGGAGGAACTTCCATGAACTTAATTAATGAGTTTATTCTTGCGATGGAATCCTGCTATCGAGAATTTGATTCCAGCGCATTTATTGCGATCGCAGAAGGATCCCTCTATAAGGAAGGTGTCCCTGTTACGATCGATGTGAATAACGATATTTATGGTCGTTCAATCTCTTCAGCGATTAATGACCTTTCTGATGTATGGGTAAACACCAATGAACTTGCCCCATTCATTCGTAACATAGAGCAGTCTGAACGTTTTGGTTCTTTGGGACAACGTCCAAGACTTGCCAATACCGATATCAAGTTCAATCTTGATTACTTAAAAGATTACAATGACAACCTGACTAGCTTAGTTGGTCAGTTTTATCAGAGTGCTTCTGAAGGAACCTTAGATTCTGCAGCGATTTCTACATTTATGAGACTCTCTGTAGATGATCTGTCGGATACCGTGAAAAAACAGATCGTTCGTTCTTCTTTAGCGACTCTGTATGTGAATAACCCGAAAGCACTGGTTGCTTCTAATGAACCATTAGTGGAATGGTCCAAAGAGTATTTAAAGACTTTTGTGATTCCATTTATCACATCTTTCAATTCCTTAAAAGCAACAACGATTCAGGAAGCAAAGATGGTAACTTCTATCATCAATGATGCCTTATCTTCCGCCAATGTCAGAAACCAGAAAGTGGCTGAGATTTGTGCGCAGCACCCAGAATACGCTGCGAAATTAAACCAGTGCAACTATAAAATCAATCGTAACTTAATTGACGTTGTATCTTTTGTTACTTATGCGATGCTGATGAAGTTACATGCAATTACAAGCAATGCTGTTTTATGTAATGATGCATTGACCAAAATGACTTCTACTGTCTCTGCCTTAGAGCGTACCATTAACGAAAGTGTCTATGGAGACTCTATCGTATCTGACGCTACTGGAGAAGTTGCAGACCAGTTAATGACAGGGGACTCTTCTGCATATGATGAGTTATCTCATAATGTCTTAGAGTTCCACAAGGGAATGATCATCAATCGTGGTCTTGCTGGAATGGAAGATCCGGATGGATCCTTTGATCATATGATCGACGAACGAGAGTATCGAAAAGATTCCTATAACAGCGTGATGGAAGTTTTATCTGAAATTTCCGCATCCTTGGATAAGATCTCTGCCTCCAGCGACGATTACTTACTGGTAACCGATGAGCTGATTGAAAAAGCAGGTCTTGACAATCCGATCGATGTACGCTATGCGGAACGCATAAAAATGACCTCCGATACTTCCAACTATGATAAAGCATGTGAAATCGCCGTCAATGGGGATGGAAACATGGACATCTACGCAACGATCTTACATGAGATCAAAGACTTCCCAGAGAATTTGCAGACCATTGCGAAGTTAATCTCTGATGATCGTGAAAAGATGAACATCTTAGAGAAACGCTTCTCAGATCCAGTCGCGCATCCATGGAAGTTCAATGATGATTTCAAAAATACCGCTGCGATTACGGAACTCAAAGTATTTGTCACTTCCTTAAAAGAGCAGTACGGAAACCTGATCAATATGATTGCTGGTAACATGATGTCTCGTTTAAAGAAGTTAGCCGTGAACGCAGAACGTATTTCCGTGAAAATGGATGCGGAAGACTCAGAACCAATTGGTGTACATGAATCTGTAGATGATATAGATTATGCTTTGGAGATGGATAAGATTCTGTATGAATACCAGCATGGTGTAACTGACATTCTGATGTCTACATTACAGGAGTCCTACCAGGATAAGTGGAACGAAGTTGTTCGTGGCATTCGTCCGATCTATGAGATTTCTGATGTAACTGCTGGTAATGGACCGGTAAATACGAACTCTACAAATGCGAATGGTACCAACCAGGCACAAGCTGCACAAGGTGTCGCTAAAGCAGCATCTACAATCGCACAGAAGTTAGGTGATTTAAAAAATACTATTGCTGAACAGTTCAAACAAGTTATGGACAAGTTCATACAAAATATGAACAGTCGATCTGTTCGTTTGGAGAATGGACAAAGTATGGTAAATGCACTATGGATTCAGCAACATAAATCCGAACTTTTGAATCATAACTATACAAATCAAAGTGTGCAGATTTTACCGTACAGTACAAAGATGCCTTGGAATTCGATACTTGCTGACATTAACACTTTTAATGGTAGTATAAGTGCACTGAAGTCTTCTCAGTTAGCTAACACTACAGAAGTGGGAGCCGTTAAGAAAGTTCTTGGAAGCTATAAGTATCAGATTAGTGGATCTACTGCAGGAGAAGCGTGCCGTTCTATAACGACACCACTTACCAACTACTTCAAACTTGGAAAAGGTAATCATTCCAATATTGCAAACGAGATCGTTACGTATGCAGATTCTAATCTGAAAGCTCAGATGACTATCATTGCGAATTTCTGCGAGATGTACTACAATAGTGGAATGAACGCTCTGGTAAATTCTTTACACGGTATCCAGAATACGTTAAGTCAATTAGCAGATTCTTATGTACCAGAATCTGTAGATCTTATGGATAAGCTGGATCAGTTACAGACGATGTTAGAAGCAACACCGAATGCAACTACGGATCCAAGTGGTGGAAATGGTCAAAATGCTGATACTGGTGACGCATCCAAAGCACCGTCTGCAAAAGTCAACTTAAACGTAGACAACGAAAAGAAAAAAGATCCGAAAGTCAATACGGATAATTCTCAGTCTACAACGAAAGTCTTTGACGGAATCCGCCAGGCTGTATTTACTTACAATGGATGTGTCTTAAATGCGGTACGTGATCGTGTCAACGATTACTTTAGAGCAATGACACCATTCGTAAGTGGAAATAATACTCCTCAGACTCAGCAGCAAGCAAATCCACAACAGCCAGTTGCAAATGGTCAGCCTGTTCAACAGCAGGTTCAACCAGCAGCACCGACTGCTTAATTATACAAAAAAAGAAGCGCTTAAATAAAGCGCTTCTTATGGTAACACATAAGAGTACGTGTGACCCCTGTTTCGGGATCCACGTACTCTTCTTTTGTTGGATGTCTGTCCATCCAGATCCTCTGTGCGATGTTTATCAATGTAACCACCAAATATAGAACCGTAACGATCATGAAGATCGCTGCTGGTAATGCAACCAGTAATGTCAACATTGGGAACATGGTTGCGATGATTGCAATCGCAACATCGATTGACAACATGATCAGGTGTCCATACAGTTCATGCCTGATTTCTTTATGAGAAATATGAAAATATTTCTCGGTGTTCATCTCGTCAACTTCTGGAATCAGAAGTCCAATGAGAAATGTTAACAGGTTACAAAAGTATGTAATGATGATTCGTTTTAAAGTCTTCATATAGCCCTCCGAGCTCTTGATGCTATCTCCACTCATAAATGATTTTTTGTTTCTCTGTTTGGACACGTACGTTATTTAAAATATCCATAAGTCATGAGGCGACGTACTTCGCCTGTTACAGGATCAACATATTCTTTGAGTTCTCCATCGAACTCATTAATGAGATGATCCAGATGGAATATCTCGTATGTACATACGAGAAATGCTGCAATAAATAACACTGGGCTGCATGATGCAGATGTAGCAAGAAGTAAACCGGATACTACAAAGATTGCAAGGTTAATAAGGATTTCCACAGTTGCATATTTTGTTGATTTTAACATAATTACCTCCGGGCTCTTGACGTATTAGTCTCCACCCATAATTGTTTTTTGATCGATACCACCTGCTGATGCGATCTCCGTGGCTATTCAGTTTTATATAAAGATCATTGACTAGCGACTTCTGATGAAGAGCCAGTCAATGATCATTAATAAGATAACTACTGCACCGATGAATACTTCACCAATTGTGAGAAGTAACCACCAGATGCAGACTAAGATCAGATGTAAGAATCCCATGACGAATCCTCCTTTCTGTGTGCTAGGTTAACGAGTGCCTGACGAATAAGTTGCTGGAAGCTAGTGACAGATAAATTGCTGACATTAATAACGAACGAATTACTGGAAGCTAATGACGGACAAACTACTGATAAAATGTGATGGCATTCTTTATTCTCTTGTCATCTAAGAGACGGGTAACGGATCATAGAAATTAGAAGCTCTCCCAAATACCTAATGACTATGTGAATTCTTTGATTCACGGAAATATTATATCAACACGGCAAATGACTTTACGGATAAAAAGAGGTATACAGGATGGATGTCCTGTATACCCCACTTTAGTTATTCATTTTCTTCAATACGAGATCTGTCATTAACTGGAACTGTCCACCTGTTAAGGTAAACGTATGGTTTGCATGTACGATCTTGTATTTTCCTTTGTATAGTTTTGATAACTTGCTATCTTCAAAGATTACATTCATTACTCGATTTGGTTTTAAGAACGTAATGTCATAATCACCAATGGTCATGCTAATTACGGTATTACGAGATTCACTTTGTTTGGTATAGATTTTGTTAAAGTATGGGTTCTCTGTCATGTTCTCCACTCGTACTTCATTATTACTACTATTTCCATTACCGTTAGCAACCCCTGAGCTAACTGTACCTTCGTACGAATTTACGGATTCGATATCGTTACCAGCCAGTATATCGTAAGTGATAGAATTATTTTCGATTTGTACGGTAGAATTATTGCCCACGATGTACTTATTCGTATTGTCACCATCTTTGACGACAGTACACAAATCAGAGCTAAACTCACTGCTCTTTTTAGGAATGATCACATTGATTTCTCGGGTCTCTTTCTTTTCCCAACAACGACACTTTTCGTCATATGGTAAAATATAATTTCGATCCAAATCCATAAAGATCATAGCCCCTGTCTTATAAAGTCCATAGTAGCAATCGACATAAACCATTGCCATTGCTGCATTTAGTGGAGGAATCACTAATTCTTCAATCACATCGGTATGATCCACTGGAGCCATCAAAAGATTCTTAAAGCCTGCTTTGGATGCAATGAAGCTCATGGCATCCGTAACCGTTGCGTTATGAAGAATCTTATTAATGGTTTTACGTCCTGCTTTGATAGTAGATGACTTAAATAAAAAAAATTCGAACCGGTTATCTGTAGAGAATAAGTCATCCACATCATCTTCTTCGACGTTTTCGTAATTTCCGGATGCACGTTCTTCTTTAAATCCGGCGTCTACGTCAAAGTCTTCATCATTTAAAATCAAATCAAAGGTATCTTGAATATAGTCTTGGTCTAAGGACCAGTCTTCGTCTCCTAACGTCTGAAATGACTTTTGAATTCGCAATTTGAATCTCACGTCGTTTTTCTGTTTGATTATTTTATAATACCGACTGGCTTCTAATACGATCTCGATTCGAAAGACCGGATATAAGTTATTTTCGTAATCATTTAAAATCATCATAGAAGTCAGTCGTTCCGTCGGGATTTCGACCGGATCTTCTTCTGGAAATAATAAGTAGATTTCACTGACTGTATATCTCCATTTTAAGAAGAGGTCGTCCGACGTAAATAATGATGCCATAAGGTCACCTCCTAAATTCTGTTATGGAAGTGTCCTTAGTTACAAAGTGCTTCTAACGTTAACGGGTGGTGATAGAAGATACTTTGATTTAACTGTAATAACCCCTGCATATCAATTCCATCTTTTCTTTGGGAGGTTAAGGATAACTTCTCGGCATCGGTCAGTTCTTCATAGATGGATGGGATAGAACTGCAGTAGAAGTTATCGGTATACTTTTGTCGGAAATCATCTGGAAAGATTTCCGAGATAATATTTGGGTTTGTAATATTTTCTTGAATCCGGTTGGTACTCTCTGCTCTGGAGATATACTTAAGTAACGTCTTAATCCCAACTCCTGCAACCGAATCAATGGTTCGTAGCTTGTCGCCCATGCAACTAATCATCGTTGTATACATAGCATATGTTTCAAAGTGTTTGACGATCGGTTCCGATTCTTGTACCGGGATTCGAAGTAATTCTGCTAAGATCTCTCGATTGTTACAGCTAATCAGGGGACGCTTGACTCCAAAACGTTTCACGTAATGGTTTAAAAATCCAGGAAGCATTCCGTACTGGGTTTCGTAAAAGTCATCTCCAATAATGAAATTCTTCCTGCGGTCGTTTCGTTTTAAATCGTCTTGCTGTATGACATAAGGGATCACGCTGCCTTCGATGTTCTTCGCACTGATGTAATAAACACGTGGGATAAACTCGCAACACGTTTTTACCAGTGGTAACGATTTCTCTCGTAAGGCATCTGTAAAGTAAATAAATCTTGGATTCTGTGTATATTTGCAATGAAAATAACTTCGATAGTTTTCATTGTACTTCAATTGGTTGTAATGATCGCTTCCGAAATCGGTTTGATAAAGATACACCCTCGTATCCACCTGATTTCCCATAAAGAATCGTTTGTAATGACCAGCTAAGTTTAGGATGTCTGATGCAATGGTAGCCTCGAAGTTTCGCTGTGTCATTAAGTGATTCTCCAAATCTGGAATCATAGAGACATTCTTAAATGCAGATTCCAGGTTAATAAATACATTGATTCTATCTCCAGGTTGTAGGTTACAACCATTCATTTGTATCATACGATCATACTCCGCATAGCGGATTTTTAATACATTAAACGCAATGTCTAATGCGTTGGGACGAATATCCTCCATATCTTCGACCCGTCCTTTCTTTCATAGTCTGTTTTTAACTTATAGTTTCCACAAGTTAAAAAAAGAGTCAATCCACAAACCATGGATTGACTCTTTCATAAACAAACTATTTATTTCAAAGTGGCTCCAGTTCCACCGGAACCCATACGAAGAAGTGCATTTAATTCAGAAATACCTTTCTTGCCTTTCTTCGCTTTCTTGAATGTACGTTTGACGTTGTATTTATATTCGCCATCCTGCAGTTTCTGCGGATCACTCATCATAACATAGAATGCTCTTAAGTCACCTTCAACTTCCAGCATCTCATGAATGATGGCAAATGGATCCAGCATTAACATGATGCTTCCGCCACCTTTCTGTTTTGCACGCTTCGGTGTAGCGAACCGGTTGCACTGTTCTCTCTGCTGATTGGATAAGTGCATCTGCTGGCATCTGTTGTGATCTCTGAAGAATCCCTTCGGATACATGTACGGCTGCAAGATCTCATACATCGGTCTTAACAGTGTTAATTTGTCACTTCCATTATCCTCATCGGAGACGTCCTGTGAAATATCGACATCTGCGGTTCTTGGACCATTGTTTTTCTTTCTTGCCTTACGGTTCGGATTATATTCCACGTTGTTTGGCATAATCAGAATGATCGGATAATGGGTGCTTGTATACTTGATTGTGTAACCCTTTAACGGAATATCACCAAGTGGTGGTGTATTTTCTGGTAAGTGGTTATTGATGTCGGCGATCATAATGTCGACTTTGTTCTGCAGATATTTAATGATCTGCATGGTTTTGATGGAATATGGGACTTTGTCATCGTCTGGCAGCAAACCAGCACGAGTTTTCATCACGTATGGATTATTGGAAACGCTTTTGGATGTATACTGTGATGCATTCACTGCGAATTTCTTTCCTCCATTCTGTGTTCTTGTCTGTCCCTGAGAATTGATATTAGGCATAATTCTCATTCTCCTTTCTCATTATTAGTATAGTGACTCTTTTGGTCACATAAATAATATATCAGCATCCGTGGAAAGTCAGGTTCGCACGGATGGCTAATATATAGTTATCGATCTGATAAAGTTCTACGCATATTTATTGTGATTGATTTTGACAGAAGACTGATTCACCTTTGCATAGATCAGCGTCGTATCCAGCTTCTCATGGCCTAAAATTGCTTGGACTTGCTCAATTGGCATTCCTCGTTCTAGGAGTCTGGTCGCTAACGTTCTTCGAAACCGATGTGGATGACAGTTTTCAATCCCCGCTCGTTTCCCGATTTGCTTGACTGTGTATTCAATTTGTTGTTTGGTCATGCGTTCATGCGGAGTAATCATTTCTACAAATAACGCAGGATTCGTATCTTTCCGAAAATGCAGATATCGTAATAAATGAATTTTTGCTCTCGTATCTAAATAGACAATCCGTTCTTTCCCGCCTTTTCCATAAACGTATCCTTCCATGGCTTGGAAGTTGAAGTCGCTGATATCTGAATTGGAAGCTTCACTGACACGTGCACCTGTACTATATAGAAAATCAATTAACGCCAATTCTCTGCTTGACTCACAAGCGTCTCGGATTCTTTCTAAATCATCTTCGGTAAATGGTGAATGAAGTTTCTTATCTGTTTTGATACGATGAATCGATGCCATCGGATTTTTGATCACATAATCTTCTGCAACTAAGAAGTTATAAAACGAGTTTAAATATCGTCTTAAGTTGTCTAAGGACACATTAGATAAATGGTGTGACACCTGATATTCTAACATCCAACTTTTTATGTCACCAGCTTTAATGTCTTGAAGCGCTATGTTTTGATGCGCTTCTAAAAATATCTTCACACCAGCGAAATACGTACGACACGTTTCGATACTGCAACCTTCCGCGTGCTTACTCATAATGAATTCTCTGATGATGTTTCTTGGAAGTGAAAATTCTTCAATGATTGTGTGATTTAGATACTCATTGTCTTTTTCGTTGAATACTTTTAAAAACTCTTCAAATTCTGCAACTTGATCAACTATGTGTGCCATAATACTTCGTGTTCCCCTTTCTTAGTGTTTGTTACTAAAATGATATATCACCTTATGGTAAAAATAAAAACCACTTTTGACAGTTGGATATATACCATTTATACGAGGTGAAGAAATCATGAAAAAATACAAGGGAATTTTCCTGGCAGACATTCACATTGGTGATATGCCCAGGGATCAGCTCAAACATGAGTTTGAAGAAGTGGTATACCCATTTATCTCCAGACACGATCTGGATTTTGTCATCTTTGCTGGCGATTACTTTGGTCATAAACTGTATTTGAACGACGAAAATACGGTACTTGCTAGTATGATCCTGCAGGAGATTGATGCAAGACTCAAACCGGAAGCTAAGATACGAATGGTTTATGGAACCGAGTCCCACGAGGAAAATCAGTATGGACCATTTAAAGGAATGCTGGATCGAGACTTTAAGGTGATACGAACCTTTGACGAAGAAGAACTCTTTCCAGATTTGATGGTCGTCTATATTCCAGAAGAACTCTTAGAGGATCCTGATGATTATTACGATACCCAGTGGAAGATCACACAACGTCCAGACTTAATTGTAGGTCATGGAACGATTCGAGAAGCCATGCAAAAAGCTGCTTCTGCAATTGAAGATAAGCGAAACGTCAGACGAAGAGTTCCAGTATTTCGAACTGGTGATCTTCGTAGACAAACAGATGGACTCGTCGTATTCGGGCATTATCATGTTCATACCGTGCTTGATCCAATGATGATGTACGTTGGTAGCTTTAGTCGTTGGAAGTTCGGGGAAGAAGAGGCAAAAGGGTTTCTCTATGCAGAGTATGACGTGAGCGATCATACGTGGACGTATGAGTTTATGGAAAATACGTATGCACCGGTTTATAAGACCGTAGGATTTGGCTACCAGAATACGATTTTTCAATCGCTTGATGAATTGAAGAAAAAGATGGACCATTTTGAGAACCTGACAAAGACTGCTGGAATGGATCACTTGAAAATGGAGTTTAACGTCCCAGAGACCTGTGAAAATCCGGAGTATGTGATGGAGTATCTTCGAGAACGATTCAAACGAAATTCGAATATCAAGATCAATATCACAAATGGTTACATCGAGAAAAAAAGAGAAGAAGACCAATCTGCCTTAGCTGAGGATTATGAAAAGTATGCCCCGATCTTTGATCCAAATACGAAGATGGAAGATCGAGTCACATACTTCATCGACGTGGAATACGACAAAACCATTCCACGAGAATTGACCGCTTTGTATTTATATAGCAACTTACAAGACATTTTAAACTACAAAAAGAAGGAACCAGAATCCGTATGAGATTCTGGTTCTTTTTTTATCCGTAAAGTTATATATTATTTAAGTGAATCAGAGAAATAATATGAATAATCCGTACATAGCTCTGATCGAAAATTCATAGCTTCAAAAAAGCTCAAAAGGTTATATGAATCCCCGTACAATAAGTACAAAATCTATGTTCCGGCTGACGGAAGTCGTTAAGAAAGGTCACTATGGCAAAATATACAAAACGAGTAGCATTGATCGCAACATCAAATGAATTCGTAAAAGAGATTGAACATCTCATAATTGAAGCACTTAAATCAAACACTTATAAAATAACTATGGGATACATAAACTCAAAAACTTCTAAAAAATTTGGTTGTAAGGTGTTTCCTACAGATGACATAGGAGACATGAGAATTTTCACTGAATTTGCAAAAGAATTCGGCGAAGTGTCTCCATTAATTGGAGCAATCGTCGAATATAATGAGGACGTCGTCGAATAAATAAAAGAAGCGGATTAATCCGCTTCTTTTTTTATCCGTAGAGCCCCTATCAATATTGATATATAATTTTCGTGAATCAGAGAAATCATATACAAGTAATCCACAAATAACTCTGATCTGAAAAATGAATAGCATTGAAATAGATGCAAAAGGGTTATATGAATCCCCATACAATAAGTACAAAATCTATGATCCGGCGAGTGGACGTCGTTAAGAAAGAAATATTATGACAAATTATACACAGAGAGTAGCACTTATCGAAAGCAATCCGAAAGCATTTAACGAAGTTTCAAATATCATGGAAAGATATTTGAAAATGTCATTATCCCTTGGATTAATTAATTCCAGATGGGGTCAGGGAGTTATCTTAAAAGTCAACACCTGTTCCCGTAAATATTTTGGAATCGACATATTTGACTTCCATTCTATAGATGTAATAAAAATGGAAGTACCTGTTATGGAGTTCGCTGAGGAATTCGGTAAGAAGTCACCGATAGTCGGTGCTTTAATTGAAACAATTAAAGGAAGAGAAGAGCATTAATGCTCTTCTCTTTTTTTGTTATGCCAGCAAAAATACGGCACCACTAATCACGTTTGAGATTCCTTTTCCAACACCACGTTGGATAAAAGAGGTGAATCTTGTTGTGATCCGTTTTACAAATGACATATATGCTGGTAATACCTCTACTCCGTAGAGTTCTCTTTTTTGTTGAATCTGATCAACATGACGAGACATCTCTTCACACGACTTGATACACTTATCAAGAGCAGTTACCAAAGGTTTTCTTCCGGTGATCTCGTCTTCGATCAAAGCAATTGCTTTTCGTACTGGATATTTGACTTTCTTGTCCATAATCTCAGAGTACTTCTTTTCCATGCTCTCGTATATGGTGTTAAACTCTTTGATATCTTTATCCAGTTCTTTTAAGTGACGGTAACGATTCTTCATCAGTCTCTTGTGGATAGATTCCAGATCATCTGTCCCAGATGTAATCACATGATTGAGCTTTTCAATATCGATCATTTCAACCACTTTCTTTTTATGTGTTGGATCTTTTTCGATCTGCTCTAACTGTGCGTGGAATCCTCTTAACTGACGCGTCATATTCTTACTGCGAATGGCAGCATTGATTTTTTCGGTTACCTGTCTGACAAAGTTCTGCATCGTATTGATAATCGATTTGAAGAACTTATGAAGTGGACCTCCAAAGTCCGATTCATAAAATGCAGTAGATTCTACCACCATTGGTTGAAACGCATTATCAAATCGATTTGATGCGAAGGTAATCCCGTTATTTGCAACGGTTTCATATTTGATGATTTCATCTAAAAATGTGGTCATATATGTACCTCCCCGTTATGGAGATGTTTTAATCCTTTAAGGATGGCCACGGAAGGCGCCAAACATTTTGCGTCCTGGTTTCGGAATCCGATTTGAAAAATCCGACGTATACACCATGCTTGATGCATGCACGTCGGATTTGTTTTCGACGTTTCCATTTAGGATTTGGTTTTGTCCAGGAAATCCAAGGTTGTTTAATAATAGAATATCTTGTTCCGTATTTCTTTTTTGCGATTCGTTTATTCATGTTTTACCTCAACATGGTCTTAGTGCTTACCCTTCCCAATGTTATCGTTAACAATTTCAAATGCATAGGGTAATTCTTTTGCTGCTGAATCAATTGCATCTGAAATACCGTTAAAGTGTGGTAACCGTCTCATAGCTTCTGCGATAAGTTCCGGACTGTATCGACGGAAGTTACGCGTATATGACGGCATGTACATATGATACCGTATGGTACGTTTTCGTCCAGATTTCTTGCAGCGTTTCCATACAGGTGTATTTGTGTTCCATTGGGACTTGATTGATGTTATAGTTACGCACCATAGTGCTTTCTTCTTTTCGAGTTTCTTTTTCTGCCGTTTGTTCATTTGTCATCTCCATTAGCCAATAATCGCAATAGATCATCCATACGCATAACAACCATTGGATCTGGTCCAATTTCAGTCGTTATGACCTGACATTTGTAGTTATCGTCTTCGATCATTGGTGTTATCTCTGCGTGTCTTTTATTGAGTTTCTTTTTCTGCCGTTTGTTCATATGGAACCTTCCAATCCCACAGTCCATCTCGTTTGAGTGCTGCAATAATACGATTCGAATACACAATGGTATCTTCCTCTTCTTTTTCTGCTGCTAACCAGGTACTCTTTGCTTCTGAAGCTTCTTTTTCTGGTACATTGGTCATTAAGCTCAATGCATCTAAAGATGGTAACTTTGTATGATCAATTACACACCAGCAATAGTTTCTGGAAACCTGTAAGATGATATCTCCATCCAAGATCTGATTATGTTCGTATAAACGCTGTAATTGACTTATTGTAGATGCTGTAAAGACTCTCTGTCGTGCACCTTCTACTGCTTCCAGCATATATACGGATTCTTGTTCTTCTTCTCTTGCTTGTACCTGTTGTTTATGCTTTAGTCTCTTCGCTCGTTTGCTCATTGGTTCCTCCTGTCTGGTCTTTGATGTAATCTCTGACATAGTCTGAATATTTGAAATGTTTGTATGCCGTGAATATCCGATCTTTCATAAGACTAGCCGTATATCCCATCTGTAATGCCACCAAGATCACCCATTCTTGAGTGTCACATGCTTTTGCTCTCTGTTTGACGGAATAATTAAATCTTGCCAGTCGTCTTTTATGATCTTTGATATAGTGCCTGGAAAGACACGTTCGTTTTGAATGATATTGATGCTTCATAATCATCCTCCTTTCGTTAAGGGATTATTCCAGCAAAAATAAAAGAATACCAACCCAGATGAGTTGGTATTCATATGTAAACTGCCGGTTTTATGGTTATATATCATTTATGTGAAATCTCATATAGAAAGGAGGCGAGATTATGTCCAATTTCGAATTCACATACGTAATGCGTAATGTGATGTCCGGCAGTTATCAAGATGATGCTGATATTCTTCGATACAGAGCATCAGTCCTTGAAAACAAGCGCAAGGAACGTCAAAACGCAAACATGGATGCGTATATAAAATAATATCCATGCATACATGGGGAAGCTTGTCTTCCCCGTATTTTTTTTTTGTACTCGCCTCTTAAAGATAAGTTATTCGGATCGTAGAAAATGAAAGAGAATACCACTCCTTAGAGGGTATTCTCTTCTACTCAGAAGTCGGATTTGTTGATTGGTGTGACGTCCTTTTTCTGATTTTTCCAAGACTTGTTGTCTCTGGTTTCTTTTGCGGCTTTGGCTTCGTTAGTGGCATCCACCACAACGTTGCTTCTCCCTGCAGGGATAGACTGAGGTGCTACTTGCGGGGTAACAGCTGCTACTTTTTTTACTGGTTTAACAAAGTTATTGCTATGGATATTTCCGAAAGTCATCTTTACACGATCTGCATGATTCGATGGATTCACTTCTTCCACCGGAAGTCCACGATTTACCATCTCAATGACTGTAGAAACATCCATCGCAGTTGGTTTTGTGATTGGTCCACGAATACCTCCAAGCTCCGGAATTTTTCCGTCTGCTAAGACTACAAATAATCTTGCCATAGTGGTTACTCCTTATTTGATTTATTCTGAGACTGGCTCCAACCCGATCATCTGATCGAAGGTAAGACCATCTTCAGTTGCTTCTAAGATACGTTGAATCTCTTCGTCATCGGTATCTGGAAGGTCGTCCATGTGTTCTAAGAGTTCGTTCATCTCTGCATCTTCCGCGTCATAGTTTGCTTCTAAGACCGGATCTCCAGATTCAGAAATCTCTACACATTCATCAATGAGATCGTCGTCCATATCTTCCATCAGATAGGCAAGATCTCTCGCACGAGTCGCTTCTTCGATACGAAAACTTTCGAGTGCTGTGTCGATCATCGTTGTTCGCCACCTTTCTTTCGTAGTTACGTTACTGTTTTAGGGTCAGGAATCTTGCACATTGATTTAACATCAAAAGAAAGGTGGGAGCTTCCATGACGAAATCAGAAGACATTTTTCGATCTGAACTTGCCATTTTAGAAGAACGATGCTTCCCTTATCAGGAGATCTATTTTGAATCCGCATCCGAAGGATCTGGAATCAAGAAGTTTATCCAGGGAATCAAAGATTTACTTTTAAAAGCAATAGATGTCGTAATGAAAAAAGTATCTAAGACATATCAAGAAGAGAAGACCAAAGAAAGTTTACTGGCGCTTCGAAACTACTATTTGAACCAGAAAGTAAAAGGAGCCAAAACTATTAAGTGTTATGATATCTTTGAATACCAGAAGGTGTTAAAAGATTCAGTTAATCACTTAGATAAGGTCGTTTCTAAATACTTAAAGGGTTACCAAAGTTCCGGTAAAGGACTTCGTGCGACCGATAAGATGGTTGATGAAGTCAATAAGACCATTAAAGAAAGCGATGAGAAATTATCCAAGATCAAATCCGAGAAAGTAGAGATGGACATCCAAAAGATGTTAAACTGGATCAATAGTCAGGTTCGCAAAGGAAACAAAGAATTATTTGACTTTGCCTATATCTACTTAAACAAGTTGGATCAGTATGCCAAGATTGCTGCTGACTTTGATAAGAAAGCCGAAGAATATGCCCAAAAAAATGGGATGGTGCGTAGACCAAAAGGAGTCACCCAATCCTTAACAAACGTCAGCTCTTATATCAGACGAAATATCGACTGGATTGGTGCATTCTCTGTCATGTTCGCATCTAGTTGTGTCCATCATATGGCAGACTTAGCATCTGAAGATAAGAACTTGGAAAAAGTTAGCAGCGCTGAGGATGATGATTGGGGCAATCGTGGCCCTGGTTCAGCGATTAAGAATCCACAGGCAAACTTAAAGAAAGCCAAACTTATGACCAAAGAAAACCGCGGTGAGAGACATCGTCACAACGCCGCAGTTGCTGGAAAGATCGTACAAGGTGGAGCCGCTGCAGCTGGCTCTGCAAAGTTTCTTCAGGCAAAAGCAGAACGAAGAAATTCTGTATAAGACCAAAAAAGGAGAGGACGCGGGATTACCCCGCTGTCCTCTTTTTTCTTATTCCGCAAATGACTTAATCCAGGCTTTAAACTTTTTGTCGATTCCCTTTAAAACCCGTTCCGTCGTCATACATTTATCAATGAACTCCATTCCGGTGATTTCGCTAATGGATAATCCCTGGATGTAGTACATTTTAAACACGGTATTTTCGATTGGTTTTAAAGTCTCGACAAAATGCGGTAGATTTTTCATTACTTCTACCAAGTTTATCTCCGGTAAGTCATGCATAATCCCCATTACGTATTCACTTAATGAGGTTCTTTCTTTGTAGGCTTGTTTAATAGCCTCACGTTCTCTAAGTGACAAACTATTGTCACTTGCCTTTTTGGTACTCATACTTCGGTCCTCCTATGTAATTGTCTTGTATTCACATACAAGTTCTTTTGTATTCATATAGATAATATATCGTTTAAACCACTGAAGTTTTCAGATGAAAAAGGAGGTTCAGGGAGCTACCCTGAACCTCGTAGAAAGGAAAATTATGGCATTAAAAAACAATGCCAAAATACAATAATGTGAAGTCCCATCTGAACTTCGTATACGTTAATGGTTTTGTGTCAAATACAAAATATGGTATATGAAGCACTGAAAACATATACTAAGAGCTTATGAGGGAATTGAACCCTCGAACACACCTCGTAAATGTATGTATCCCACCGTGATAAGCTATGTAGCCTCCCATCTGGAGGCTGTATGCTACTGTTAAATAATCCTAATTTGAGTAAAGAAATACATATCCAATATAATCGTTTTCGAAAGGAGGTATACATATGTAATAGACGATAAGTATAACTACCAGATAGAAAGGAATTAATATGAATTAGTATTTTCTCGAATTAGGTCCTCATCACCACCTATCTATTGAAGATTTGGCATCTACGAGAATAGACATGGCGTGAGGAAAATTTTGAAAAATACATCTTACCGTAAATGATTAGGAGCCCATCTGGTTCCAGTACCCGGATAAGAAAAAATTGTGACTTTGTCACCATCTCTTTTGGATGGCTAATATATTGTAAGCGCCTCTATAAATTCTAAAATCACCCCCTGAAAACAAGATTATAACGGCGTAACAACGCACAAATAAGTTAGAAAGGGGGACATATTTTATGGCAACGACCTCCCAAAATATACAGATGATTCACTTTAAAGCAGACGGTAGTCAAACGATTTTAAATCCAAAGACATTAGCCAATCTGATTAGTGTGGATCGAACCGGTAATAGCAACATTCCTACTGCTGTTACCAACTTACAGACACTTGCAAACTCCTTAGGAAGTTTAGCATTTAAAAGTGCAATTCAACCAATGGGTGGCGCTTCTTCTGGACTTGCTGGTAGTGCTGGTTTGGTACCTGCACCAACCGCTGGATCACAAGGAAAATTCCTTCGTGGTGACGGATCATGGGCAAGTATTGACCAGGTTTCTTACAGTGCATTTAAAGGTGCGACTCAAACTGCAGTTGGCGTAATCGGTTTGGTACCGGCTCCAGCGGCTGGTTCTCAGAATATGTTCTTACGTGGTGATGGTACTTGGGGAAATCCTCCAAAAGCAAATTTTCCAGTATTTACAGGAGCTACAACAACTGCAGACGGCGCTGCTGGTCTGGTTACCGCTCCAAAAGTAGCAAACAGACTCCAGTTCCTTCGTGGTGATGGAACATGGGCAACTCCAACAGATACGAAGTATACCCATCCAACGCATACCGCATATGCATCTGGAATGTATAAGTTTACATCCGATGGACTTGGACATATTACTTCTGCGACGGCAGTCACCAAGGAGGATATTACAAAACTTGGTATCCCAGGAACTGATACCAATACATGGCGAGGTGTTCAGGATAATTTAACATCTACTACGACAGATCAGTCTTTATCCGCAAATCAAGGTAAAGTTCTAAAAGGTTTGATTGATGGAAAAGCTGCTGCAAGTCACACCCATGCCATTGCAGATATCAACGATTTGTCAGATACCTTAAATGATATGATGGCAATCAAGGTGCAAGCAGAAACGCCAACAGGTCCTTGCTTATGGTATAAAATTGATACCGAGTAAGAAGACGCCCTGAAAACATTGATCTAAGGGCTACAAACTTAAATTAAACTAAAGAAGGGGGAGAGTTTCGAATGGCTACAACTACGACTGTTCATGCTCAACTGGTCCGTTATAATACCAGTGGCGATCAGGTAATTGTCAACCTGAAATCTACTGGATCAGATATTTCAATCGACAGATCATCAAATACCAAACTCCCATCGTCCGTTTCAACTGCTCAGACATTAGCAAACGCTTTAGGAAACTTAGCGTTTAAAGACTCCCTTGCGAAAGGCGACGTGGGACTTGGAAGTGTTGACAATACTGCCGACGCGAATAAGAGTGTTAAATATGCGACAAGTGCAGGCAGTGCTGGATCTGCTACCAAAGATAGTGCAAACCAGCAGATCAGTACAACTTATATTAAAAGTTTAAGTGCCAGTGGTCGAACTATTACGATCACAAAAGGTGATGGAACTACATCCACACTGACAACCCAGGATACCAATACAACATATGGCGTATTTGCAAAAGCAACCGCAGATGCTGCAGGTGGTACCGGTCTCGTTCCTGCTCCTGCGAAAGGTCAGCAGGGACTTTATTTACGTGGTGACGGTTCATGGGCAACCCCAACCAATACCACTTATGGCGTGTTTAAAGCTGCTACAAGTAGTGCTGCTGGTGGAACTGGTTTGGTTCCTCAGCCAGCTGCAGGTGCCCAAGGCAAATTCCTCAGAGGAGACGGAACTTGGCAGACACCTGCAAATACATGGCGAGGTGTTCAGGATAATTTAACATCTACTGCGACAGACCAGTCTTTATCTGCAAATCAGGGTAAGGTCTTAAAAGGTTTGATTGATGGAAAAGCTGCAAGTAGTCATACACATACAGCTTCGCAGATTACAGATAATATACCAGCATCTAAGATTTCTGGTGTACTGTCTTTAAGTAACATCCCAGCTGGAGCACTGGAACGATTAATTCCAGTTGCAGACGATACTGCCAGATTTAAACTGACAACGGCAACTGCTCAAAATGGTGATGTTATCAAAGTAACTACTACTGGAAAGATGTACTTTGTCAAAGACGAAACAAAACTGAGTACCGAAGATGGTTACGAAGTATTTGTTGCTGGTACTGCAGCTGCAGTTGCCTGGACAAATGTAACTGGCAGGCCATCCTCTATGCCAGCAAGCGACGTATCTGCATGGGCTAAGGCAGCAAGCAAACCGTCCTATTCCAAGAGTGAAGTAGGACTTGGAAACGTTGATAATACAGCAGACTCTGCAAAGAGCGTTAAATACGCAACAACAGCAGGAAGTGCAAATGCCGTTGCATGGGCGAATGTATCTGGAAAACCATCTACATATACGCCATCATCTCATACGCACAATTATGCGGGATCTAGCTCTGCTGGTGGTGCTGCAAACTCTGCAAATAAATTGAGTGCTGCTAGAACTGTATCTGGCGGAACTGATATTACATTAAGTTTTAACTACGATGGTAGTGGTAATTCCAATGCGAATATTGGATACTATAGTTCATCTGCAAGTGTAGGTGACAGCAACAATTATCCATTCCATCGATTCGCAAAACTGGATACCATTAGTGCAAGCTATTCAGATAAATCAACTACATTCTTTATCTCACAGGATTATAATGGTGGTGGCTTTGGTATTGTACGAATTGTATTACGTACAAATAACAGCAGTTCAGTATCGACAGTTGAGGTAAAATGGCTGGTTCGTTGTGGCTTAAGTGCAGATAGCGTACAAGTCGGAATTTACAATGTTTTTGGAAAGACTTATGCAGATGCTTTCTTTAAAACAGGAGGATCATATGCTGGAACATATTTCCGTGCAATCGCAAGTGGCGCACGTGGTGGTGCTAGCAGAACTTGGATTCTGGTCAATTCTTCAGAAGCAAGTGGAACCTCTGCATCAGATGCAAAAACATCTACCGAGTGTTATGCTACTATTGCAGCTGCTGGCACTGCACTTCATAAGCAAGCATACACTGGTACCGTTTCTGGTACAGACGGTGGTACTGCATCATATGCTAATAGTGCTGGCAGTGCAAATTCTGTAGCTTGGGGTAATGTAAGTGGAAGACCTTCTTCTATGCCAGCAAGTGATGTACATCCTTGGGCGAAAGCGGCAAATAAGCCATCTTACTCTAAGAGTGAAGTAGGCCTTGGCAATGTAGATAATACCGCTGACTCTGCAAAGAGTGTTAAGTATGCAACATCCGCAGGAAGTGCTGGTTCTGTAGCATGGGCTAATGTAAGCGGTAAGCCATCCACATATGCACCATCAACCCATAGTCATAGCGCTGCAACAACATCTGCAAATGGATTTATGTCCAGCACTGATAAGGCAAAACTTGACTTTGGTGATATTGTCTATGTATCTAAGACAACACCGACCAAATCTTGTATCTGGGTAAAACTGGATTAATATAAGAGGATACCCGTAAAGGTATCCTCTTATAAAACATGTATTTAAGACTCTAATTTTAATAATTAGGCTAAGAAAATAAAACTTTAAAGAAAGTGAGGTTCACATTTATGGCTGAAACACAGGTAATTCACGCCCAATTGATCCGTTACTCCACAAGTGGAGATCAGATCATTGTTAACCTTAAAAATACTGGTGCCGACGTTTCCGTTGACGCAACAAAAAATACCAAAGTTCCTACTGCGGTCGTTGATGTACAGACCCTTATTGAGAACTTAGGTAAATTTGCATTCAAGGATGATATCTCTGATGCAACAACATCTGCACGTGGTCTTATGACTGCAGAAATGGTATCAAAACTGAATGGTATCGCTGCTAATGCGAATAACTATTCTCATCCAGAATCTGGTATTACAGCCGGTACTTATCGTTCTGTAACATTCGATAAGTATGGACATGCAACTGCTGGTACTAATCCAACCACACTCGCTGGATATGGTATTACGGATGCTGCAAAAGCTGGTCATAAGCATGTAATTGCGGATATTACAGATAATATCCCAGCATCTAAGATTACTGGTGTACTGTCTTTAAGTAACATCCCAGCTGGAGCACTGGAAAGATTAATTCCAGTTGCAGACGATACTGCCAGATTTAAACTGACAAAAGACAATGCCCAGAATGGTGATGTTGTAAAAGTAGTTGCTACTGGACAGATGTACTTCATCAAAGATGATACAAAGTTAAGTACAGAAGATGGTTACGAGGTATTTGTAGCCGGAACTGCAGCTGCTGTTGCATGGGCAAATGTAACTGGAAAACCAACCGCATTTACACCAGCAGCTCATACTCAGGCGATCTCTACAATCACTGGATTACAGGCAGCTCTTGATGGAAAAGCATCTACTGCTACATTTGGTAAGGCAAGTGCTTCTGCTGCAGGCACTAATGGTCTGGTACCAGCTCCTGCTGCAAATCAGCAGGGTCTCTACCTTAGAGGTGATGGTACTTGGGCAACTCCAACGAACACCACTTATACTAATATGGTAGCTGCTACCGCAGATGCTGCAGGTAAATCGGGTCTTGTACCGGCTCCAGGTGCAGGTGCACAGGGAAAATATCTCCGTGGTGATGGAACTTGGCAGACACCTACAAATACCACCTATAATGTATTTAAAGGTGCTACAACAAGTGCCGCTGGTGGTACAGGTCTTGTACCGGCTCCAGCTGTTGCAAACGTATCTCAGTTCTTAAGAGGTGATGGTACTTGGGCAACACCTACAGATACCAAATTTACACATCCAACACATACCGCATATGCATCTGGATTCTATAAGTTTACATCCGATGGACTTGGACATATTACTGCAGCAACAGCAGTTACAAAATCTGACATTACGGCACTTGGAATCCCAGGACAGGATACAACATACAAAGTATTTACCGCTGCTTCTGCAAATGCTGCTGGTTCTACAGGTCTTGTACCACAGCCTGCTGCTGGTAAACAGGGTATGTTCCTTCGTGGAGATGGACAGTGGGCAAAACCAACTGATACACAGTATGGTACCGCAACTCAGAAGGCTGCTGGTCTTATGTCTGCTGCAGACAAGACACATCTGGATGCTTGTGAAGAGTGGATCATCTCCGCTACTGCACCATCTAAGAACTGCATGTGGTTAAAAACCGCTTAAGGTTTTAACATAGATACATTCTTGTAACTATAAACTAAATTTAGAAAGTGAGGGATTTCATTATGGCATCCGTAAACGAAGAAATCACAGGAAAAGAACACTCCAAAGGATGGGAACTTTCCAATAAATGGTACCCGAAGAACTGGTCCAAAGCTAGACTGAAAAATCTGGTTAGAAAAGGCCTTCTTTATGACTGGGAGTACACAATTCTGACAGGTGAAGACTATCCGGCTTAATCCGGTAATAAGAGACATAGAACCACTAAGGTTCTATGTCTCTTTTAACGTTTTGGTAAGCCAAATAAGGAGGTTATATTATGAACTTTGAAGAAATGAAAGAGGTATCGTTTTCAAAAAGAGATATCGGCTGCAGCAAGTTATTACATACGCCAGTTGAGGCTTATAAATACCATGATACCGAAATGTATTTGCTACCACTAACGATGGAAAATTACGAAGACCCATTGTTTAAAGAGGTTTATCCAGTGATCGGAACCGTGGTAGATTTTGCGGTAGATGTTACTGATAAAGAAAATGAATCTCTTAAGAAAGACTTTGGAAAGTTAAAAATTGTACCAGATGGTTCAGGGATTCGTACAGACGGAAAAGACTTCTACGTAAGACACTGGCATATGATTATCAAGATTTCGTATGTGGTAATTACTAATCCTTATGCGATAGATGAGTGGTATCGGACGTTTGCCTATCATCCAGAATTTGAAAAAGAGTTTACAGAGGTCGTCAAACCAACGAAAACCATAAAACCGTTGTACGATATGATTTATAATTGGAGTCGTATAGACTTAATCGTACAACGAGTCAAATGCCAAAAGATTATGGAAAATGTAACCACATTGGAAAATCGGTTGTTACAGTTAGATCTTATAAAATAGGAGGTTATATTATGACAATAGCAGAAAACAATGAACTTGGAGAACGATGTCGATATTTAACTAGGCGGCGAAGAGCATTACAAGAAACGCTTAATAATCTATCCGAGGATGATCCAGATTTTGAAAACAAACGCAGTAATCTACAAAAAAATATTGATGACATCTGGATAGAGGAAAAAAGCATCAGTTGTAAATTAACTGTACCACACGAACCGGTGACATTTGATGTACCTATAGAGCATAAACCGAAACGTGACTACATGGGCATACCGAATCCAAATAGTTATGCCGAACGAGTAGCACGAGCACAAGCAGAAGAACGAGAAAACGTATTACCAACTCAATGGTATGGTATGGATTAAGATAGAACCTGTTTGGGTTCTATCTTTTTTGCAACGTTCTGGTAAGCCAAATTTAAGGAGGTTATATTATGTATTACGACGATTTAGACAAATCGAAAATGATCGATGGTTGGAAGCGTACCACGCATAACGACCCGCACTATGGATTCTATAATCCTGTTTATCTATTGGAAATGAAAGAAGAGTACATGAATGATCCATTCATGGATCTCTTACGAAATGAACACAAGCACTACTGTCTTTCTGGTTTTATTGGAATCCGTCCAGAATGTGAACCAGTTTCGCCAGTCGTTCTTAGTTTTAATATGTTATCTAGCATGTTTCGAGTCGGTGATGAAGGGTGCGTCTATTGTGGTGGCAATAATGGAACGGTGCAGTTGATTTATGTGTTTTGCCTGCCGTCATGGAATGAATCAAAAGACTTAGCTGATCTGTGTAGCCATCATTTCTGGACAAATACAACAGATATCATTGATCGGTTTATGACAGATTTACAACCAGCTGAAATCACCGACGTACTAGATGCATTTACTGTCCAAGCGGCTCGAGATATCAGTAAAACGATCACCAGTTTAAACAACTTACAGAATGCATTAGATGATTATCAAGGAATGCGCAATGTTATTACAAGGCATATCTTCGATCGATTAAATGGAACCGAATATGAACTGGACCGTGAATGGTCCAAAAAATATATACACAAATCAGAAGATTGACAAAGGAGACATCATGGAATATAACGAAATGCAACAGCTGGTAACAAGCATCACAGATATTGGACATAGTCGATTGTTACAAACACCAATGCCATGCCGAATATACGATGGCATGGAATTATATTTTGTACCGATTAATGTCTACAATTATGGAGATCCGTTATTTAGTAAGAAATACCCGATGATTGGTGTCGTGACAGAAATCACGGATAACGATGACGAAGACTTAAAAAAAGATCTTTACAAAACCGTATGCTTAGAACACGTAAGTGATCTGCGCACAGATGGTACCCATCTGTATACCAAACAGTGGCATATGATCATACAGATCCACTCGGCATTGATTACCAATCCATATATGCGAAAAGGGACATACGATATGCTTATCAAATTACCAACTGAAGAGTTTGACAAGCAATATCATGCAGCAATCGAGCCATATCTCGAATTGAAACAGAAATCTTTATATAAGATGGTGACAAGTTGGAGCCAGATGGAATTAATCGAAGCCAAACAAGAGTGTTGTGGTGCATTTTATAAAGCTACCAAATTAGAAACCCGATTGCTTCAATTAGCGCAACTGCAAGAGGAAGACGAATGAGATTGCTAGAACCAGAAGAGGAGATGACTGATATTGATGAATTGGAATGATCATATTATTTATGCAATGAAGATACGTCCGGAAGATACCGGATACTGCTTTTATTTTTCCGGCATTACGATATACGAACGTGACGATGCGTTCTTAAAGATCTTACGAGATGCCGGGCACAACGACTATTATCAGACAAAAGTCTACTGTTTAGCATTAGGAAGAGACGTTCCTAAAGTTTACTTACAAGATATGAAATACTGGTTACTATGTAACCGATCCTTTATCGAGATGGCAAAACCCGTGGATCTTACAAAAATTACCAAAGGAATGCCGGGACTTGTAATCGCAGAAAAAGGAAGTAGCTGGTATAATGAAAGTGATACACCGGTACTCGAACGACCGGTAAGCGAATACCAAGAAATTACAAAAGTATCCAATCAAGTTACATTTGACGTGGTAAAAAACGTGATTAGTGACTCGATTGAGAATATGTATGGGCACGAAATCAATGAGCTGATAACCAATCGTACCAAGTTAATTAATCGATTGCGTCACTCATATATAGGAGAATAGGAGGAATTATGAATTATCAAGAGTACTTAAAAAATGTGCAGATCTATGGAGTTCCTGCACCAGAAGAAGCGCATGCATATGGAAACATGTATGACCAGTTTTGGATTACCGGATTAGATAAGTTCATTGTTGGTGAAGGACATTTAGAGCGATGGCTTCAGGAAACTGGTAGTCGTTACTATAACTGGTATATTGTATATGGTGAGTATCCGAAATCTTATCGTTGTGCACATGAATTACATATTCGACATTTGGATATTACGAATATAAAGCAATTAGGACCCAAATATATTGATGGGATTCCGTGTGATTTTCAGATATCCGTTGACCTGAAAATGAGAGGAACCATAGGATTGATCCTGACAAAATATGATTTACTCGAGGTTTTAGGATCAGAAGCATATGGTGAATACAGCTGTTCCGGCTCGTTTTCGGAGGATGTTTGGGAAACCACCGTCGCTAAGTTTAAACCATTATCATGGGATAACTTCTTCCATAACTTAGGAAAAGGAATTACAATTGCTGCAACCGCAGATGCTGTAAATACCGAACGAAACTTGAAGACTTTAGGATACGAAATTATGCGAGCACTAGATTCCGATAAGTGTAAGGAGGATACCGATGGAAGCAACTAACTTAAAAATCACGTCTCTGTTTCTAAATGGATCAGAATACAACAACCGTTGCTTTGCTTGTTTTTACATTCAAAATGTTACGAGAGACTGTCAGGAATTGAGTCGTATGATCGAGATGGTTTCTCAAACGAAGAATTTCGATATTATTGCGGTATTACCAGATACCGAACATAACAAAATGCAGCTAACACGTGGAACTGCAACACTTGACCGTCTGATGTCTTTAAGCAAACCTTGGGAATTGATGGTGATCCCGAAAGATTTGTATTTATTAGAACCAGCAGATCAAATGCCTTGTTACGATCTACGTAAATTCCATGCAATTGTCCGTAATGGTGGAGATCCTTGTGATTATATCCGTATGCGCAATTTCATTCAAAGTGTAGAAACAGATTATGCCAAACGGCAATTAGGAACCAGTGATTGTAGCGAATCTTTGTTATTTGGAATTGAACGAAGAGACTATCCAACTAGCTGGTTTTATCCGGAAAATGGTATGCATTATGTGATGACCGGAATATTAATGGAAACACCGGATAAAGAAAAATTCAAAGGATTTGTAATTGATGTTCCATTAAAGGAAAGACTTTCGTTTCACAAAAACTTTTCTTTACCTGGATATATCTGTGCATGGATGTTCGAGAAAAATCCGACCATTGAGATCGATTTTCATGACTATGATTTTCAACCATCCAAGTTGCAAGGAGACCTATCAACGTTTATTAATGGAAAACCCGTTATTGTGTCAGAAGACATCGTAAAGCACTTATCATATAAGGAGCCGGAAATTGAAATCCCTTATACAAACTGGGGAAAGGACGTGAAGCATCCTGTAGATTTTGAAGACTTTGCAGAAAATGCACGATCTTATGAAGAAGATGTGTCCAGTTATAGCCAAGGAGCTCCGGAAGAAAAACGAATGGTAAAAGAAGACATTATCACCCCATTCAAAGAAAAGGTCAAGGAATATGAGCAAGAGGAACGGGATCGAACATCTTCTATGACCCCACTTCTTATCCCACCAATCCGGGAAACCCGTTTCCATGCATTTGTGATAGACGTTCAATATGAGGACGTTGTACCATTTGTAGAATATAACAAACTTCCAGGATATATTTGTGGATATCTGCATATTGCTCCAAGTTACGTATTTATCGATTTTAACAGCTATAAACATGATCTACCATGTGTGATTACGGCTGGTGATACGATGTATCAAGTATACCCTTGGCTCTGTCAGCCAGTGCTTGTAAGCGATGATATTATCCCTCACTTAAATCCATCGGAACCAATAATCCGATTAGATAAACAAATGTGGAAAGAGGGGGACAAATTAAAACTTACATACGGCGAATGGGTAGATAAGTTACAAAAAGATATCCGTGAGTATGAAGAGCACAATAAAACTGCACCAGATTGCGCAACAATCCAGACCGAATATATCGGCGGACCATTCAAAGAAAAGATTAAGGAACTCAAAAACCAAGAAGTAAACGAACCAGAGAAGGAGGCGAGTGAGATGCCTGATGTGAAACCAGAAGAATCAACTCCCGAAAGTATCTTAGAAGATTCTGGATCTACGTTGGAAGACTTTAAGAAATGGGTTCGTGAGGTGATCGTAGAACTTCTTGAAACTGAAAGAAAAGGGGAAGATACCAAACAAGATGGTCTCAAGCAGTCTTATGATGTCGACGCTGCTGAATTAGACATTGCAAACGTCAAGGAGGACACTGAAATGGCAAAAGAAACTAAAATCAATACTGCAGTATTAACCACTTTCCCGTTAATCAACTGCTGTGGTGGTGAATTATGTTATACAAAAGATGGAAATCTTTTCTGGGTACTTGAGATGAACTCTTTTGGAAACCCAGAAGATAAGTGTTGGAAATTAATCCTGGAACTGGGCCTTCCAGTATTCTATCAGAACAGCCATGCAAAAGAAAGTATGGATACGGTTTATACAAGGATCTCTAATCCAGAAGATCCAAGATGGTACTGTAGCCCAAATACAGGCAAATTAGGATTTTATCCGGATGGTATCAATCCAGTCATTGCAAACTTTAGTCATATTGGTGTGCTATTGACAAATCCATTTGATGAAAACACTGAGTGCCGTGTTGCATATGGTGCTCATAAGCGCCCTGTACATACCGAAGACGCTATTCGTGCAATGATTGATTGTATCTGTGAGCATTATGGACGGGTTCCGAAAGATTTAGTTAACGCAATTGTGAACTACTATAGGGAGGACTGAATATGAGTGATTCAATTATTAAACTTAATGATGATAACAAACGTGCATTTAAATGCCTACGTGATTGTGGCTGGGAAATTGCAGCCACACAATCACTTAGACAAACGGCAATTGTAATTGATGCCGGGGTGTTTGGAAATCCAGATGATCCGTGCTGGAAATTACTTGTAGCCAGCAAGTTACCAATGTACTATACCGTATGCAGCGGAGTCGATAACGGAAGTTATTTCCACATCAACGACCCAGCAAATATGCAGTGGGCGGTTGATTTAAATAAAGATGGACGAATCGGGATGCTTGCATTTGATGTGGACGACTATGTGAGTGTAAAAATACGAGATTTCTGTGTACTGCTTACAAGTCCATTACAAATTCCGGACGAATTTAAAGTAATTGGAAATCAGGAGTTTCCAATTAGCCGAGCAATTGAAATGATCTGCGATAAGGTTTGCGAAAACTATCCTGGTCATATCGGAGAAGATTTTGTGCAGGCTCTGGTAGAGTATTATAAGGAATGAGGGTATGTAAATGGATGCTGTTGTAAAAATGGATAAAAATGATCCGGAGTCTTATGTAGACAACGATGGTGACTGAAATGATAGAAGGATTACCGGTTGGTAATCCTTCTATAAATCTTGTTATTCTGTTTCTTCTTCGGTTGCAGAGTCTGCATCGGTAAGAAGCATCAGATAATCGATATCGCTACGGAGATTCTCGATATCAGTGTGCGAAGCATATAATTGATCTGCTTCTTCATGATCAATTGTTTTGTGTTCTACAGATAACCCTTTGCAATATAATATCGCATTTTCTTCATAACTAACATCTGGATTAGGAATGAATGGTTCAGTTTGTCTATATGATGGATATTTGGCAGATTCGCCAATAAATATTTCAAAGCCATTTTCAAGGATATCATAACATAGTTCTCCTCGCGATGCGTCGCCCATATAGTAATAGCCTGATTTTGTCATATCATTTAACTCCTTTCATATTTACATATACACCGGTTTTATTTAGATCTTTGAATGTTAATTCTTGTTTTCCATCTACAGTAATGGTTTGATCATTCACGATCATATCTTTGATAAAATATCCAGAAATCTTGGTGTCTGATATCTTATTAATAGTAATAAATGAAAATCCACCGACGACGGATTCCACGATCCATGTGGATCTGTATTCTCGAATTTGATGATTCGAGCGAATGTCATAATTTCCATCAGATGGGATTTTAAATACACGAGTGGATTTATATGATGTATATGAATTGACTGATGATAATTTATAATCTGTAATTTTAGATGAGCAATATACGGTATCACCCTTCTTAAAGTACCCATGTAATATAGATTCTGGTGTGTCACTTTTATTTGTAATATATGTGACGCCATTGATAGATTCATATTGTACATATGTGATTCTGTCGGTATCACTATTACTGCTATAATGTGCACCTGTAGCTATATACAAAATGTTATTATTCATATGATCGATTACAGTTAATGATCGTGGGTCATTACTATCATTTACCATGTACGCACCAGTCAACATCCCATTTATCGAATCTGTGGGATATTTTGTTGTTAACTTTGTTTCCGGATTATATATGAACATCTCGGGACTACACCAGTATGTAGAAGTACCTGGATAATGGACCGCCCGTGTTATAATTCCACATTCGCTGGTGGTATAATCTTCTCCAAAAAAATAATAGCTATTTGTAGTTTGTACAGTTACATTTGATAAAGTTATAGAATTATCATCATTTACACTAACACCGCATGTAGACCATGCTCTAAAGTAATTACCAGAGGTATTACCATATCCCCAAATAAAGTATCCCATATTATCCATAATTTGCATACCGTATGTAACAGCCGACGTTGGTGTATAATATCCTTTTACGTTAGTTGTGATACCACTTGGAAATGTTCCTGTACTTATCGTATATTTTTGTACATCTATAATATAACAAGAAGTGGACGATGAACTAATACTTCCAACAAGTATTCGTTTACAAGCATGATCTAATTGGGTAAACGTACGTGCCTTACTAAATCCAATTGGAGTTGAAAAAATCATTTCTTCGGATGTAGTACCATCAAATCTCCACAATGAATCTCTGTATGAAAACGTAGTATTTCCTGTACCAGGATCGACGGTTTTTACTTGTATATAACTTGCATAATAGATATAATCGGCTGATGGAATTGCAAGTGGCCTGGAATCGAGTGAATATCGACTTCGTCCGTATTGCCGTTGATCGTCTATATAGTAATAAATACATGTCGTAAACGAAAATAATCTTGTAAATTGTAGTGATCCCTCGGAATAAGTCACCTTATTCATATATGCTACTATGTTATTATTCGATGTATTGTATGAACTTGTATAAATATAAGGGTTATTTATAGTAATTGCGTACAATTCATTTTTAAATATAAAAATTTGTTGCATATACGTTTCGGCGGTTCCAGCATTTTTTAAAGTTCTAGTTTTTGGAAATGAACTATTTGAAATATAGTATACTGGTGATACATCTGAATATGTATCATATATTTCACTAGGAGTAATAACCATGATATTATCTGACGTGCTGGAATCTCCACCAATACCACTCCCAGTACCGACTGTATTCATATTAAGAGGCATATCACAAACCTCCTCTCACAACTAAAGTAGCGGATAAGTTCATTGAAGGTTTTTCTCCCCAGGCATATATCGTTACTTTACCGGTTTCTTGTTTATAGCCACTGATCTTATAAGAACCAATGGCATCTATTAAATTCTGTGTATTTGCATTTATAATCAAGTCTAATACATTGGTGGTAGTAATTTTAGAGTTAGAAATAACGTAACTATATGGAGCTGAACTACCAGTCCAGTTAGCG